>Ga0206679_10000172_pt1 | contig 50831 bp, 43 predicted proteins | sample M110012015metaG_FD_155464 | JGI IMG/M metagenome (GOLD analysis project Ga0206679, IMG submission 155464) | Ammonia-oxidizing marine archaeal communities from Monterey Bay, California, United States - M1 100m 12015 | ecosystem: Environmental > Aquatic > Marine > Intertidal zone | place: USA...
ATATTCTAACCAATGACTTCCATGCGCGTGATCTCTGGAGCACCAGCCATCAACCCTCCGAACTCTGCGCCTGCCGCTTTAGAATGTGCAGACTCAGTGTGCGCTGCGATAGCGGCTTGGTCCTCGTACAGTTCCATGACGACATACTTCCCATCAACTTTTTCACATAATTTGTAAAGATGGTTCCCTGGCTCATTCTCATTTACTTGAGAGGCGAAATTCAGCATAGCTGCCTCAAACTCTTCTTCACGTCCGGGTTTAATGCTCAATTTAGCGATAATTGCAATCATTTTATTGTCCTTAAAATTAGTATGGCGTTCATACTTAAAAAGCATTTAACCGGCTAGTATTTAGGTAGGTTTTTCTGTAAAAACTGCACCATATTTTCACCCATAACCTGCCGAATCTGTGGTTCCGTCACACCAGACTCAAGGAGTTCATGGGTGATAGCGACAAGCTCTGAAATATCAAAGCCCGGAATGATTGCACCATCAAAGTCAGAGCCAAGAGCAACATGGTCTGCACCCACTAGTTGGATACCATAGTTAATTGCTGCGGCGACTGCCTTGGGCGTATTGTCACACACCGCCCCATCCCAGAACCCAATAGCGATAAGGCCGCCTTGCTCTGCAATGTCTTGCATTAGCGAATCACTAATATTACGAGCGGACTGGCAGTGACCTTGAAACCCCGTATGGCTGACCAACAGAGGTTGGTCAGATAGCGCGAGAGTGTCTCTAACCACGCTCTCGGAAGAGTGAGAAACATCAATCATAATATCAAGCGCAAGCATTTGCGTTACGGCCAACCTACCAAATTCGGTCAAGCCCAAGTCGCTGACGCCATGGAGTGAGCCCCCTAACTTGTTGTCAAAAAAATGCTGCAGACTCATCATACGAAAGCCGTTGTCATGCAGTCTCTGAATATTGTCCAAATTCCCATCTAGGGCGTGGGAGCCTTCGGTCCCTAGCAACCCGCCAATAAGACTTGGATTTAATGCACGTCGCTGTAGAAAACTATCAAGGTCAGTTTGTGATTGAATCAACATAAAGTTGTCGCTGTCTCGACGCGCTAAATCGTGGATTTTTTCGGCCTGAAAAATCGCCCTTTCGGTCAAGCTATCCCACGTTTTATTTGGCCATCCCTGCACAACCACAAGAGCGGTAATATTGTCCCGGGTCGTGGTTTCGTTGCGGTCAAAATTAAGACCCGCAGGTGACTTGGTGACTGTTGTAAACATTTGCAAGGCCATATTGCCCTGCTGCATGCGTGGAATATCAACATGCCCATAGTCATATTGCTTGGATAGATCTCGGTCCCATAAAGCACTGTCGGCATGCCAGTCACCAATCAACAAACTTGAGTGGAGTGTTTTTGCTCGCTCAGACACGGCATAAGGTGTGTGAGGTGAGACCCAGTTGATGCTTCGATCCACATAAGCGGGCGCGAAACTAAAAACTCCAATGAATAAAATAACAAGTAACACTAGTATAAAAAGGGCTGTTTTCTTCATTAATTTTCCCGTTTTGAATCAACTTTTACTGCGACTTAACACCAAAGTCATTGTTTGGAGAAAATTTCCAAGTTGAGCCGCTCTAATCTCATCATAACCATTATTGCTATGCTCTTCCATGTAAGCGCTCTGTGCAATCTCCATCTGTACGGCATACCGGAACCAGCCAACCATTGATCAAAAGTGTCATGATCAACGGGGTACGGAAAATAACTGACTTTCATCACCCGGATGAGTTGCGCATCAAAGAGAAATTTATATCTGCAACCCGAGTACTACACAACTAAGTCAACTTAAATATCAAGTTTAATGGCCTGCTGATGGTGCTGAGTATTCCGCTTTATCATTTCCCGTCGTTAATACTCAAAGAAATCGGTGATAAAGCTCGATAGACTGGTGGTAAAGGCTTTCAAAATGAATTTTAGCCTCAGTGGATAGATCTTCCCCCGTGTATTCGGTCTTCCACAGCCGCTTCTCTCTATCAATTTTCACACCAAAGCGATCTTCTACAAAATCTTGCGCTTCATAATAACGATCAAACACAAACACCTTGTCGATACGCAATTGATGATCAATGTGAGTGAACTTATATTGATCAATATAGTGATCAACATTTTTCATAGTCAGGTTTTTATCACCTAGAATAAAATAGTCTAAGGATGGGATATCAGACTGTTTTCGAAGTTGATTGTATAAGCTAATGAGCTGATCAAAGGGGTTTCGCAATACTGCAAATTTCACATAGTCATCAATATCTAGATATTCATCGTACTCAGAAATAAAACTGTGGGGGTGACCACCCTGTCCTTTTATCTTTTCTTTGAAATGGCCGTGTACGGTATATTGTTCATACGATAACCGTTCAATCTGATTATGATCTTGCTGCTCAAAATATTGCTGACAGATAGCATGTTCTAAACTGGTTCCACCGGTTTTAGGTATATGAACGAATAAATGCTTATTGGGAAAGAACATATAAAATCAGACCTTAAAAAATGGCGTTTTGCTTATTAATATAATAAACAATAAATGGATCTCTACCAAAAGAAAAGTTATGAAAAAAATTAGTGGGAAAGATTTGATGTTTTAGATGAAAATGGCGGGTAGGAACACGCAGACTCGAACTGCGGACCCCTTGCATGTCATGCAAGTGCTCTAACCAACTGAGCTATGCTCCTATTCTTCCCGAGGACGCAGTTTACACATGCCCCCTTCGTCTGCCAAGATTTATTCGTACAAAAAAAGAGCCTAAAGTTCGAGGCTTGATGCCTTAAGTGATACAACAAGGAAAACAGCTCGTTGCGCGCTAACGAGAACCAGTAGAAACTATGCATATTCAAACCTTTGTATAGTCTAAAGTAGCAACTGAAATATTAATGACACATTTTAAAAGGGAAACCATGAAAAACGCGCTTTCAAAAAGCCTTGCTCTCATTACTGCAGTAACTCTTAGCGGCTGCGGTGAAACGGCTAAAGGCCCGGTAGAAATAACTCTACCTAATAAAAACCCATATCCCTCGACTTACAAAGCTCCTGAGAGTCCTGCATTTGCTTTAATTGGGGCTAACTTACTCACCGGTGATGGCGCGGAACTTACCAATACTGATCTGTTGATAGAGAACGGGAAGATAGCCGCCATTGGGCCTGCTCTAGCGTTACAGCCCGGCACGATACAAATAGATGCCAACGGGCAATGGGTAACACCCGGACTAATTGATGTGCACTCTCACATGGGTGTCTATCCCTCCCCCTCAACGTCTAACCACTCTGATGGTAACGAAATGACGTCACCTGTCACGGCGGAGGTCTGGGCCGAACATTCAGTATGGCCCGAGGATCCCCAGTTTGAAAAAGCGCTTGCTGGTGGTGTAACCACAGTACAAATTCTACCTGGCTCGGGCAACCTAATTGGTGGTCGCGGGGTGACTCTTAAAAATATTCCATCGCTTACCGTCCAAGGCATGAAATTTCCTGGTGCCCCATATAGCTTAAAAATGGCCTGCGGAGAGAATCCAAAGCGTGTCTATGGCAGCCGCAACACTCTACCATCCACTCGCATGGGCAACATGGCTGGGTATCGAAAAGCATGGATTCAAGCTGCTGAGTATAGAAAATCTTGGGATGAGTATCTAAAGGATTCCGATAGCCGATCATTATCAAACACACCGACTCGAAATTTACGCCTGGAGACCCTAGCCGGCGTATTGGAAGGTGACATTCGTATTCACAACCACTGCTATAAGGTTGATGAAATGGCCCAGATGATTGATATGTCGAAAGAGTTTGGTTACAAAATTGCTGCGTTCCACCATGCCGTTGAGGCCTATAAAGCAGCACCGATGTTAGCCGAAGAAGGTATTTGTGGTGTAATGTGGGCTGACTGGTGGGGCTTTAAACAAGAAGCCTTTGACATGGTACGCGAAAATATCGCTTTGGTTGACTATGCACAAGCTTGTGCGGTTATTCACTCTGACAATCCTATCCAAGTCCAACGACTCAACCAAGAAATAGCTAAAGCAATGAGTGCAGGTAATCGTATGGGTCTTGATATCAGTGCCGCCAAAGCCATACGATGGGGAACCTACAACGCTGCTATGTCGCTAGGCTTGGAAGACCAAATTGGCTCTTTAGCGGTAGGTAAAAATGCCGACATTGTGCTCTGGACCAAACACCCTTTAAGCGTTTATAGCTTGGCACAAAAAGTGTGGATTGATGGTAATCTTCGTTTTGACCGATTTGATAAATCAGTACAACCCACTAGCGACTTCAACCTAGGCATTATTAGCGCAGGCGAGGCCCGACCATGAAAAAACTATCACTCTTTATCATGCTTTTACTCGTCTCTCTTGCAGCCAATGCTAGCTCGATACTTATTAAAGGTGCCGACATATACAGCGCTAATGGGTTATTACCTAAGAGTAATATCTACATAGAGAATGGGATAATCACCACCATCGGAAGAAGCACCCCCATGAGCGCAGATATGGAAATAGATGGCAGCGGCATGAGTATTACAGCCGGGCTATTTAATGCCTCAACGCATATTGGAACTGTCGAGGTGAGTGCCATCAGCCCAACGGTGGATTTTTATTCAGAAAACGAGGAGGTCACTGCAGCCCTAAGAATATCTGACGCCTTCAACCCACGATCGACACTAATACCCCACAACAGAGTGCATGGTTTAACCCATGCCCTTCTGGTTCCCGAGTCAGGCACTAATCTTTTCTCAGGTCAGGTCGGTTTAGTGCAATTAGGTAACCAACCCAAGGTGATTCATAACAGCCTCGCTATGGCGTTGGATTTTACCGAATATGGTGTCGAGCTGTCGGGTAGTTCTCGGGCAGCCGCTCTCGTGCAGCTGCGGCAGGCCTTAGACGATGCCAAGGATTTTTCACGCAACAGAAAAGCGGCTATGGCAGGTGAGCATCGCGACTATGTGCTTTCTTATGCCGACTTAGCGGCACTAGAGCCGGTGGTTAATGGCGACAAGCCACTTTTAGTTAAAACGCATCGAGCCAGTGACATTACTACCATTTTGGCTTTAGCCAAAGATTTCCAACTGCAGTTAATTTTGTCTGGTGCCATTGAGGGGTGGATGGTTGCTGATGAGATCGCCAAGGCGGGAATACCAGTAATAATGGATCCTATTCACAACCTGCCCAATAGTTACGAGTCCTTAGGCGCGCGACTTGATAATGCCAAACTACTAGCTGATGCGGGAATAACGCTGCTGTTCACAGGGATGGGTGGATCGGACACCCATAATGCTTATCTAGTCAAACAATCGGCTGGCAATGCTGTTGCTAATGGCCTGTCTAAATCTGCGGCCATTGCCGCGATGACGTCCAACCCCGCTGAGGTTTTCGGCGCGACTGTCAGCGGCGATATTGCCGTGAATCAGACCGCTGATTTGGTGTTATGGGGCGGTGACCCCTTAGAGCTTACCTCTGAGGCACAGTTAGTGCTAATCAACGGTGAAGTAATCCCGATGGAGAGTCGCTCTTTCCAGCTCCGTGATCGTTACTTTAAGCGCTTAAAAAAAGACTAACCATCTAGCTCAAAGATAGTTTTTCCCCTCGCTATAGTCCGCTCTACCTTGATATCTAATAACTCGGTAGTGGGCATGGCAAGCGGATTTTTACTCAAAATAACGAAATCTGCTTGTTTACCCACATCAATCGTTCCTTTTTTATCTTCTTCAAAATATTGATAAGCCGCATTGATCGTAACGGCCTTGATAGCCTCAAGCGTTGAAATGCGCTGCTCTTGCCCTAACACCTGCCCGCTTCGCGTGAGTCGGTTAGTCGTTGCCCAAAGCAAACGGATCATATCCGGCGGCACGACAGGGGAATCATTATGGACTGTAAAGACAATTCCTTTATCTAGACTGCTCTGGGTTGGGCTAATCCGACTAGCGCGTTCTACACCAAAAACCGAATCACGATGCCAATCTCCCCAGTAAAATGTGTGTGCTGAGAAAAACGAAGGAATGGCTTTCATTTCTGCCATGAGATCAAGCTGGTCCTCTCGCACCGTTTGGGCATGAATCATCACCGTCCGGTGATCAGGGAAATTAGTCATATCGATGCCGCTTTGTAACGCATTAACAAACAGATCTGCAGCTGCATCACCATTGGCATGAGCCAAGATGGGCACACCTGCGTCTATAAATTTAGCAAAAAGTCCATCTACCGATTCTGCGGGCATGATCGGATAACCGCGATAATCGTGGGCGGCGCCCTTCGGAGGTACCATATATGGCTGGGTTAAGTAGGCTGTTTTGCCTTGAGGCGAACCGTCTAAAAGCATCTTAACGCCGCCAACCCTAAAACCATTTTTATAATCGCCCAAGATCGGAAGTGACGGGCTATTCTCTCCAAGGTATGTCTCATCAACCCTCTGGAAAGACACTACGTCAATAGGAAAAGGTTTTTCGCTGGACGCAGATCTCAGTTCGTTTATAACACCCAGAGATGAAGCGCCATCCTGCGCCGTGGTAATACCATATCGGGCATAATCAAGCAGGCCGCCATGTATTAGCTCGTTTCCATTTTCTGCCGACGGAAGAAAGGACTGAATGGCAAAACCAGCTGTCTCCTCCAACACCCCATTGGGTTTTTGGCTGTCTCCCAACCGACGAATCACACCGCCTGGCGGATTAGGCGTATTTTCATTAATCCCGGCAATTTCCAGAGCCTTGGAATTAACCGCAGATAGATGACCTGACACGTGAATTAACAAAATAGGATGAGATGTAGACACCTTATCCAAATCACTTATGGTCGGATGTCGTTTTTCAGCAAGCAGAGAATCGTCGTAACCCATTCCCACAATCCACTCGTCGTCAGATAGTGCGTTTGATGCCATATAGCTTTTCAATACCGCGACTAACCCGTTTATGTCCTCGGCCGGCCCAACCGGGGGCGAAGCTACGTTTGCCATCGCAGAGAGTCTGCCATGCCATGCAACGTGGCCATGAGCGTCAATAAAGCCCGGCAGCAGTGCTGAGTCCTCGAGATTTATGACTTCAGAGGCTTGTCCGTTCCAATCGACCCTCTGACCGACAAAAATAATGGTGTCGTCTTTAACCGCCACAAAATTAGCCGGCCCAGATTGCTCGCTAAGGGTAATGATATTGTCTCCATAGAAGGCTATATCGGCTTGCGGCGCCTCGTTACAACCACTAAGCATCAATAGCGGCAGAAGGATGGCTAATCGAATATCAGTTAAACGTCTCAATGTCTTTCCTCTCTCTTAATCGATAAAATCGTTGTACCAGTATACAAAAGATAATCACGTCGTTTGAATAAAAATATCATTCAATTAAAGTGCGGATTTTACTTATCTATTTGAGATCTGGCTGGTGAAGTTTCTGTGGCAAGCTCTACTAGGTCAGTAGCCGGTGCTAACGGAAAGGCATTAGAAGATACCTGCATCGGTTAACGTTGGCCTCAGCATTAGACTGCGAGGTGCAATATGAATTGCACCTCGCGCCTAAACATTCTGATCGCTATAAGCTCCAACCTACAGTAACACCGTAGGTACGTGGTGCTGCAGGCGTTGCGTTACCGCTATTAGATGAGGGGTAGTTATGTAAGTAATATTCTTCATCGGTAAAGTTTTTTACCCAACCCGTTACAGTTATACCGCCATTGGCTGGCGTATAAATTAACCGGAAATCACCTACGTCATACTCAGGCACAGCCGCTTGTACGAAATTATCTGGGTCCTGCCAGACAAGATCTTTGTGACGGAAATCTATTTGCGCCGCTAGCTCAGCACCACTGGCTAATGAGAAGTCATATCTAGCCAGTATGTTCCATGAGGTATCAGGAGCATTACGCAGCTCATTACCGTCCCTGTTTGGTGCAGCACCGTCACCTGGTGCAAGATAGCCTGCTGGAATGCCAAAGTTTTTATAGGCAGTGTCAAGATACGTATAAGAGCCACTAATAGTGAATGCATCTGTGATTAAGGCGGTAAACTCTAATTCAAGACCGTCTATCTTCGCGTCTGATGCATTTTGCGTAACCAAGACACCTGAAAGTCCCTCAGGTGCACCGATAGGGATCAATAATTGCAAGATTTGTAGGTCTTTGTAATCTGTGGTGAATACCGCTGCATTCAGACGAAGTCTATTATCCATCCATTCGGTTTTTGCACCAAATTCGAACAGCGAAGCTGTTTCTGGGTCAAACGGTGTTGAAGCAGCCAAACCACTCGCGGCAGTTCCTTGAAAACCACCAGATTTAAAGCCTTCGGAGTAAGACGCGTACAAGAACATGTCATCATTTGCCTGATACTGCAAAGATAGTTTGCTTGAGAGGTTATTCCAGCTTTCAGTCGTATCAACCTCAAACGTTCCAACCACTGCAAAAGGATCCGCGACACCCACTCGGCTATTACGCTTCTCTTCATAGGTGTATCTTGTACCCAAGGTTAGACTCAGTTGGTCGTTAAGAGAGTATGTCGCCTGTCCAAATCCGGCATAAGACTTTGTCTCATTACTTTGATCGTCTGATCCCGTACCCAAAGGCACTGCCCCAATAATGTAGCCTGGCGCAACCTCCATATCTAAACCAAGACTAAAAAATTCTTCTCTATCTGTCTTCTCACTCATAAAGTAAGCGCCAGCAACCCATTGCATAGGTCCATCGTCGGTCGATGTAAAGCGGAATTCTTGGGTGAAGGTGTCTGAGTCATCGGTATAGTCGTTAGACCCATAAACCAGATAGGTATAGATGGGTAATACCGAGGCATATAAAGCATTGATACCAGTAGACAGCCCCGCGCTGCTCTCTCGGGTGCCAATGATATCAGAGTTTTCTGCGTCTACACTGCGAAATGCCGATAGAGAGGTAAACATAAGGTCTTCACTAAGGTCATAATCTACCCGAAAAGTCAGACTCGATGAATCACTCTTGAAAAATCCCGGGTCATCATACAAACCAGTATGGATTTTACTATCATAATTATCAATGAGTGCCGATTCAGCACGGTACCCTACACTGGGCGTGCCAGTAGCCGACCTTAATATATGATTTGGTGCCCCATATTTATCAATTTTAGAGTAGCTCGCCGACATATTAACCTCTAAGTCGTCACTGGGTAAAAATCTCAAACCCGCGCGAAAAGTGTCACTGTTAACCTCCAGACTGTCCTTTGCACTAATACCACCGGGAAAGAAGTCTTGGTAATTTTTCAGATCCGACGTGAAATATCCGTCTCGTCGGCGACTAGAAAAAGACACCTTACCGTAAACGTTATCAGCCACTTCACCGCTGGCCAAACCTCTTACGTTCAAAGCATTAAAGTTACCCGCAGTCACCTCACCGACAACCTCTGTTTCTTCGCCTGGCTTTTTAGTAATCATACTCACAGCGCCACCGACAACATTTTTACCAAACAGGGTTCCCTGTGGGCCACGTAAAACTTCCACTCGCTCGAGATCGAACAAGTCAGTGTCCATTCCAGCGGCGCGACCAATATAAACTTCATCAATAAATACAATGACCGATTGATCACCACCCGCACCATCTTCATTAGAACCAATACCGCGAATATATAGTTGTGGCTGGCCGGGGTTAAAGGTTCCCATGCTAAAGCCTGGAGTACGCTCTGTAAGCCCCTTAATATCAACGATGCCTTGGGCTTCCAGTTCTTCGCCACTAAAGGCTGAGACTGCTAGAGCCACACTCTGCAGACTTTGCTCTCGCCGATTGGCGGTTACGATGACTTCTTCTAAGGTAGCAACTTCATTGGCGCTACTTTCATCTTGTGCTGCTGCTTCGACCCCAAATAGCATAGCCAGCAGTCCGGCATAAATTTTTACAGCAAGCTGATTTTGGTTGAATGTTGATAACGCGCGCATAATCCTCTCCTCAAGTATCTTAGTTATTGTGATGACAACATAGCTAATGCTGAACCTTAAAGAATAGAACCAACTGACACCTTTCTCTTGATCCAGCCACCCAATAATATACCTATTCACCAAAAATAGATCTGCGGAGCTTAATCCAAATGGAGTAAGATTTAGAGTGGGAATAAATTAAAAAAGTATGATTTAAATGATTAGGCTGGGGTCACTAAAATCTGAAACCCCTTAGGAGGCTAAGCTTTTCTCTCTCAACTTCCCAAGTAGGTCGCGAGTCTGGGCCGCCTCTTCAAACTCAAGATTTCGTGCATGCTGGTACATCTTCTCTTCCAAACGCTTAATCTCTTTGGCGATGTTTTTAATCGGCTCAGCACCAATCACATCATAAGCAGCGTTGGCTTCTGCCGCTTGTCGATCACGACGATTCTGCCCGGTAGCCGCATAAGCGCCTTCCATAATATCTTTAATATCTTTGACAATACTCTGGGGGGTAATGCCATGTTTTTCATTATGAGCAACCTGCACCGCTCGACGACGATCTGTCTCGTCAATAGCACGCTGCATAGAGCCTGTCATTTTGTCAGCATAGAGGATGGCTTTACCACTGAGGTGTCGCGCGGCACGGCCAATAGTCTGAATTAGCGACTGCTGAGACCGCAAAAAGCCCTCTTTGTCGGCATCAAATATAGCGACTAAAGACACCTCAGGCATGTCCAAGCCCTCACGCAGTAGATTGATGCCCACCAGGACGTCAAACTCGCCTAAACGTAAGTCACGGATGATCTCGACGCGCTCCACAGTGTCCACATCCGAATGCAGATAACGCACTCGAACCCCATGTTCATCGAGATATTCAGTTAGGTCTTCAGCCATCCGCTTGGTCAGTACGGTTATCAGTATGCGTTCGTTTTTGGCCGCCCTGGCTCGAATTTCTGATAGTGCATCATCGACCTGAGATATCGCTGGACGAACCTCTATAATAGGGTCAAGCAATCCCGTTGGGCGCACTACCTGCTCAACAATTTGCCCCGCATTGGCTTCTTCATAACGGCTTGGCGTTGCTGATACAAAAATCATTTGTGGCGCTAGCGCTTCCCACTCATCAAAGCGCAGTGGTCGGTTGTCCAATGCCGAGGGTAATCGAAAGCCATATTCCACTAGGGTTTCTTTGCGCGATCGATCGCCTTTATACATGGCACCCAATTGGGGGACTGTGACATGGCTTTCATCGATGATCATCAACGCATTGTCAGGCAAATAGTCAAACAACGTTGGTGGTGGCTCGCCTGGTTCGCGGCCCGAAAGATAACGAGAATAATTCTCTATACCGTTGCAATAACCAAGCTCACGCATCATTTCAGAGTCGTAGGCGACCCGCTCACCCAGACGTTGAGCTTCTACGAGTTTATCAACTGACCGCAGTTGCTCTAAGCGCTCTTTGAGCTCTATTTGAATAAGGTCTGCTGCTTCAATTACTCTATCTCGCGGCGTTACATAGTGCGTCTTAGGGTAGATAGTGAATCGCGGCACTTGGCGTAGCACCTCACCCGTGAGGGGATCAAATAAAGTGATCTTTTCTATTTCATCATCAAACAATTCGATACGCACCGCTTCATAATCCGAGTCTGCTGGATAGACGTCAATAACATCACCGCGCACCCGATAAGACGAACGATCAAATACCGCATCATTGCGACGGTACTGAAGCTCTGCTAGCCGCCTTAATATATCTCTTTGCCCAATCTGTTCACCGCGGGACAGGTGCAACATCATTTTCAGGTATGACTTGGGATCCCCCAAACCGTAGATTGAAGACACGGTTGCAACCACAATGACGTCTTTACGCTCAATGAGTGACTTGGTTGCAGAGAGACGCATCTGTTCAATATGCGAATTTACCGCAGAATCTTTTTCAATAAACGTGTCAGAGGATGGCACATAGGCTTCCGGCTGAAAGTAATCAAAGTACGACACAAAGTACTCAACCGCATTGTTGGGGAAGAAACTTTTAAACTCGCCATAAAGCTGTGCAGCCAAGGTCTTATTGTGCACCAACACAATCGTCGGGCGTTGCACCTCTTCGATAACTTTAGCCACCGTAAAGGTCTTACCAGAGCCGGTTACGCCCAATAAAGTTTGACCTGAAAGACCGTTCTCTAAGCCCTCGACCAGTCCCTTAATGGCCTCAGGTTGGTCTCCTGCAGGAGAGAACTTACTAACCACAGTAAAGGGCCTAATCGCACTAATCGATGCTTTACTCAACAAGGTGCAATACCTACTAGCTCAGGGTTATTCGCTCCGGCACAAACCGTCGTAAAAAATTCAGTATTCTTAATCGTCAGATTATCCATCAAGGCTTTAACGCCTTGCTCTTCGAGAATCTCTCGATATTTATGTTTTTTTATCGCGACATAGGTAATGCCTTTAACGCGAATATCGACCGCGTGCCAGGCATCAGTGTCATTACGTTTAATGAGTATATCCAGATTGATATCCGGAATAATCGGAGATTCCATTAATACCTGAACCCAGCCCATGCCCTGTTTTTCATTGACCACCACATCGGCAATTCTAAATACCTGTCCGCCATAACTGTCAAGGCCTTCAAAGGCATACCTAATGAGCGTCTGATCTACTGCTGCAACTAGAGAGCCTAGCTGCTGTTCACCCAATTTTTTATAGTGCGTCTTGCCCACCAATGCCCGTGTCGTCGATGAACTATCCCAAAGGTCAATCACCGTTGATGTTAAAAAGTCATAATAGGACGTGGGGTTGTTTAGGTACATTTGTTGGTTATTCGTCAGCTGATCAGTGATCGACGTAAATAAGGCTTCAAATTGGGCATGGACCTTTGCTTTTCCACCATCTGCTGTAGACACAGGGGTCTCTTGCGCGGCAATCGATGACAGCATGGCCAAGCTCATCATTACAGCAATACATAGTCGCCCTAAATTCCAGTTCTTCATCCCATACCCTTGTCTTTTACTGCTGGTAAAGCGCTGTGGTTAACGGCCATCGACATTGTCATCGACTCCGCTCTTTCCTTTTCAAGGTGCGCGCAAATTACTGATGCCCTTAACCGATCTATTCTAGTCTTTTTAATTGTCGCTGTAAGCATGACATTGTCGAAAAACGAGCTGTATAAGAACAACGAAGGAAATTGTTGACTCCTTTATGCGGGGTGCTAAAATGCGCGACTTCAAGACGATTTACAATTCCGCCTTAGCTCAGTTGGTAGAGCAAATGACTGTTAATCATTGGGTCCTTGGTTCGAATCCAAGAGGTGGAGCCAAATAGCAAACAAAAACGGGGCCTTTTAGGCCCCGTTTTTGTTTTACGTGTCACAGGATTTCACACTGCGCAGTTCTTCTTTTGCATGGCCAAAAGTAACAATTGCATCTAAGGCCTCACATTACCCATCCAAAAAGGCCCGACAATTGGCGTTACTACAACACAGCAATACGCCTGTACTTTGGCTTCAATGATAATTACAAGTTCCCAGAGAAGCGGAAACAGACATGTTATGTCGCAAAATGTATTATTTCTAAATATCACAATATAATTAGATAAATTTAATTATTTACTGTAGTATTTATCTTTTAATTCGCTTTGCGTCACAAATATGAGTCAAAAACACTTCGAATCACAGCATGCAGCCGACCTCCTAGCGGGTGGTTCAGACAAAATATGGCGTCTTGAGGACGTTAAGCGTCTCTTAGAGCACAGAGGTGAAGGTCTTGTTAAGCGCACTCTAGAACGCAGAATATCAGCCATGTCATGGCTTAATAGCTCGCACCAGCCTAACGAGCAAATGGATGAATTAAACCGACCTGCCACTCAACTTGTGCTGGACGCTCTTGTAATCGGCGCTAGAAAGAAACGCAAAGCCGCCTTGTTTGTACAACTGCATCGTCTTCCTACTGCCGATGGCGCTCAGCAATCCCAAGAACCTAACATTTTAGTTGCCGAAGATGGCAAAGGCGCTAAACGCTGGTGCCTGTTGAGCGACGACGAGATTCCATCATTATTAGCTGGATTGACGCTTTTAGCCGCTGGCAAACCCACCATGTTCTTTCCCTCAGGGAACCTGGTAGTAACTTGCCGTGAACTCAAGCGAGGAGAACAGAACGCTGGCATAGGCATTGATATAGCTACTGGCCAGTTTCCTGAGGCCTTCACCGCCAACATCGATGACCTGTCGACAACTAAGGCTGCAGGGCGAGTTCAACCAACGAAACTTTCTCACTTAGACCGTCTTGAAGCTGAGAGTCTGTATATCATTAGAGAAGTTATGGCTCATGCAGAGAACCCAGTAATGCTGTACTCCATGGGCAAAGATTCTGCTGTCATGCTGCACTTAGCCCGAAAAGCCTTTTATCCCAGCCCACCGCCGTTTCCGCTCATGCACGTGGACACGCGATGGAAGTTTCAGGCCATGTATGACTTTCGTGACGCTATGGCCAAGGCCTCGAACATGGAGCTTATTGTTCACACCAACCCAGAGGGAATTGAAAAAGACATCAACCCCTTCGACCATGGCAGTGCGCTGCATACAGACATTATGAAAACCCAAGGGCTTAAGCAAGCCTTAGACCTGCACAAGTTTGACGTTGCCTTTGGTGGCGCACGACGAGACGAAGAAAAAAGCAGGGCCAAAGAGCGTATTTTTTCCTTCCGCAGCAGCAGTCACCGCTGGGACCCAAAGAACCAACGCCCAGAACTGTGGAATCTCTACAATTGCCGGAAAGCACCGGGAGAGAGTGTTCGGGTATTTCCCCTATCAAACTGGACCGAGCTGGATATCTGGCAGTACATCTATCGGGAGAACATCCCCATCGTGCCACTTTACTTCGCAGCCGAGCGGCCAGTAGTTGAGCGCAATGGCATGCTCATTATGGTGGATGATGACAGAATGAAATTACTTCCAGGAGAATCTATCAAGCTTAAGAGGGTTCGCTTTAGGACCTTGGGTTGCTACCCCTTGACGGGCGCTGTGGAATCATCGGCCACAGATCTATCTCAAATCATGCTAGAGCTACTACAGAGCCGCACCAGCGAGCGGCAAGGCCGCGCCATCGATTCAGATAGCAGCGCCTCGATGGAAAAGAAAAAACAAGAGGGCTATTTCTAATGGCACACCAATCTAGTCCTAGCCATCAGACCGATATTCAAGCGCGCGTGGATGCCTATGTTGACACCCAAGCTCAACTCGACCTGCTGCGTTTTATCACCTGCGGGTCAGTGGATGATGGCAAAAGTACCCTAATAGGGCGAATGTTGTATGAAGCACAGTTGATCTTTGAAGATCAGGTTACCTCCCTGCAAAACGACTCTAAGAAAATGGGCGCCCAAGGCGGTGACATTGATTTCGCACTGTTAGTGGATGGTCTAGCAGCAGAGCGAGAGCAAGGCATTACTATTGACGTTGCCTATCGATTCTTCAATACCGATTGCCGCAAGTTCATCGTTGCCGACACCCCAGGACATGAACAATATACACGCAACATGGTGACCGGCGCTTCGACGGCCGATGTTGCCGTCATTTTAATTGATGCAAGCCAAGGGGTGCTCACCCAAACGCGGCGCCACTCCTTTATTGCCTCACTGTTGGGCATAGAGCATGTGGTGTTAGCGGTCAATAAAATGGACTTGGTGGACTTTTCTGAAGAACGGTTCAATACGATCTGCGCCGAGTTTCAGGCCTTGCGCAAACACTTAGCATTCAAGTCAGTCACCCCTATCCCGCTATCCGCGCTCAAAGGGGACAACGTTATCGAGCGGTCTGGCCGCATGGATTGGTATCAAGGACCCACACTGCTAGGCTTTCTGGAAACAGTAGACATTCGAGAGAGACTGAACCAACACGCATTCCGGTTCCCGGTACAGTGGGTTAACCGACCAAATGCTGACTTTCGGGGATTTTCAGGCACCGTTGTCGCCGGCAGTATTAGCTTAGGTGATGCGATTCGAGCATTACCCTCAGGCCAACCGAGTCGTACTCTCAACTCAAGACCTGGATCGGGCCGTTACCGACCAGGCGGTGACCTTAACACTGGATCGGGAGATTGATCTTTCTCGTGGAGACTTGATCGTCTCGGCAGACGCACCCTGCGAAGTATCAGATCAATTTGAAGCAGAACTAGTCTGGATGGACAACGAGCCAGGTTATATCGGCCGGCGATACATTCTGCAGCTAGGCACCCGTCAGGCGAATGCCAGTTTGACTGACATCAAATTTAAATATGACATCAATACCTTTGAGCAGTCACCGGGAAGAGATCTTTCACTCAACGAAATCGCTAATGTCCAGATTACCTTAGATGCTGAAATTCCTTTTGGAGCCTATAAAGACTGCCCCGGTTTAGGCGCCTTTGTATTGATTGACCGCTATAGCAATGCAACGGTTGCCGCAGGGATGATTCGCTTTGCCCTGCGCCGTGCATCCAACGTGCATCGACAAGCGCTTTCGGTAGACCGTGCCGCCAGAGAGAGACTGTCAGGTCATAGAGGGCGAGTGGCGTGGTTAACTGGACTCTCAGGCTCGGGGAAATCCACAATCGCCAGCGCAGCAGAGAAAATACTGCATGAAAAAGGTTACCGAACATACATCTTAGACGGCGATAACGTCCGTCACGGCCTTTCAAAAGACCTAGGGTTTACAGTGGCAGATAGGGTCGAAAATATTAGAAGAATAGCCGAGGTGGCTAAACTGATGGTGGACGCAGGCGTTATCATACTCACAGCCTTTATCTCGCCATTTCGCGACGAGCGCGATATGGCAAAGAGCTTATTTGAGCCTGACGATTTTCTTGAAGTGTTTGTTGATACGCCGCTGTCTGTTGCAGAGCAACGTGACCCGAAGGGTCTGTATAGAAAGGCGCGAAGTGGAAAACTACCCAACTTTACCGGTATCGACAGCGAGTACCAGCCGCCAAAAAACCCCAGTTTAACCCTTGAGACAGAAGGCCAGACAGTCGCAGAATCTGCAAAGGTGCTTGTCGAGCTGATTGCGACACGCGCGCAGGATGAATAAACATACTCTATAACCGCCAAACGCTTTATAAGGATAGATCATGTCACTCGTTAACACGTTAAAAGACCAGAATTCCCGGACGCGCAGCCTAGCTAAGGCGCTCACCTGGCGCATCACGGCAACGCTAACAACCGCTGCGATAGCCTACGTGGTGACGGGGGAGCTTAAAACGGCAGTAATGATTGGCGGTATCGAGTTCGTCCTAAAATTCATGACCTACTATGGCCACGAGCGGGTTTGGAATTTCGTTAAGTAGTCTTAAGGAATTAAGGAAGCTTGGTTATCGATAAGGGTATTTATTACAGACCAACATTTGGTATCGTTAGTCCGTGTAATTAAGTGCCTGTTTTAGCTCTGAAGGCGGCTCAGGTAAATCCTTAAACACCTGCCAGACAATTTTTGTGCTTGGAACAAGAACGGCCCAAACTGTTATAAAGATCGCCATAAAATAAACATACAGCCCCTTATTAGAGACAAACCACTCCTCAAGAGTACCTTTGTATGGAGCAATAATATTGTTATAAAAATCTACAGATGCCGTCGCACCATGCATAATTTCTTCTTCGCCACGAAAAACTACCGAACCGACGCCTGATAAGCCTGGTCTGACTTGCTTCACGATTTCTTGAGTACTCAACGAATACGATCCAAAAGTTTGAGCAGTGAGTGGTCTAGGACCTATTACACTCATATGACCGAAGAATATGTTCAATAACTGGGGTAACTCATTAATCTTAGTTTTTCGTAATATTTTACCTATAGGCAAGACCCTAGGATCACCTTTCATTGTCACAGTCCCAGTACCTAAGTTGGGACTGTCTTTAAGCATGGTAGCGAATTTGAACAACTTAAATGTTACACCATCTTTCCCTATGCGATCTTGTAAAAAAAAGACTTCGCCCTCCCCTGAAAACCTTAACATCAAAACAATCGGCACCAACAAAGTGGAAAGAGCCAATAATGCTATGCCAGAAAAAATAATATCAAAAAAACGTTCCATCCTTACATCCTCTGATCTAAGTATTTACCCGTTTCTTTATGCGCAAACTCAGGCAATAGATTAAAATATAATTTAACAATATCATCCTTGGCCCAAGTTCCTTTTTCTCTTAACGCCTGGATCCCATCCATAAATTCGTCTAATTTAGACTCATCAAATTCTGCCTGATTTCTGATGACACCAACGGTTCCAAACCGCTCCATATCCAAATCTTCGCTATCGGTAAAAAATTCTTCGAAGTCTTTTTCACCTGTAGTGTCACTCTTAAAGAAATAACAAGGCCACTGTTTATTTGCAATGAGCTCTTCAGCTCTATCTCGAGCCTCATCCTCCGATTCGCATTCATATGGTTCATAACCGTGACTCTTCAGATAACGAATTGCAATCTCAGAAAAAGTAATGAGATGCAACTTTTCGCTTAGTTTTGGGAAAAATATATCTCTGTTTCCCCCGAGTAAGCCAGACAACAAACACAGCTCACCTGACTCTTGAGGTGTTACGAAATATCGTCGTACATCATTAGGCGCTGAAAATGGTTGTTTTTTTGCAAACCTCTGATTAAACCCATGAAGTAGGGACCCATCGGAAAAAGCGACATTGGCAAAACGCGCCATTGAAATATGTTGAGTCGAACTTTCTCGCATCAGAAACATTTCCATAATACGCTTACTTGCACCCATCATATTGACAGGATTCGCAGCTTTGTCGGTGGAAACACAAAAATACTTCTTGGAACCCATCTTTTTGGCCAAGCGTAAAGTCTTTATTGTGTTAAAGACGTTAACCATGATCATGCGCATAAGCGTGTAAGGGTCTTTTTCACTCCTAACATGTTTTAACGCCGACAAGTTAAATACATAGTCATAGGGACCTTCATTCTTCACTAAAGCTTCAAATTCAACAGATCCACAATCAACTGCAAAAGTCTTAAATTCGCCAATCCCATAACCTTGTGTGCTTCTGATATCTCGGACCAGTTCAACCATATTATTTTCAGAAATATCTACAACATGGAGTGCTTTTGGGCCACGCTTAAAAATTTCCTTGGTTACAGCTTGCCCAATAGATCCGGCCCCACCGATGACAAGGAATCTCGAGGATTGCGTGGTTTCACATAACTCCTTTGATAATAACTTTGTATCAGACGAAAATAACGCTTTGTCTCTGCCAATAATTTCTAAATCATTCATCGGTTAAACCCGTATTATTTTATCTTTATCAAGCCAGCGCGTGACTGGAAAATCTTGATTTTATGTTAAAAGATCCTGCGTGGATATTATTTTTAATACTCACATTTCCTTTGACTCTAATTCTATGCAACCAATTTCATAGATATTATTGAGTCCAAGTTTTTTTAACATGAAGCTGATACTCCTAAATAAAGCCACTCTCTTCGGTAAAAGAAAAATCATCGCTGTAAAGAGTAGCTGTGGGACTAGGATAGATCTTCCTGAAAACCAGCTGACTAAATCCTTCTGACTGACAGGCTGAGAATCTCCCACTTGAATGATTCTCTGGCCAGAACCATATTCCATACATTTTTTAACTGCAGTTAGCACTTCCTCTACATTACAAATACTATAAAGTGGAGCCGGCCGAATCATTATCTTTACATTTGTATTTGGCAAAAAAACTCTTTTTTTAATATCTTGTAAATTTTGACTATCATAGACCGGCATCAAACGGAGAATATCTAAATGACTACTGCTTGAAATAAACAAGCTCTCATCATGCAACTTTCCCACACCATAGCTATCGACTGGGTTAGGAACAAGTGTAACCGGGATCGAAGATTCTGAATACAATTCGCCATAAACTGAAATTGAGCTAATAAATATCCAACGAAGTTGATGCCCCTCAAACGCCTTAAGGATATTATTTGAAATTAACGTATTAAAATCTGCCACCGAATGATTTTTCGGGGGCTTTTCTCCATGAGCAATCGCTGCACAATGAATTATCGTGTCAACTGACAATAATTTCTTTGCAAGATCAACTACAGTTTCTTCATGAGTAAGATCCGCACAAATATGACTTTCATTGCTGCCTGCGCTTCGTGAAACGGTCGTAACTCTGTAGCCAGCGTTCATCAGCCCATCTGACAGATACCCGCCAATAAAGCCTGTTCCACCCGTAATTAATATATGACCCTTCATCAACCCTTCAGCGGACATGCTTACCATTTATCTCTTGTTGAATTTCACTGAAGGTAGTGAAGCTGTAGCCATTAGAGCGCAGCAACTCTACAAGTCTTGTGATTTTATCTGCGACTCTGTATCGACCATGTGAATATCTAAACTTAGTCAAAGTGGACGTGGATTTTGGTACTACTGGAACCGGCAACTGCGATAGCTCAAATGGATGAATATAGAATACATATATATCGTTCTTTTTGAGGTACCGACTTACGAGCGTTTTCATCAGAAACCATGGGAATAGTCGAAGATAGCCACCTCCAGAAATGGGGATATTTTTACCTAAAACCGAAAGGGTTGTTGCTTCAAATTCCATGAAATCGCCATTCCGATACACAGCGTCGGAAAGGTTTTCATACCCATGCATATCAATCGAACCATAAAGAGGATGATCTCCAAACTCAATACGACTTGAGTCATAAGCGAAACCAGAATCTCTTACGATATCAAGCCGCTCGCGGTCAAGACTAAAACAAGGAGCCCTATATCCAAAACCTCGCTCACCGTTAATTTCTTTCATAACATCTCGAGATCGATGCAAGTCAGCACGAAATTCATCAATACCCAGGGTCATCGGCCTTATATGATTCCAACCATGTGATCCTACATCATGTCCTGACTTAACGAGATCTCTAAAATACTCGATTTTACTCTCTGCAATTTCTCCTAGCACAAAAAAGCTCGATGGAAGAGATAATGACTCTAAGAGATCAACATACACATCAAGCCCATCAAGTAGGGAATTATTAGTATCACATTCATGTCGATTAAAATAATCAAGGTGATACCAATCCTCAACATCAATCGAAAAAACTGCTCTTTTCAAATTCGAATTCCTCAATACATTAGACCGTAAAGTATTCCTAAAATTTCTTAATCAATTTGACAAATTAGACTCAAGCAAAATATGCGCATAAGCCGCCTCAACAGAGAAGTACTGCTCCAACAGAGATCGAGCATTTATACCACAATCCGATCTCTTGGCTTGACCTTCAATAAGTTTTATTGCCGAATTTGCCAGGGCTTTATCATCCCCGTTAACATGAACAAATCCTGCATTTGAGTCATTAATTAAACCCATCAAATCATTGCCGACATTAGCACTACCTAATATTGGTATCGACTCAACCATGTAACCCAATAATTTACCCGGGAAATTATGGTCCGTATACTTTATTGATAACGAAAACAATCCTACATCGACTTGAGTAAGGATCATTTTGTAATCAATTTGTGAAACTGATGGCAAGATTGTCACGTTATTGAGATTCCAGAGTTCAGCCAATTCATTAATTAAATCAAACTGATCGCCTTCCCCAAGAATTAAAAAATGTACATTTTTGTATCCAATCAAATTTTTTGCAAGTCTCATAATATTAGGCATATCATTAGATGTAGTAAGGCTACCCCCATAAAAAAATACTATCTTTTCAGAAATTTTATACTTTTGCCTAATGTCAGTCTTAACTTTCGACAAATCAAAGGGAGCAGTTGAACTCCAGTTCATCAAAATTTTAACGTTAGTTAAAGAGGGATGTGCCTTGTTAAATACTTTTAGGTTTGCATGAGACATCACACCGATACAATCTGCCATTCGACAATTCAAACGTTCATAATACCGTAGAAAAAATGCTGCAGGCGATCGCTCTGATATGAGCCCAATATCGATGATCCACTGCGGGAACATATCTCTTAAAATCAGATACACAAAAGTCCCTTGCCTCTTTAATTTTCGTGTTAGAGGACCAAAAAATATTGTAGGAGAATAATTTATGCATAAGTCAAATCTGCAATTTACAACTTTGTCTGCAATAGCACTCCATGCTCTATAGGAAAGAAGCCATTCGTTAATTAATCTCCTAATATTACCTACTCCTCTGGTATATCCAGATTTGAAACGCCAGTATTCAATCCCATCGACAAAGTCTATAATTAAAGCAGTCGCTTGATGAGGATTTCCAGGTGTTATAACCACACTTTTATGGCCGTTTTTCTCGAACTCAGCAGCAAGCTGATGGATCATCTGAGCATGAGCTCTCCTGCCCTTTGGCAAAGATTCATCAGTCAAAAGAGCAAGTCGCATTACATCATCCTATGGATTATTTTACTGGGCATTTTGTTTAAATTTTTTAACACCTTAGCAGAGTTTTTAGCGCGGTTAAACGGCTAGTCCGTCAAAAAAATTTACGGCAAATCGCCCAAAAATTGATGGTATGCTAATATCTAACTTTGCGATCGTGAACGAGTTGATGATCTACAGATTTATATGATTACAAGGATTTATTGATGTACGTAAGCTGCTTGAATCTTGAGGAAAATGCTACCTGGAAAAAATGGAACGACTATGTTGAAGCACACCCTAACAAAACTCCTCATCTCCGTTCTGAATTTTTAATCATCATCAATAAAGCATTTGGTCACCATTGCTTTGGTTATATTGCTCAAGATAAAAATGGAAAAATCATGGGCGTTCTTCCGATAGTTCAAACTCAAAGCTACCTATTTGGTAACTACGCAACATCGATCCCGTTCTTTAATTATGGCGGCATTCTTGCGTCATCTGATGAAGCAGAACAGTCACTTCTGGAGGCTATTAAAACCTTCGCAATTCAGAATAAGCTATCCTCATTCCAACTAAGGCAAACAAATGAGATAGTGGGCGCAAAATTAAGCGTAAGCAAAGATAAAAGTTGTATGTTACTGACCCTCCCACAAGAAATGAAGCAAATTGGTGAAGGAAATGCCAAAAAACGCGCTAAGCTTCGCTCCCAAGCGCAATTGGCTGTGAGAAAGTCAGATGAAATGGGCGTTTCTGTTCGCCAGTTATTCGGACACCGAGATTTACTTAATGACTACTACGAAGTCTTTGCGCACCATATGAGAGATCTTGGAACACCTGTTTACCCCAAATCTTTTCTTGAAACAGCCTTAGATGTACTTGGTAGTAAAGCAGCAGTGACCGTTGTATATTGGGGGGGAAAGCCCGTAAGTTGCGGCTTCTTAATTCGATGTGGCGATTATATGGAGATACCTTGGGCTAGTACATTGCGTGAAGTAAATCCATTCTCTGTAAATACCCATATGTATTGGAACATTCTTTCTCACGCATTAAGTAGCGGTGTAAAAACATTTGATTTCGGCCGTTCTTCGATTGGTTCAGGTACATACAAGTTTAAGAAGCAGTGGGGCGCAGAGCCTAAGCAATGTTATTGGCACACATGGGCACCAAAAGGTGAAGACGCGCCTGATTTGTCACCAAACAATGTTAAATTCAATCTGGCAATCAAGTTATGGAAAAGGCTTCCAATATGGTTAACAAAAATTATTGGGCCGCCAATTTTTAAGAACCTTCCATAGCTACAAAAAACACTCCATTTAATTCAAGCCTTTTACCTAATGTGTATTGATATTTAAAAACATAGGTAAATTAATACTGTAAAGATGAGAAGACTGCCTAATGATTTCATTTCAGGTATCAAGCTCAGCATTAATGTTAAACTTTCTCATTTCCACATAATTACTCACCACACTCAAACCATTTCCTATAACGCTCGGACAAATCAAAATTTTAGTTATAGCCAGATACAACCTACAATTTCGACATTTTTTCGAAATCTAGCCTTATGCTTTGTCTAATAAAAATTTAGATAATCTTTCGCAAGACTACTGGGAAATACCATCGTTCTTTGATTATTACGCTTTCAATATTTTTTCCAGACCACTTTGTTCACATAGTCTGTATAACTGTGAATTATCCGAACTACTTTATCCGCGACATTAGGGTTACTGTAATCAGATACCAAAGCCAGGCTACGCTTTTCTCCGCGCGATTGCGTATCTAAAATAGCTAAACCTTGACGCACACGCTCAACCTCAAGTCCAACCATCATGACCGCTGCTTCCTCCATACCTTCAGGTCGCTCATGACTTTCTCGCAGATTAAGCGCGGGAAAGTTTAATATCGAAGACTCTTCATTAATTGTCCCACTATCAGACAAAGAAGCACGCGCTGACAATTGCAATCTTACGTAGTCATGGAATCCTAAAGGTTTTAACAAGATCACATTTTTATGGAACTTGGTATTAGTTTGGTCAATGCGCTTTTGTGTTCGCGGGTGTGAAGAAACTATTACAGGCAAATCATAGTCTTCCGCTAAAGTATTTAAGACATCTACCAATTTTGAGAAATTTAGGGGGGATTCAACATTTTCTTCGCGATGGGCGCTAACAAGGAAATAAGAGTGCTCTTTGAGTTTAAGGCGGGCCAGCACATCTGAGGCATCTATTTGAGGCCGATAATATGTCAAAACCTCAAACATTGGGCTACCCGTTTTTATAACCATATCAGGTGGCAAACCTTCACGTAGAAGATACTCTCGAGCTATGCTGCTGTAAGTTAAATTTATATCAGCGGTGTGATCAACAATGCGACGATTCGTTTCCTCAGGCACACGCATGTCGAAGCAACGATTGCCTGCCTCCATGTGGAAAGTCGGGATTTTTCTTCGCTTCGCAGGGATTACAGACAAACAACTATTAGTATCACCCAAAATCAACACAGCCTCAGGCTGCACATCTGCCAGCACTTTATCTATAGAAATAATCACATTCCCAATCGTGTTAGCAGCACCGCTGCTATTGTCCGCACTATTTAAAAAATAATCCGGCTCCCTGACACCTAGATCATCGAAAAATACTTGGTTTAGTTCGTAATCATAATTCTGCCCCGTATGGACCAAAATATGCTCACAATGTTGATCTAACCTTGCCAGGACACGAGATAGTCTAATAATCTCAGGCCGCGTCCCAACTACCGTTAACACTTTAAGCTTTTTCATTTACTATTACACCTCACAAGGAATGCTGTCAGGGCGTTGCGGATCAAAGATTTCATTGGCCCATAGCATTATAATAGCGTCACTATTTCCAATATTGGTAATATCGTGTACCCAACCCGGAATAGTATCCATCACCTGAGGATTATCCGAAGAAAGGATAACTTCGCAAGTTTCATCTGTAATTAACTGCCGAAATCGCATCTTAGCTGTGCCTTTAACGACCAAAAATTTTTCAGTTTTACTGTGATGATAATGCGAGCCCCGAGTTACCCCTGGCAATACTGTGAAAAACGAGAACTGCCCAGAATCTGGTGTCTTTAGCATTTCGACGAACATACCCCGCTCATCCACATGTGGCGTTAGGTCGTACACAAACTGCTCGATAGGCAAGTAGCTGATGTACGTTGAATATAGCGCGCGGGTTAAACCTGTACCAACACGTTCCGATATCAAACTGGAGCGACAATTATCAAATGCACTAATTTTCTCAACCAGATCGCCCAGGGTAATACTATATGTCTGACTAACCTCACCCCATAATAAACCTGAATTGACAGTGGTTAAGGCCTGCAATAATTCATCAACAACGTCATCAATATAAGCTAGCTCTAATATAAAATCAGGGTCACTAATCTGAATGGGTAAGCCTCGAGCAATATTATTACAAAATGTTGCCACTACAGAATTATAGTTAGGTTTGCAAAACTTACCGAAAACACCAACCAAGCGATAAATAACAGCTGAGTTATCAGCTTTAGCTACAAAAGCCTCTATCACCTTCTCTGCAGCGAGTTTACTTTGGCCGTAAGGGTTATCATGTTGAGCCTGGGCAGATGAAGTAAAAATTAGAGGAATATTGCGCCCTGCGCTTTGGATCGCATCACATAAAGCACTAGTCAGATCAATATTATTATGAGCAAAATCGGCAACGTCGTTCGGTCGATTCTCTCCCGCTAAATGTATAACTGCATCAGCCATCACCACCAGAGTCCTAAGCGACTCAACGCTATCACCCCGCACAAAGGATGATATTTCAACATCAGGCTGTTCACCCAACCGTATAAGCAAGTTTTTGCCAATGAATCCGTTTGCGCCGGTAACCAATATCCGTTGCTTATTCATATTTATCCTTCAGCCTCTACACTTTCGCCTCTTACAATCGCTTGCATAAATTCCAGCTTCATCAACAAGGCTTTCATCCCATTAATATCCAATCGTGTGGTGTTGTGGGAGTTATAATCTACCGACTCAGAAATTTTCTGCTCTCCGTGATCCGTGAATTTTCCATAGTTCAAATCACGCAAATCCGGCGAAACACGGAAATACCCTCCCAAGTCCTGAGCGGCGACCATTTCTTCACGGCTCAGCAATACTTCGAACAATTTCTCTCCGTGGCGAGTACCAATGACACTAATTTCATGGTCAGCCGCACCAAGCAAACTAGTTAGCGCTTTAGTTAATGTTGTTATCGTCGCCGCGGGCGCTTTTTGTACAAAAATATCACCCGAGGTCCCGTGCTCAAATGCATATAAGACCAAATCTACTGCATCGTCCAAAGTCATCATAAATCGAGTCATTTCAGGGTCAGTAATAGTCAGCTCATGACCACCGAGAATCTGATCAACAAATAAAGGAATAACCGACCCTCGTGATGCCATGACGTTACCATAGCGCGTCACACAAATCTTAGTAGCCCCACTCTCACGTGACTTAGCCACAGCAACTTTTTCCATCATCGCTTTACTTATACCCATAGCATTGATCGGATATACTGCCTTATCAGTACTCAGGCAAATCACCCGTTTAACGCCGAGTGAAATTGCCGCCTCAAGCACATTTTCTGTTCCTAGCACATTGGTCTTAACCGCTTGCAATGGATAAAACTCGCAAGACGGCACCTGCTTTAATGCGGCTGCATGGAATATATAGTCTACACCTCGCACAGCAGAGCGGACACTTTCGATATCTCGAACATCTCCAATATAAAACTTTAATTTAGGATTGTTGTACTTTTTACGCATATCATCTTGTTTTTTTTCGTCTCGGCTAAAAATACGAATCTCAGCCACAGTAGACTCCAAAAAACGGTTCAGGACTGCATTACCAAACGAGCCTGTTCCACCAGTAATTAAAAGTATTTTTTTATTAAACATATTATGACTTCCTCAGTTCAGAAAGAGCCCTGTCAACCACCTCGTCTTCTAATTCATACCAGATAGGTAGGCATATATGCCTATCTTTTACCTCGGCCAAATCTCTTCCCAATGCATAATCATAAACTGGTGACGTACGAGTTTTAATTTGCGCAAAATCATCAGTGGGTGAAGATGACCTCGACAATAAGATGAACTTGTAAAAATTGGATCTTTGCCCATTGCTACTTGGATTAATATATTCCCAACCATATTCATCACAGGCAGTAATATACTTTTCTGCAATAGCATACTTATCAGCAATTATAGCTTCGGTTTCAGTAATTACTGAATAACAAAGCAAGGCGTTAATTTCTGACATTCGAATATTTATGCCTACATCTAATACCTGATCGAATCGATCATAAATAGCAAATTTATCAACCATATTAAACAACTCTTCATCGTTGGTTACTACGATCCCTCCCTCTCCTGCAGGGACAGCTTTAGTTGCATACAAAGAATAAACACCCGCGTCTCCAAAGAGCCCAGTATGTTTGCCATGTAAAGTAGCTCCAAGGCTATGGGCGCAGTCTTCAATTAAAGTAATTCCTTTGTCCCTGCAAAGTTCTGCGATACTTTCGATATCTGGATTTACCCAGCCACCGATATGAGTCAAAAGGAATACGCATTCCTCCGGTTTGTCTAATAAACTAATAAAGTCAAATACTTGATCATAAGTCGGCATTAAGTAATCTACAGAACAATCAACATAGCCAATTAAATCTAGTCCAGACGTAATAGACATCGTCCTTACACCGTACATTGTATTACTCTGCAGAAAGATCCTTTTTTTATTCCTATAGTGCTTCAGGACGTTCAAGATAGCAAAGATACCTGCACCATTCGAATTTACAGCAAGCCCATACGACGCTGACGTATAAGAACAACCCCATTCTCCTACCGCCTTATTCCATTTACCTTCAGCGAGATTGCCCGAAGAAAATATCCCTTTATAGTGCGCATCGAAGTGAAGCTGCGAAGCTGCTGGTAATTTTATCATTCCCATATTATTTCCTTTTTTTGTCTACTATTTCTTGCCAGGATGTCTTAGAAATCAGATCAGATTCTAAATGTAAATGTTCGTTGCCCTCCGGAATCTTTATTGGATTTCGGTGATAAACTCTTCTAAAAAATTCTGGGGCCATACTAAATGCTAAAGTGAATTTCCCCAAAACTATTGACCATATTCTCGGATGATGCTGATTGATGTGATACAGATAGTTTCTCTGCTCCTTATCTTGCACTAATTCTTTTTTCAAGCCCACATAATGATCGAGAACCCGTATTTCAGGATTTCTTACCATATGCTGCTTTATAACATAATCCAAGTATGGCTTTATTTCACTCTCGGTATTAACCGATATACCACCTGCTTGACCAATTCCATCTGGTTTTTTTAGTAGATTAATACAACTCTTGGTGTAGTAATCAAGCTCCACAAAACTAGCCTCCGAAGCTGGTACATTTTCGACTACGGCCATTGGAGCAAAGCTCGTTTTAACTGGTATATTAAATTTATCCGCTATTACGTCCGGACTGCAGATCGCTATATTCTCAGTCCGATAGTTCCCTGCAGTAGTGTCGACTATAACCTCGACACCACTCTCATTAATATTTTTTACCTCTGCTGAACTAATTACTTCTAAGCCATTTGCCAAAGCTGAGGAAAGAAGGTCCCCCAATAACTTTCTTGAATTCATCGTAAAATCAGGACTTGCTATCGAGTAAAAATCTTCGCGAGCTAAAAATTGTTTATGGATATAATCAAAAGAATGCTTCAATTGAACTTTTGACGAATCATATTCAGATCCTGCACGCCGCCTTAGCCAGTCATGCTTATTAATCAAATCGATCACATTTAGAGATCTCGATACGAGTGACATCCAAATAGGATTAAGCTTTCTGATTTTGTATCTATACTCGATATACTCGCGATTAAACCATCCATTATCTCCCAAGATAGAGATTCCTGACTCTGTCGGAAACAAATTCATCCTTGAAAAACTACTATAATAGTCTAGCAAGTCATCCATTGCTCCAAGTAGATAACGCATGGTCAATAAGTTGTCAGGTACTAATGAATATAGAGCTCCCGAATGAAGCCATTCATGAAAAACCTTACTCGTTTCAGAAGCGACTTGATCATTTTTCTCAAGAATAAGGACCGATTTACCTTCTCTGCACAATATCTCCGCAACTGCAATCCCAGAGATACCAGCACCCACCACAATCCAATCATATTTTTTATCGTTCATACTTTTATAAATTCAACTCCGTAGAAATTTTATAGTTTCGGATAGACCTGCCGCAATCCTGACCATTCCGTGCAGATCGGCACCCAAAAGTCGCACCATCTTATCTGTCGTCCCACTAGATTGCTCTGAGTCTCCTTCCGGCAAGTCTTGGTATGTCTTATCGACATCCACATTTATATCCTTTGAAAGCATAAAAACTAACTCCTCTATTGACACTGAAGATCCCGTTAACACATTTATCTGCTCACAAGTACTAGACGTAAGGCAGACCTCAAGAGATCTATAGAGACAGTTGACTACATCATCAACATAAACAAAATCTCTTGTTTGGTGGCCACCGTTAATCACAATACTTTTCCCATTTATTAAGCGATCGGCGAAGATGGAAATAACTCCCGAATAGGGACTTTTAGGGTCTTGCCGCGGCCCGTAGACATTAAAGAATCTTAGCCCAATACTAGAAAGCCCATAAAGTCTAAATGCAGCTTTCGCATAAATCTCCATGACGTATTTATCAACTGCGTACGGACTTAAAAGATCAATTTTTTCGCTCTCGTCATCACCCAATGCAAGATCACCATATATAGCAGAAGATGAAGCATAAACTAATGGAATATCGTACCTGCGGCAGTAGTCTAATACAGAGATTGTTCCTAACAAATTTGTTGAGGAGCTATCTCTAAAACATTCAATCGAAACTGGCACTGAAGCTTGAGCCGCCAAATGCATGACAGCATCCACCCTGCCGATTTTCGCAAAGTCGAATTTTTCTAGTTTTGCCTGATAAAAATCTATGGCCTTTGTTATAGAATTCAAATTACCTAAATCACCGGCACTCAAATCATCTATAACTACTAGGGAGTGACTTTTCTTGATTAAAAAATCACATAAATGGGAACCTATAAACCCCGCACCGCCCGTAACAAGAATCCTCATGAAAATACGCTCATAATTTGTCAATCAATCCTTCTAATAATTCATTTGTTTTCCGGTTCACCACCGAATAAACATCAAATTTCTCTGCTCTTATTAGCGCTTTTTCCTTATACAAAACTCGTAAATTTTCGTCACTTAAAAACCTATCTATACAGGATGATAATTCCTCTTCTTTATCAGGAGAAAAATATAGTGCAGCATTCCCGCAGGTTTCTGGCATCGCCGTCGTATTAGTCGCTATGATTGGCGCGCCACAGCTCATAGCCTCAACTAAGGTATAGGCAAAATTTTCAAAAGGTGATGTGAAAACAAAAGCTTTACATAGGGAATAAAGTTCTTTCAAATCAGAACGTTCCAGGCGACCTAAAAAAACTACATGATCAGAAATATCATGTCTTTTAAGTAATTCTTTTAATCTTTCATAATAAGTTTCATCAACTATAGATCCAGCTATAAAAAGATACAAACCCCGCTCCTTCAGTGACAGCTGCTTGAATGAGCCAATTAATAATTCAACATTTTTGTAAGGATACAAATGCGAAACAGTTAACAAAAATTCTTTCTGATTATAGTCATCAAAGATACTCGACTCGGCAGACGTAACCGGATGAAAATACTCATCATTACCAATATGAAGTACCGCGGCCTTATCCTTTGATTGGCCATATTTTTCAACAAATAAATTCTGAGTATACTTTGATTCAAAGATGACAAGATCCGAGGTTTTTGAAGAAAAAATAATTAAATATTTTAAGATAAAAAGAATTACTTTTTGCTTCCATCTGAAGGATGAAATAAAGTTCGGTTCAAATGGACCAACAGTACCGACCCACTGTACTTTTTTTACAAAACTAAGAATCGGCGAAATGTTCCCTGGACAAAATAATACATCCACTCCTTTCATTATCAACGAAAAAGGCAATAATAACTGAGCCCATAAAGCCCGAACTACAATTGCAGTATTCGAAAACGGCACGAACTCAAACACTATTTTTGTAGAATTAAATCCATCGAAAAGATGTCTATTTTCCTTAGTTAAGTAAAAAACCACCTCACTAAAATTGTAGGAATCTATGTTCTTGATTATTTCGGTAATTTGAGCCAGCGAACCACCGACTGGTTGGTACGTAAGATCAATGGCGAGTTTTGACATAGAATATAACCCCTTAATTATCGAATTAAAAAACCTTATTCAATTACTAAAACGACGCCTAATCTTCCATAGACATCGATTTTGAAGGCTTTGTGATTCGCACTATTCGATGTCGGTGCGAGATTAAATTTTCTTTTCTACCAGGTCCATAACTGTATAGCTAGGGATAAGACAAGCTCATACATCATTCGAAAGTCAATTTTGGAAAATGGCAAATTGGCGTTTTTAGAACTTTTCCAGTGGATAGCTTTCGATTGATTTATGGGCTCTCAAATATTCCTTTAGAAATATTGATAGTAGAACACAAATCAGTCCTATAGAAGTGATGCGAAACACCGACCCGTAGTGGATCAGCGTCAAAAATCCTGCCAGCACCGGCATTGCTAAATTAAAAAGTCGAAATTTCTGTACGCGAGAATCTTGTATAAAATCAGCAGTTAAATTCTTTGCAAGATTCCTCTTCAAGAATTTGATACAGCGACTCCTATTTAATCTAAATACAAAGAAATAATAAATTGGTGAAAATCCAACAACCATCAAAGTAACAAATGAAAGTAATCCAAATCTAGAGAGTAATCCTACAAATGCAACTTCACTAAGAATCAATGGAGAGTTTAACGTCTCACCAAACCCAAAAACCACAGACACCATTGAACCCTTAATCGACTGTACGTCTAAACTAGCCCATAAAGCCTCATCCATTGTCTCGGGATTAAATTTTGTGAAAACATAAGCGAACTTAAATAATTCAGTAAGATCCATACTTACGATTACTGATGCAATTAGAAAAAACAAAGTGATAAAAAGAATTAAAGAGACCAGCATAGTAGTTGGACTTTTTTGGATATAATAAAATAGGCTCACGATACTCAGGAAAAGCAGTACTAATACATTTGCCGCACTGCCAGTAAGTAGTGTCGCCGATAAAATTACAAAGTAGCAACATATATATAAAAGGCTTTTGATTCCATGAGAACAAATAAAAAACTTTGATAAGAAAAAAATTGCACACATTACCAAGATCTGTGCCGTGTCGTGATGCGAACCGGTATACCCAAATGGAAGAAAATACAAACCCAACCGGTCTCCAGCATCCTGCTGCTCCGGCCTCAGAATTGAGTGTGCTCTGTCTATCCCTTCCCACCCATCAGAGAGACCCATATTGAAAAAGTAAAAAACACCAATCGCTGTAATGAACGTAATAATATAGACAATTCTAGTCAGTAGTTTGTCATCGAATCGCAGGAATACAAAAACAGTCGGGAAAACCAAAAAAAAGTAGAACATCGACACCCAACTTGAAGAACTAACGCCTGATCCCACAGAGATTAAAAGAGTAGCAAATATAAAAAAAACAAAAAACATTACATTCAATATGACCGCGTTTTTAAACAAAACGAGAGCCACATCAAGCTTTGAGCTGACCAAGCCTAGAAGCGAAAATGCTCCCAAGCCTAATACCATTAATGCCGAAATGGTATACGTAGTGCTGGATGGAAAGCCCAAATGATACACGAATGCCCCTCTTATAGACGCAAAGACTATAATAAAAGAGCACAATATATGTGCAAATGTAGTTTTCATTTGAAACTTACTAAATGGTATGCAAAAAAATCGATCATCTGAAAATGCTACCTTTATTCAAATAATTATTTAATAGGAAATTCATGTTTTTTTAATCACGAAAATTATTGCCAACATCGTTATAGCTTTAACCATTATCATAACATTTTTTGAGGGTAGTGCTTTTTTCAGGGCCAACTCTGCGCTTGTATATTCCTTTTTCAAATAATTAAACCTGCCACTAGCATAGCTAAGAAGTTTCTCTGTCTCACCTAGTTGTTCTGGCGTGAGCTGATCCTTAAATTCTGCAATTGCAACATAATCTGACTTTGATATGTCCCGCTGTGAAACACCATTTAAATGGACCTGGTAGCAACCTAATGATTTAGGTAGGTATCTAAATCGTTCGGTTAAGGCCGCTATTCTCAACCAGGTATTATAATCTTCCGACGCAACCATATTTTTATCTTCGCTAATTCCGCCAACCTTAGTAAGCAATTTTTTACGAACAATTACAGTTGAATTTCCGATTGCATTACCTTTAATTAGCAAATCTTTAAGCATAGGAGACTTTAATTGTCGACTGCCTGAATGTCGGCGACGGAAGAATCTAGGTTGGTCATAGACTATATCCAGATCATGGTGAATTAAGTCAAGGTTGTCATCAATATATTTAGAACATGTTTCTAGCTTATCCACGGACCACCAATCGTCGGAGTCCAAAAAGGCAATCCAATTCCCTTTAGCCGCATTTATCCCCATATTCCTCGATGCTGCTATGATGCCACCATTATGGATTTTTAAATAACTAACACGTGGATCATCAAATTTTTTGACGACATCACATGTATCGTCAGTAGAATGGTTATCAATAATAATAGCTTCCCAATTCCCATATGTTTGGTCATAGATAGATTGAAGAGCTCTACCGAGATACCTCGAGTGGTTGTAGGTAGGAATTATTATGGAAATAAGCGGTTCAGACGAGTTACTCATATAGTTCTACTTTTATATTTTTAGCTGTCACTTTTTCAAGTCAGCGGGTGAAGTTTATCGAGCAGAAGCGCAGCAAATCGTCAACTTCGGACTCACTACTCGAATCTCTTACTGTAATGTTCAATGCAGATAAATTTTGCACGCCATAACTTAGGGGTGCTGGAGTTTTACTATTTTCCACCCTTAAAAAGGATAGCTCAGGCTCGAATCCTAATACTTTTCCCGATCGATCTTGCACTAACATTGCCATTTCACGAACTGACTTCGAACTTCCTGAGCCTAAATTAAATACTTGGTTAGCTCTAAATTTCTCGTTAGCAACCGTAATTTCTCCAATTATACGACATACCTCCTTTAGACTAATAAAGTCTCTTAACTGCAGACCATCCGACTTCAAAATTAGCTTTTTCGATTGCACCGCTTGCTTACATAAGTCGTTTACTAGAAGCATCCAGCAATTCACATCCCGGTGGATTGGCATCCCAAAGGCATTAGACAAACGCAGTACTATAGTCCACATTTTTGCTGACTTACCTATATCTAATAACGAATTCTCTCCTGCCAGGTGAGAGGTGGCATATGCATGTGTATTTAATGTTTCGCTTTTTTCTGTAATAGATCCCACTAACGGGTTCGCATAAACATGCGCAGTTGATAAATAAATAAACTTCTTAACTCCAGCATTACATGCAGCATTCGCGAGCCGATTAGTCCCATTTCCATTAAAGTTTAAAGCACCTTTGGGGTCTTCTAAACACTCTTTAGCATTCATGCCGGCAGCGTGGATAACCACATCAATACCCTTACAGATTTGTGAAAGAGCGCTCTCGTTATTCCATTCAATTTTCTTAACTTCCATATCATGAAACTTGACGTGAGGAGCTTTAAGCATCCGCGACCCTATTACAATCTGATGTCCTTGCGCAGACAAGTGCTCCACAAGCCTTCCACCCACAAATCCAAATCCGCCGACAATTAATATATGCATAGTTTATCTTACACTTTCCATGGAGCCCCTTTAGCCCATAAAGATTCAAGTAGTTCATGATCACGCTTGGTATCCATACACTGCCAGAAACCTTCATGATGGTATGCCATCAACTCTCCCATTTCGGCTGCCTTTTCTAAAGGCTCTCTCTCTAAAAGAGTACTATCTCCCTCAATAGAATTAAAAAACTCAGGCTCAATGACAAAATATCCGCCATTAATCCATCCATCATGTAATTGCGGCTTTTCTTGAAAACTCTTTACCTGAGATCCACTTATTTCAAGCTCACCAAACCGAGCTGAGGGACGCACTGCTGATATAGTTACCATCTTTCCATGGCTTCGATGGAAATTTACCAATGCTTCAATATCAATATCAGATACGCCATCGCCATAGGTTAGTAAGAACGTTTCATTACCAATAAAATGCTTCATCCTTTTGACGCGACCACCAGTCATGGAGGAATTGCCGGTATCCACTAAAGTTACATTCCAATCCACCGGGTCTAATTGGTGAGGGATGACATTCCCCGACGCAAGATCCACAGTAAAGTCGGAATTTAATGACCGATAGTTTAAAAAATAATCCTTAATAACGTCAGATTTATAGCCCAGGGCTAAATAGAAATCTTTATGACCAAAATGAGCATAATTTTGCATGATATGCCAAAGGATTGGTTTACCTCCCACTTGCACCATTGGTTTTGGTATTAAATCCGTATATTCACCTAAACGAGTGCCGAACCCGCCGGCAAGAAGAATTACTTTCATATTAGCTCCAGTTGTAGTTGATCTCAGGTTCACTTAACCGCCTGACTTCACAGGGATCATGAGGGATGTCGGCAATATTCAAAACTAAGCTTGAATTAACTTTAAGCCCTTGAAATCCGAACCAAATCCCAGGAGGCACCGTCAATCTCGCATAATTATAATCACCTATTTCTTCTATTCGAAAGATCTCTGGTTGAGAGTCTAAATCACAAAAAACAAATTTTACCTGGCCAAAGGGCACGATTAAGTTCATTGTCATTTTAGTGTGACACTTCCATGCTTTCACTTTTCTTTGTTCAAGCCATGAAAAGTATGCCTCCCCAAATCCACGATAGTAAGGATCATTGTTTTTTAGAGCATGCATAACATCTCCACCATCAGTCGCAATTCGAGCTAAAGGCGTAACCAGAATGTCAGAGAGACTTACAGAGCCCATGAGAGTCCTTTTTGATTAGCTATGCGTGTGTAATCCGTGATTTGATTGCGAGTGCAATCTGAAATTTCAGACGGGTTCTGATAGTACGCGCCGTACCACTCTGCTGTCATTCTAACGGTATCTTCGAATCCCATAACAGCATGCCAATTTAAATAGTGCAGTGCTTTGTCACAGTTAAGCTTGAGAAGGCCCGATTCATAGGGCCCATTTTCAGATTCTGACACGTCCTTCCATCGTACCTTATCCCAATACAGAGCCATTTGCTGAACCAGCTCTAAAACACTATGATTTTGTTGAGCTTGTGGCCCAAAATTAAATGGTTCTCCATGTAAGTCAGTCCATTCAGACAGCCCGACTGCCAAGTTTAAATATCCACTCAAAGGCTCTAATACATGCTGCCATGGCCTTGTAGCAAAAGGGTTTCGCAATTCGACAAGATCATCATTAGACCAAGCTTTGACGCAGTCTGGAATAATTCTATCTACTGCCCAGTCTCCCCCACCGATTACATTCCCTGCTCGAGCAGACGCAATTCTAATTTGGCTAGTTTCTCTTGGGAAATAAGACTTTATATATGATCGAATAGCCAGTTCAGCAGCTCCCTTAGACGCGCTATACGGATCTGGGCCCCCTAAACTATCAGGCTCACGATATCCCCATACCCATTCAACATTGTCATAACACTTGTCACTGGTAATAATCACAGCAGAGCATTTCTTCTTTATTTTACGCAATGCTTCAAGTACGTGCAGTGTCCCGAATAAATTAGTGTTCCAAGTAGTAACAGGATCTTCATATGATTTTCTCACCAGCGCTTGGGCGGCCAAATGAAAAACAAAGTCGGGTTGGGCATCGACTATAGCTGATTCCAACGTATTTCTATCTCTAATATCTATGCGCAGATCTTCAATATCATCTTTCAAATTAGCGGCCGAGAAATGAGAGATCTCGGTCGGCGGGTCTAAAGCAATACCAACAACCTTCGCTCCTAATTTATTAAGCCATGCTGTTAGCCATGAGCCTTTAAATCCGGTATGGCCCGTAATAATAACTGTTTTTCCTTTAAACGCTTTTTCAAAATACATTATATAGATGCCTTACTTTTATTTAGGATTAGAAGATTATATTAAGTAGAACTATGCCTCTGGCGCTAGTAATAATTTTTTCCATCGGACTAATTCAGAATCAAGAGTAAAAAACTCCTTTTTCCCAAAAATATTGTCACTTACCAATTGAGCTGCATTCAAGGCACCCAATAATTCTGATGGAGAACTAACAAAGAACACACCGTCATGATCACGAAGGGGGCTAAGATTTAGAGAATTTGGATCTAAGGCGGTTATCACTGGTATGCCATAACAGTATGCATCCACGGCAGCGGATGTGCCCGGACTAGTATACGCCAGATCACACATATCCAGTATTTCCTCCAAAGCCTTCGTCGTAACTTTTAAATCAATAGAAGGATAATCAGCAGGATCGATCAAGTGAGCTGGATGTGACTTTACAATGATAGAAATATCCATAGGAGCATTCGCAAGGGTATCCTCCAGCAATCCCATTTGAATTTTAGTATTCGATTCTAGATAGTCCCCAAGAACAAGAAGAGTGATAACATCAGTTTTTTTGCACGATGAAGTATTATTTTTCTTTTTTAAATCTAGTAAATATAAATAGCGTAAAGCCTCAAGCTCAAACAAATTAGCTTTAGGGTAGCCGGCTTCCAAAGATTTTTCCATTATCGCTGGCCCATTCACAGCGACCCTATCAGGCATTGGCAAATCATTACTATTTGATCGTTTATAATTTCTAGGGTCATGGAAATAACGCATATCCCAATCAAGCATTGTCGAATGTTGCACACCTATTAGGGAACCATGCTTTTCTTCTCTCCAAGCATTGATAAGACCCAGCTCCCAAGCTTGCTGCTCATACAGGTAAAGTCCTATTCTTTGTTTTGGCAACATTCCAACGGCTGCTTCAAATAAATTAAGATTTAAAATTCCTAGTATTGACGAAGGTCCAGACAAAGACGAACGCCATTCTTCTTTGTATAACGGCCATAAATTGACACTGCTACATTTAACATTAGATAACGTTGGTTCCAAGCGTTCTGTAAACTTTAGAATCCCAATCCAACCGAACAAGGATTTGCATATAATCGAAAAGCTCAAGAAAGATTCTAGCGCCACATGCACTTGGGCTCCAGCCCCAATCTTATTGAATTGCTCGAGTTTACGCTTTGCGACTCTGGGTGTTGGATGAGAGGAAGCTGGACAGTAAATATGCAGCCAATTTGTCTTGCAACCTGTTTCTAACAACTCTTTTGGTAATTGGGGCCATAATTTACTCTTAAAACCACGATCATGCTCGTTGCTTACATCTAAATTAAACAGATAGGAAAAAAAAGTAATATCTGCACCACTTTGACGCCATTCATTTAAACTCACACCACGCAGAGACCAATTTGTCCATATACTTATGCCAAATTTTATTAGGGCCTTTGAAGCATGCGGGAATCTCTGGTAAATTTTTCTTAAAATCGGTTTTTTAGCCTTTTTCATTGGGCGTCTATCCCAAGAAAAATTTATGTTTCGAGCAAGACACCAGTCTTGAACACATTCAACCAATTCTTTATCACCACTTGTCATCCTAACTGAATCAATACCATTCCTCAGCGACCATAAATTTAGCGCCAAAAGACGTATTGCATCAGTAATTTGAGGGGAGGTGGAATAATTACACTTCTCTGAGATTAGGGTCATCCACCAATAACTCAAATCTGGTCTAAGTTGAAGATGATCTATAACCCGCCTTCCTCGATATTTAGCTTCTCCCAAATCATAGATCCAGCTAAGATACTGTTTTTTTAAAACAGCGTAATTGTCTTCGACCAATTTTGGCACTGAAACGTGATCTGATTCGTTTTGAGTATAGCTGCGCCACAATAAAACTTGCGCCTTCGAACTCTCTACTGGCAAAGGAGAATCCCAGATATGAATATTATTTTTCATTGCCTTGCCAACCAGTCAATCGAAAATTAAAACCTTCAGTTTATTTATAATCCCAACGCTCTATTAAATAGGATTATCCAAGTAATCGATTATTCACATAAATAACATCAACCCAATCTGTCCGGCCGTTCATGGGGTTCTTTGAAATATGACTTATGTCATACATTGAAAAACCAGCCTTTAAGAGATAGTGCTCAATATCAGAGAAAGACAAACTTCTTTCATAAAAATCAAAAAATAATAATTCGGTAAGAACAACATTAACATTACTTAACTTTGAACCAAACCCGTCAAATACCTCAGGTTCAAAACCTTGAGTATCTATCTTAAGAAAATCTATATTTAGATCAGAGTCTATTGAATTAACGTAATCATCAAGCCTAATTACTTCTACTTTTCTGTCGTGATTTAAAGTATCTGCGTAATTATTTATAGCATTGTGCCCTTGTTCGCTCAAATTTTTTAAGTTGATAGAATCTTTACTTTCCATGTTTATCTTATTGAAACCTGAGATTCCAGAATTAATATCATGCGTATAAAAAACAGCTTCCTTCGTTGGCACACTCCCAACTGCGACACTATTAATCTTTACACTTCCAACTCCATCATATGAAGCTGCTGTCTCCAACAAATCTTGAAGGCATTCTTCCTGCGGCTCAAAACAATGTATATGAGATTCTGGCCACCATCTTTTAAAGTCATTCACTGAACTGCCATTATTGGCACCTACATCAAATATAAGTGGGTCTGATCGCTTTATTAAGTGTTTAAGGGTCTTTTCAGTATCCCACTTATTATAATAATCAGCAGATCTTTCTTCATTTTTCCCTTGATTCATTGTTTTAGATTTCATATTTTTTCCTTAAATTGTTTTACATAATATTCATATACACAATGTCAAAATTTTTCCATCTTGATCAATCAAATGTCAAAGAACTCTAGCTATTTTTTGACTGATAAAGGTCCCAAATGCCATCTTCACGAATATGTTTTTCAACCAGGTAGATGTCATCTGGGCTATCGACGGAGAAAGAGGGAATGGCCTCGTAAGGGGCCACGTACTGTCTAAATCTCATATCAAGAATCCTATTGCTATCGCATGCCTCAACTTTCTCAAGATATGTTTCAGGATGCTCAGTGAACTCTTTTAAATACCTCCAGCGAAATGCAAAGATACCGTGAACTCTCCTAGCCATTAACTCACCAGAGAACTCACCTTTGCAATACGGAATAGTTTCCCGTGAAGTATAAAGGACTTCTCCAGAAACATTATGCACCACCTTGACCGTATCGGGATTTCTCCAGATAGATTCATCTGTAATATGCATACATAACATAGTTCCAGCCTTTGCAGGATCTTCGATAAGAGGGTCAACAACCGCATCAATCATATCAGGTCGCATCATAGGCTCATCACCCTGCACACAGACTATAATATCATTATCATCAACATCTTCGTCCAATAGTGTTACAGCCTCAGCTACACGATCCAAAGCCCGAGTATGGTGATCTCCTGTCATTATTACCGGATAATTTTTATTTTTGGAAAATATTTGAATTTCTGAATCACAAGTAGCCAACACCAAACTAGACCATTCCTTATACATCTTTGCTCGAAGAAAGACATGTTCAAGTAATGGTTGTCCTAATATCAGATGTAAAGGTTTCCCTGGAAATCGGGAAGCGGCCATTCTAACAGGTACTACACCAATAATTTTCATTTATAAATCACTCATATATGTAACGTTATTGAATTTTAAGTTTCACTTTCGTAAGCTCAAATGACTCTTTAACTAAATTTTAAAATCGGTTCGGTATAAGTCAGCTAGCTCTTCATCTGCAATACCAAGTCTCGCGCTATCACCTGCTGCATCAACATTTACCCAGGTCTGACATTCGTCTGACACATAAAATGAATTCAACAGTTTAATAGTTTCTAAAGTGTCGCCATAAGTCACTGGAAATTCGCTAACTCCGTTAAAGTGATCCATGATCTCTTGGTAAATTTTGCTGTGCCCTAGACCATAGACATTACCAGAGAAGTCCTCTGAATTTGGCTCGCAAGCCTCAGGATCTGGTGTATAAACTTGCAACTCATTAACGGCAATTCCGCCTATTTGAACTAGCCCATGCTCACAAACCAAAGATAAACTTGCTTCATAATCGATGGGTCTAGCAGCTGTAGTAACTTCTAACGTTCCAATGGCTCCGTTGTTAAATTCTATTGAAGCACATGCCGTGTCCTCTACTTCGACTTTAGCGCCGAGCGTCTTATTCACACTGCAGACACGACTCACTTTCCCGCCCAACTTTCGTAACAAATCGATATGATGAATACCTTGATTCGTTAAACAACCTCCATCCATGGAAAATGTGCCGCGCCATGGTGCAAGATCATAATAATGCTGTGGTCTACACCAACGAACTCGAACGGCGACTGACCTTATTTCGCCCAATTCTCCATCTTCCAAGCCTTTTAATACTCTTTGGACCGCTAAATTGTAACGATTTTGAAATACGGCAAATACCTCAACGCCCACATCAGAGGCGCTCCTATATACTTCAGTAACCTGAGAAGGCTTCAGGAATGTCGGCTTTTCAACAATTATATTTTTTTTATATTTGGATACTATCTGTAAAGCATGCTCATAGTGCATACCTGAAGGTGTAACGATTGCGACTGTATCAATATGAGGATTCTCTTCCAGCATATCATGATAATTGCTGTAAGCTTTTGCATTAAAAAGGTCTTGATAATGGTTTGCTCTTTCGATGTCTAAGTCACAAACAGCGACCAACTCCGCACCTTCAGTTTCAACTATAGACCGACAGTGATGTCCTGAGATTCTACCGCAACCAATTATTCCAATATTTACGCTCATTCTATGTCCTCCAGAGCATTCCTAATAAACTCCACGACCTGAGTCATTACTGACTTGGGAGCAACACTAAACCGAGTAAAACCAACAAGACAGGGATGTTCAAAAGATTCTCGATAAAGCACATGGTTCTTAAGTTTACTATGCAGAATCCCACTTTTTTCTCCAAATGCGACATGGCAAAAGTTCCCTTCAGTTGCTAAAGTCGGGAAACCTAACTTATCCATCTCTTCACAAAAATATATTTTTGCTTTATTTATTGACCGAACTGACGTTTTCATTGCTTGTTCGTGATCCAACATTCTCGTCATAAACTCAACAGCAAGAGTACTAGTCTCATACATTGGGCGAAGCTTATGAAGTAATTTAGCTGTATCAGGATGTGCTACTGCATAGCCAATTCGCAATCCGGCGGCTCCCCAAGCTTTAGCAAATGTTCGAACTACGATTAAATTTTTTGATGTTTTTGTCCAAGGAACACCTGTCCAGTCAAAGAACGGGTGATATGCCTCATCCAAAAGAAGTATCGTATCGAATTTTTCACAAGTCTCTAAAATTCTCTCTAAATCATCTGCATTAAGCACCGATCCTGTTGGGCTATCTGGGTTAGCTATACACAACAACTTAGGAGCCTTTTCAGCTAAAACACTTAGAATCCGATCAATATCTATCCTAGGACCCGCTTTAGTAGCGTAATAATCAATCTGAGTTGTCTTGGCGCCGAACATCTGAGCATATACTTCATACATGGCAAACGTTGGCCTAAGATGCACAACAGAATCGTCTTTCTCCACAAACGCATCAAAAACCAAACGAATAGCTCCATCACTACCTGGTGTAAGCAGCAGACTTTCAGGATTCACACCTACCCATTCCCCTAGCTTTCTATAAAGTTCACCTGCATCAGGGTAAGTTGCTAGGGCTATTGAAGGAATCGAAGAGAGCACTTCGGTAGCTACCGCCAAAAGTTCCTTATCCAAATTTTCATTCTTATCCAGCCATAACATCTCCTGCGATCTCGGTCGAGAATCTAGTGCAGAGGGTCGCATTAAATCCGGATTTAAAAGCGCTTTCTTAGGTCTAATTGGCATCTTTTCAGTTCTCTTTCGGGTATATAAATATTAATTTTTAGGGTTTTCAATCTGATTTTACATAGCAAATATTTCGAAAACGAGGGACAACGAGGATGTATGTTTAAGTTAACTGGTGGTTAATTTCAGGCAAAGAATTTATTTCCAATCCTTTAATAGCAGCGCGCCCCATAGCTAACACAGCCTCCTCAGAGCTACCTCCAATATGAGGGGTAGCAAGAAAGTCAGGCAGGAGCAAAAGTTCAGAGTCTAATGGAGGTTCAGCCGCAAAAACATCGAACGCAGCGCCAGCTAGAAGCTTATTTTTAAGCATCTCTTTTAATGCAAGCTCATCGACTAGACCTCCTCTAGCGACATTAATTAATATGGCCGATGACTTCATTAATGACAGTATCTCCCTATTAAGAATCCCACAAGTGCTTTCATTTAGAGGAACATGGACAGACACAACATCAGAATTGGCCATAAGCTCGGGCAAGGAGACAGCTTCAATATTATGCAATTTATAAAAATCAGGATAATCTAAAATATCATTAACCAACACTTTGCATCCAAAGGGCTCTAATAACTTAACTAAATCTTTGCCTACGTGACCGCAACCAATTATACCTACTGTTCTCCCAGATAGCTGGCCTCCCATAAGTTGCCGCCAGATGCCCGAGCGGACTTCGTTATTAGCCACACCAACATAGCGAAGCATATTAACCGCAAAGGCGATGACTAGCTCTGATACCGATCGGCGATTAACCCCTCCAACCCAGCCAAGTCGAACACCATACTTGCGCATAGCCTCCATTTCAATCATGTCTAAACCGACGCCATACTTTCCGATTACTTTTAATTCTGGTAGTTTAATCAGTATATCTTCATTAATGGTTTCAAGTGCGGTGATGGCTTTATCATGATCTTGGAGGAACGCAATTAAGTTATCTCCCTCCAATTGCAGACCGCTATCGTTGAAAGTAACATTTTTATATGCGGCTAATAATTCCTTCCGCAAAACAGTATTTTTAGAAAACGACCGAGAGCAAACAGCTACTCTTACCTCATCAGCCATGTTATCTCTCCCAATCTATCAGACAATTATTTGCGAAAATATCGTAAGAATATTTAAATCGGCCTGGCGAAATTTTGAATTTTCCACCAGCGCCCTCAAGAATTGCAAGTCCAGCGGCCACATCCCATATCATGATATCTCTCTCCAAATATGCCTCAGCAGAGCCCTTAGCCACTTGCATGATTGAAAGCGAGGCGGCGCCCAACATTCTCACCTTTCCAAAATCGATAAAAGGTTGGAGGACTTTATCCATTGATTCGCTCGAAAAATCAAACCTAGATGGAAATCCTGTGCAGAGTACCGCTTGACTAACATTTGTAACTCGGGAAACGCTAAGTCTAGTATCACTAGTAAAAGCCCCAAAATCCTGACCACCCCACCAAATAATTCCGGATGGGTATTCCCCGACTACACCAAAAATCGGTTTGTTTCCGCGCCACAAAGCGATTGAAACTGCACAGGATGCAATCCCCCTCACGAAGTTGACAGTCCCATCAAGCGGATCCACTATCCAATGGAGTTCAGCTTCCCTTAAGTTCTCGTCCTCTCCAGACTCTTCACTTAGAATTCCAATCTTAGTAGGCCTGAGAGCCTTAAGGATCGAATCTTCAAGAACACGATCAGCAGAAGCTTTCATCTCTCTAGGAAACTCATCACAAAAATCAACTCTATTTGAATGATCACTCATCCCTTTAAGTAATTTCATGGCCTCTTCTGTAGCCCGCCTAGCCACTACCAACAAATGAGTATATTTAGACATAAATTAACATCACTAACATAATTTGGAGTTTTTCAAAATCTAAAAGGAGATTAAAAAGACTATTTTGATACTCAAGAAACTGAATATTCTGTTTTACCAATAATCAAATCACAGATAGAAAGTAACCAGAGTTGATGGATTCCTTCAATAATGTTGTAGGCACGACAGTCAAGCCAGAAGTTTATATCGCCAGCGGTCTTTAAAGGATTATCTGCGCTAAAACCAGTGAAAGTAATTACATTAATACCATTCTCGTTCGCGTACTTTGCAGCATTAACAACATTTGGAGAAGTGCCACTGCAGCTGACTAGAATCAAAGTATCACCTGCCGAAGCATAGCAACTTAATGCTTTTTCAATCCATTTTTCGTACCCATAGTCATTCGAAAAAGCTGTAATAAAGGCAGATTCGTTAAAATTTACTGATCTCACTTTACCTTGTTTTGTAAAATCCAAAGACGCGTGATTCGCGATTGATGCACTTGCACCATTGCCAGCGAAAATCAACTGTCCTCCATTTTCCTTGGTAGCCAAGATCATCTTTTTTGACTCAATGATATTCTTTGTCACGTCGCTGTCAGTTAAAAATCTCTTACATTCGTCGAAGTAGTCCGTTAAAAAAGTTTTCTCGTCCATAATCTGATCTCTCTAGTTAGATATTTCTGATTGAGAATCTGGATCTTTTATGCCATAGGTCTCACGCCATATTGGGTCAGCATAATAAATTTTATATACCAGTTTCATTGTGTTAAGAGCATCCAATGATGATCCGCTAAGTATTGGGGTATCATCAGTAATACACCTAGCAAATAAACTCAACTCTTCTTCCCAAGAAGGATCATTATTATAATGAGTAATTTGCTCTCGAGGATCACCAGTATCATTTTGATGATCCACTGTAATAATACTTAGCGTTTCTGCGCCATAACTCTTGGTCCCAGATAGTATCCCTCCCAAAATGATGCTACCTCGCTCCAAATTAATATCCAAGTTAAACCTATGCCGCCACTGAGTAGCTGAAGAGTTCAACATACCAACTATACCGCTGTCTGAGCGCATAATGGCATAGGCATTATCTTCGACGTCATATCCCCAATGTCCATTCGAGATATAGCTTTGGACATCGTTAAATTCACCAGCAAAGAGCCTCATAAGATCGACCATATGAATACCCTGATCCAATAAAACTCCTCCTCCTGCAATTTCTCTTTTCGTTCGCCAATCAGGCTGATTAAAGGTAATTATCTTTGACTTGCCATAGACTCCTCTCATATTAATAATCTGGCCGAGCTCACTCCTTTCTATAATCCGCTGTGCGTCCTTGACCGATTCATGATGACGGTGATTAAAGCCATACATTAACTTACATTCAGAATGCTGATTTTCATGCAAAATGACCCTCTCAATATCTTCAACAGTTCGTCCAGGAGGTTTTTCACAAAAAACATGTAAATTTTTGTCGAGCGCTGCAATAGTCACTTCAGGTGCCATGTCATTCGTCAAGCAAACAATTAACACATCCAAATGTTCGTCTATTAGATCAGAGTAATGCTTATAATAGTTAACTCCATCAGCAAATTTTCCATCCGTAGAAAATGTTCGGTCACACACAGCGATCAACTCCATTTGAGCATTTTGATCCACACAATTTCTCCGACGCTTTCCAACAATACCGTACCCAGCAATTCCTACCCTTAGCTTACTCATAAGACTCTCATTATTTTTAAGTATCCAGTCATAATTCCTTACTCGAAAGGTCATTTAAAAGTTTACTCCACTCATCAGTTGGGTTTTCGGAAATTTTGCAACAAAACTCTGAAAATAGCTTTCTTGCCTCGATCACTTCTTCACTATTCCACCATATCTCCGGATGCTCTTGAATGCTGTTAATATGTGCAGCCGCTGCCTTAGACTCTGAAAAAACAATCTTTGCCGATTTTAAAACCCGCAAGAGCTCATCAAATAAAGAAACAAACTCCCAGCATGATTCCAAATAAAGCAACACTACTGGAATGCCTGAGGACATAGCCTCTGAAAACGTCGTTTGAGGGTACGAGCATATAATCAATTTTGAATATGCATAATCTTTCATCAAAGAAGCTTGTTTAGAAATTATCTCTTCTCCAAATAAATCGATAAATCGATCTCGAGTATCCCATCCTCCGGCAGGTTGCGGTCTAATAAAAAACTTGCTCTTAACATTAGTGTCAAGATGGTTGATGAACTCTGTCTTTTGTTTAATTTCGTTCAACATCAATGGACCCGTTGGGCCACAATGGGCCCTGTACTGATATCTCGGCATATCAAGGCCAATCAGAGTGATATTTCTTTTGCAGGTTCTCAGGTTACTTTTTAGTTTATTTGGCGAAATTTGAATATGATTATCGCGAAATGGTTTATGCCATACCGTTCTAACATCGGCAATATCATCCTCATGATTAAACATAGCGAAACGCGAAATGATTGCTCCACCATGATTTGACACTACGAATTTGGCACCTAAATTTACTTGATTTGCACTCCACACTTTAAATAATTCATTCTCAAAGGGACTTGCGGTTACCACGATTTTCGCAATGGGGAGACTATCAACTTCCTCGGTCAAAGTTTGATACCCTTCAAGATGCGCTAACGGAAGATCCATTGAAATCCGACGTACAAGGAATCTTTCAAACGCAGTTGAGAACGCACCTGAGGACCCGATCTCATCTCGCATAAAATAATTTGGCTCATGAATTGTTACAGATGAATCTAGCTCTCGGAAAAAACGAGGTAATTGTCCTATCTTGAGAAATAACGTTACCATTCTCGGTAAAGGGAAGTAGCCGTCATAGATAACTACATTGTAATTACCAACTTTCAGGCTACCAACAAGTTGATCAATCATCTTAGCGATTCGAGATTTTAAAGATTTTTTCCTTGGTCCTTTTCCAATAAAATCAAAGTTTAATTCGAGCGACCGCTTGATACAGGTAACCTGACTTGGCGACATGATTTTGAGGATGTCGACACAAAGAAGATAATTCCACTCATCAGAAAACATTAGTTTTTGGGCCTCTCCATAACCGGATGGAACAGGCAATTGTGAATCATTTGTGGGGATAACAGTAGCAATGCGTTTTCTCTTTTCTGTTACTCTTCTTATTTCTTCCCACCTCCCCCAAATTACAGGTATGTAAGTAATTAGCCATGGTCCAATTACAATTCGCCAATATCTTAGGGAATGATCAACATTATGCAACCTATTAAGCTCATGTGTTAGCCATACTAAAAGCCTCTCATAACAATCTTTTAAATAATCATGATCTTTTGCTAACTTCGATCTATCAGCCCAATGAAATAGTTGAGTATGGTGATTTCTTTTCTGCCATTGTTCTTTTCGGGAATACCTTTTACACCATTCCCCCAAGAATAATACAGTCTCATCTGTTCCCCATGTTTGCTCTAACGCGGTTGTTACCAAAAGATATTCAGGGCTACAGCACATAATGATACCTGGTTGAAAATTTGAACTACCCATACCCGGAAAATTCTGAATTTGAATACATTTTTCTGAATTTAACTATTGGTCTATCAAGAGAATGCTATGAATTTCAGAAATTTTAGGTGGTAACTGTAAAAATCTGGAGGCCTTAGTTTGCTCATCAAATATAATGATTCTAGCATCAATAGAAATATTTTTACTAACGCCCAGATAGTTTCAAACTGCTTCCTATCTACCCAATGATACGTTTGAGTACTACCTATTCTTCACTACCAAATATGTCTTCTTGAATATTTTTTACACCACTCACCCAAAAACAGCACTGTCTGGACCGACCCCCAAGATTGTTGTAAGTCTGTAGTAATAAACAGCGGATGATCTGCCATTATCTAGCCTTACTTGTATGGTTAACTATATTTAAGCTCTAACGAAGGGCAATTACTTAATTTCGTCAGATGAAAGGTCTTCCCATTTCACAGGATCGCCGCGCTCGATGTTTTTATTAATACGTTTGCCAATCACGTCTTCTAAATATTTTGGAGCTAAACCAAACCCTGGACGAATTCTACGAACGTCGATATCACTAATTATCTGACCTTCTATAAGATCATTTACAAAGTACAACGACCTCCTAAAAATCATATTTTCTTTCTCTACTTCAGCTCGCAAAAGCTGATTTTTACCTTTTGCTTTCCAGGCTTCTCTGCATTCAATAACTAAGCTTGATAATTGAGCAATATCTAATGAAAAGCTTGCATCTGGCCCACATTCTTCGTCATCAAGTTTGAAGTGCTTTTCGATTGCCACTGCTCCCATGCCAATTGCTGTAAGTGCCGCAATATTATTAGTCGTGTGATCTGACAAACCAATATGAACATCAAACTTTTCTGCCAAGTAGGTAATGTTGTTAAGATTTGATTGTTCGGTAGGTGCGGGATAACTGCTAATGCAATGAAACATAAGTATTTCTGAATCACTTTCTTCTCTTATTGAAGTTGCAGTCTCACGTCAATAAAAGAATACTGTGAATTTCAGAAATTTTGGGCGGCAACTGTAAAAACCTAGAAACTTTTGTCTGTTCGTCAAACACTATAATTCCAGCGTCAATAGAAATGTTTTTAGACACCCCTATGTTTTTTGAGTAGTTCCTATTTCGACTCTGCCCAATATAGTAATACATTCCATCGTAATCTAACCCTCGTGTGAACGCTGGAAATTGGCCTGCTACCTGAAGATTATTCGTCAAAAGCTCTCCACGTAGCGAGTTCAAAATATGAAGCGAGCCATTTATAATTTGAATATTATGTGGCATCCAGAGATTTTGAGCCACAGCTCCGACTTTTTTGTTCGTAAGTAAATCAAATTCTACAATACCACCATCGAACACGTCATTTTGATAATTACCCGTCATGGAAAACATGGAAACAAATAAGCTGTCTTCAAATACAAGACAGTCGTTACAATGATGTTCAGGACTACCAAATCGCTCTTTTTTATACGATAAGCGGATTTCGTCCAAAATAACAAAATTACGATCCAAAACAAGAATTCCATCAAGATAGCTGCCAACCACATAAAATCTATCATGTTTTTTTGAGTACTGAACGCCATGAGCTCTCATTCCTGCGGGGAGTAATTTTGATCTTATGATATCGTACTTAGCATTGAACTCGAAAATTCCTCTCTCAGTATCAACAGAAATATAGTTATCTTCAAACTCTATTAGTCCATAGCAGTTCCCACTTATTACTTTTTGGTGAGTCCACTCATCACGATTAACTGAAAGCTCATATATTCCACCTCCATATTTGGGACTGTCATTTCTCGGCGATCCATTGGTAAAGAGCATTCTTTTTGAAATATTCTCTAAATCATCTATCACTCTCAAGTCATTTAGAATAGGACTCACACAAAAGTCGTCGCCACTTTTAAGTCCGTAGTCAGTTAATTGTCTCGTAACCTGCGAGAAGGAAGTTGTACATATAATTACAAATACATCCTTAATATTCGAAACAGAATCTGGTGCCAATATATCGACATCTAACGAACTTTTTCCCCACATATTAGATGCATTATCTACAATCGAATGTAATTGAGCCTTACCCAATATGCGGAAAGTCTTATTAGCAATTGGGCCAGCTCCAAAAAATACTATTGGGCGATTTCTGTAAGCTCTGTTAAGCTCACTAACAGAAGTAAAAGGTGCCTCATTTCTATTTATCATATCGCTAACCCCCTCAACTCTTTTTGTCTTTGGATAAATTGGGCAGTTTGAGAAATTGTAAGATGGACATCTCCATAA
>Ga0206679_10000173_pt1 | contig 50816 bp, 50 predicted proteins | sample M110012015metaG_FD_155464 | JGI IMG/M metagenome (GOLD analysis project Ga0206679, IMG submission 155464) | Ammonia-oxidizing marine archaeal communities from Monterey Bay, California, United States - M1 100m 12015 | ecosystem: Environmental > Aquatic > Marine > Intertidal zone | place: USA...
ATGAAGTAAATGGCGTTTTTATTGGCGATAATCAAAACCTCTTCAAGTTGTTGTGAGATTGGGTTCATTTTAACAATAGGGATATCAACTTCAGCATTATTGTTATTCCCAAAGATGAAATATGATTTTTGATCCAGTCCTGGGTATTCAATCACAAGGTTAAAGGTGTCAGGTGCAAATCCTGTAAGCTCAAAATCCCCATTCTTGTTTGTCCTTGTAAAACCTAATAGTACGGAATCTTTCAATCTAACTGCCATTATTGAAGCTTTATCGAGAGTAGTAATCCCTGTAGTATCATAAACAGTTCCTGAGACTTTCATGGATTGAGAGAATCCATTAAGGCAAAAGAACAATGTAAAAAGAAAGAAAAGAATTTGGTTTTTCATAGTGCACATTTTAGGCATTACCTTATAAGACGATTGAAACTTCAAATAGTTTAATAGGTTTGAATAATAGTTTTTCATATTATGGGTTAAATCTAATATTTAATAATAATTGATAGGAGAAACCATCTGCCCGTATGACTTTGGTAAATTCTACCCTAAGCGGTTTTCCTTTATATTTTTCAATATTGTTTTTAAGCTTCATAATTTCTGTATTTTCATCGGAAATCGCTAACATCGAAGAGTAGAAGCCGTCATTTGCTCCTACTTCTATATATTCTAAATTGTAAGCTTCTAAAGCTATAAAACCTCTAAAGTTTGTTTCAAAACTACCTTGTTGCTGAATGATATTTACAGCAGTTTGATCATCCATTTCCCTTAAAAAGTCAGCTTTCAAATAGGTCGTTTCTGAAGATAAATTCAAATCTTCGAAGTATTTAAACCCTGTATATATGCATGCACCTGATGTGTCATAAAAAGATATGATTTGATGATAATAATTTGAATCTTTTTGGTAATCGCATATCAGCTCGGTACTGATTCTCTTTTTTGAGTTTAGATAGTAGAAATCAAATATGGTTTCATTTATTGTGTCATTTTCTATGCTGGTAAGTTGATGAATTATATTGTTTTCATCGACCAAAGCCATTCCTTTAAGTGTACTACCAAACTTACTCGAGTAATTTAAGCTAGATGCTAAAAATAAAGAAGTGTCGTTGTGAATTGAATTCATTAATGAAAAATACAGCGAGTCACCAGGATAGTCACTATTTTTTGAAACGAAGTCTCCGTCTTTACTGATATTTTCCTTTGCTCTTTCTTTATGATTACAACTAGTAATGAAAAGACTGAAAAAAATAAGAATCAAAAAATATTTCATAATTGTATTAGTAAATACGCCCTATAACCCTAAAAGTTACTCTTAATCGTCAGTCGAAGTTTTTGATAAATCCACACCTTAAATTTATAGGCCAATAAATAGACTGATGGTAAGATTACAAGTGTTAAAAATGTAGCAAAGGTTAATCCATAAATGATGGTCCAAGCCATTGGAGCGAAAAACATATTATTATCGCCACCAAGAAAAATATTTGGATCATATGAAGAGAATAGTCCAAAAAAGTCAATGTTAAAACCAATTGCCAGTGGGATTAGCCCCAAAACAGTTGTAATAGCAGTTAATAGAACTGGACGGAGTCTGGTTTTTCCTCCTTGTATAGTGCAATCTAGTAGGTCCTTATTAGAAAGTAATTCATCATCTTTTAATCCCAATTCTTCACGTCTTCTTTTACGTAATGAATTGGTGTAATCAATGAGTACAATAGCATTGTTGACGACTACACCTGCTAATGAAATGATTCCGATCATCGTCATAATGACAACGAAGTTTTGTCGAGAAATCACCAATCCCAAAAACACACCTATTAAAGACAATACAACTGAAAGCAATATTACCGTTGGTGCAGAATAAGAATTAAATTGAGAAACGATGATTAAAAGCACCAAGAATAGAGCAATTAACAGGGCTTTACTTAGAAAGGCCATTTCCTTGGCTTGCTCGTCTTGCTGGCCTGCAAATCGGTAATTGACATCTTTTGACAAATTTCCTTCTTTTTCATATTCATTCATCTCTTCTTTTAGCTTTTTTACTACTTCATTTGCATTATAGCCTTCTGTTACGTTTGAAGTAATAGATACCTGAGGAATTTGATCTTTACGAATTACTGCTGAATAACTATTGCTCTCTTCGGGTTTTTCAATTACGGATCTAATAGGTATATTCATGAGTTTTCCCTTGTTGTTTCTGAAAATCATACGTTGGTCGAGTAATGAGTTGATATTGTTGCGGTTATTGTTATTAAAACGAATTACAATATCATGTGTCTCACCATCAGTTGTGTATGTAGAAACATCCTGCCCAAGCAGAGACTTTCTTAAAGCCATCCCTACCTTGTAGGTTGAAGCGTTGAGTTTTCTAATTTGATCTCTATCAACCTTGATAGGTATTTCGGGCCTATTTGCATCTACATTCAATTTTAATTTTTCAACACCTTTTACGTTTTTCCTGTCTAGAAAGGTTCTAATCTTTTCCGATTCGCTAATGAGCTTGCTGTAATCACCTCTGCCGGTTACTTCAATATTAATGGGAGCACCTTGAGGAGGGCCTTGTTCATTTTTTGCTGCTGTAATTTCTATATCAGCCGTATACTTTCCCTTTAATCCAGATTGAATTTTTTTCAGTATGTCTGAAGTTTTAATTCCTTTACGGTACTGAAATTCAGCGAAGTTGACGGTGATTCGCGCCTTATGAGGAGTGTTACCCATTGAAACACCTTGAGCAGGATCACTTGTGCCTTCTCCTACCTGAGAAATAATAGATTTTATTACTCTTTGATCTTCAGGGATGCCAGTTGTATCATCAGCATCCATGTATTCCTCTAGAATTGTATTTAAATCCTTTTCAATGGAAAGTGTTGTTTTATTGGTTACTGATATATCCGTACCAATTGGATGTGAAATGAAAATATTGACATATTGAGGTTCGTTGTTCGGAAAGAATTCTACTTTAGGTGGAAATATCGCAAACAATATTATGGATCCAAATAATAAACCTACTGTTCCTAACAAAAAGAAGATAGGTCTTTTGCCAATTATAGCGTATCGCAGAAAACGTTCGTAAATTCTTTCTAGTCTTGGTAGAAATCTGTTCTGAAATATTTCTGTTCCCGGAAGAAACACAAATAGATTAACAAGAAGTAAAATCCCTATAAATACACATAAATTCCCTAAGCTTATCCATCCAAATAGAATAAAGAATATGCCTATGGCTGCAAATAACAGTGAGTACATAAAGACTTTTGCTCTTTTGGGTTTGACCTGTTGTACCTTCATATAAGTTACAGCCAAAACGGGATTGATTATCAATGCTACAAATAGAGATGAAGCAAGCACAATCATCAATGTCATTGGTAAAAATTTCATAAATTCTCCAATTATTCCAGGCCATAATGCTAGAGGAATGAAAGCTGCTACAGTTGTTGCAGTTGATGATATAATTGGCCAGGCTACCTCTCCAACTCCTTCAATTACAGATTTGTAGGCGGAATTCCCCTCGTCCATGTATCTGTAGATGTTTTCGACAATTACAATACCATTGTCGACAAGCATTCCAAGCGCAAGTACAAGTGAAAACAATACCATCACATTCAGGGTGATTCCCATTGCATTTAAAATGAGAAAGGACATAAGCATAGACAACGGAATGGCAATTCCCACAAATAAGGCATTTCTGAGACCTAGAAAGAAAAGTAAAACTCCAACAACCAGTATTATTCCAAAAATGATGGAGTTTTCCAGATTAGAAACCATGTCTCTGGTCACATTTGATTGGTCATTAGTCAGGCTGATGTCCACGCTCTTTGGTATCGTCCCGTCTTTCTTTGCTTCTGCAATTATATCATTTATCTTGCTCGAGGCCACAAGCAAGTTTTCCCCTCCCTGTTTTTTTATGTCAAGCATTACAACAGAGGTTCCGAATTCACGTGCAAATGATGTTGTGTCTGAGTTACCAAAAAAAACATCAGCGACATCTTCGAGATAAACAGGCATAAATTCATCTTGCTTGATTACCGTTTTCTTAAGCTCTTCGGCATTTTTGTATTCACCTTCAATTCTGATGGTTTTCCGAACGTCATCCATCAAGATTTCTCCTCCAGGTATGGTTTGGTTTTCGGCTTTAATGGCATTTTCAATATCGTCAATAGTGACATTAACAGATTGAGCTTTTATAGGGTCCACCTCAATTCTCATTTCCTGTTCGGGTAACCCTCTTATATCAACCTCACTAATCTCACCTAATTCTTCTATTTTTTTCTCTAAATCTTCAGCAACACCCTTAAGTACGGCAGAGTTTTCAGATCTTAAATTGATATTTAAAATGGGCATTTGAGAAGGGTCTAGCTCAAAAATGTTCGGTTCAGTAGGGAGCTTTGGGAAATCACTCTTAGTTCTGGCCTGATCGACAGCATCTTTTACCTTTCCTAAGGCCTCATCCACGGGCATTTTAAAATCAAATTTCACCCTAATAGTTGTATATCCATGAACAGAATTAGAGTTGATTTCATCAACGAGTTTAATTCCACCAATTTCTTTCTCTATGGCTTTAGAAATCTTCTCAGACATATATTTAGGAGAAGATCCTGGTTTTGCGATACCAATGTATATCTCAGGGATTTTTAGCTCTGGAAAATTCTCTTTAGGCATGGTTTGATATGCGCCTATGCCGCCTATAATGATGACTACTGCAATTAAAAATACAGTTTTGGCATTTTTAACTGCTAAAGTTGTTAGTCCGAATCCTTTTGAATTACTCATGTCACAATATTATTTAATCCTAACGACGTCTTTTTTGGTGATTCCTCGGGCTCCACTCTCGATGATCAAGGTTCCTGCTTTTATGGATTCACTTTTCTCTATTAAAGCCTCTCCATCATATGTTGTGATAGTTTCGATGAATATCTGGCTTACTTCATACGTGTCCTTTACTTTTTTATGAAGAACCCATATGTAATCTCTGTTTTCTTGATTTTTTAGAATACTCTTGGATGGAATTACCAGGCCGGAATCTATTTTGAGATCTGTGATTTCAACCTCTACAAGCATGTTAGGCATAAGTGCAGTATTGTTTATAACCCCTGTTCTAATTGTAAATGTTCTGTTTGTTGGTTCTATAAAATTTCCGACACTTTGAACCTTTGCATCGATACTGGCAAGGTCATAATTCGGAAATGTAAGCTGAAGATCCGTTCCTTTTTTAATATTTTTAAAATGTTTCTCAGAAACGGATGCTGTGATTTCTACTTCTTGATTATTGACCAGTCTTAAAATCGGCATCTGAGGAGCAATGATTTGTCCTGTTTTGGCATATACTTGGTCCACAATTCCTGAAAAAGGAGCTGTCACAATCATTTTTGACTTTTGGACACTAAGTGTTTTTAATTTAGCGATTAAGGAGCTTACTTGATTTTCTGCTGTTTTTTTCTCCAATTCTGTTCCAAGACCTTGATTGTATAAATCATTCTGCTTGTTGAACATGTATTCCGCGTATTCGAGTTGAGATTCTAGCTCGGAAATATTAGAATTGATAATCGACTCATCCATGGAAAGAATAAGCTGACCTTTTTTAACGGAGCTACCTGCTGAGATATGCATTTGAGTTATTAACCCAGACATTTCTGCGTTCAAGAGAATATCTTTATCCGTAGATACATTTCCCTGTACCTTAATCTTGTGAGAAAAGCTTGTAACCTGAGCTTCACTAGCTATGACTAAGGGTAGAAGATTTTCTTTTTTATTCGTTTCTTTTTCTTTTCCTTCCTCCGAGCAACTGAATAGGAATATGAGTAAGAGGCTTAAAAATGATATTTTTTTCATTATAAGGTTATTTAATATTCAATTTATTATACAATTTGTCCAAATTAATTTTGGCTTGAAATACATTGATTAGTGTCCCAGTGTATTCTGCTTGAGTCATAATCAATTGGTTTAGTTTTTGAGTAACTTCTGTATTACTTAGTTTGCCGGCATTTCTTTTTAAAATGGCATTTTTGTAAATCTTTTCAGTGAGAAGAATGTTTTGCTGCTGTAATTCTTTTTGTTTTAAAGCACTTTTCAATTCGTTTGTAAATTGAATTTCTTGAAGTTTTAGTCCATTTTGTGTTGTTTTTAGGGTGTTTTCATCTTGCATAAATTTGATTTGTGCTTGTTTTAATGTTGACTTTCCTTTGCCACTTGAAAATACAGGAATGGTCATTTGAATACCCCAAGAGGTTTGAGAATACCATGGTTTATCCGCAAAAAAGTCAAAAGATGTTCTATATGCATTGTATCCCTGCTGAAAATAAGCGGATAAAGATGGAAGGAAACCGGCTTTATTATTTTTGACATCACAAGCGGAAAGCTTAATTTGATTTTCAAGCAATTGTAAAATCGAATTGTCATTAATAGAACCGATAGCTGGTCGTAAAGCATTTTTGCTTAATTCTTCAATGCCTGTACTGAGGTCAAATGTAGAGTCTAAAGGACAGTTCATACTGTATTTTAGAAGTGCCATAGCATTCTCATGCTGAAGATCAGCATTTTCTTTGTTGTTAAGAGTTCTTAAAACGGCATAATGTATTTGATCGAACTCCTCTTGAGTCATTAGGCCAAGGTCAAGAAATCCTTTTTGTTTTTGTTCAAGGTTAAGGGTTAATTCCAAAATGGAATCGGCAAACAATTTATTTTCAGAGGCCACTGAAGCGATATGATAAGCTTCGATGACAGAAAAAAGAACCTCCTCTCTGGATCTGCTTTTTTGAATGGATTGTAATTCAACTAAAAGCTTTGATGCCTGCACACCAACGAAGTATGAACCATCAAATAAAAGCTGATTTACATTGAAGCTTGCAGATGAATTGAATTCGGTTCCCGCACGAAATGCAATGACCTCTCCTTCTCCTGCTAGTGGGTTGAAAAAGCTTGCGTCAATAACCTGTACAGGTAGGTTTGGAAATTGATTGAATCCTCCTTTAATATATGCTTCAGGCATTCCGGCAGACAAATATTCTTTTTTCTTGTGTATGGCTTTGTCATATTCTAGGTCAGCATTTACAATATCATAATGATGCTTAAGCGCATATTCTTTGGCATCTAAAAGTGTCATTTGACCAAATGAATTTTGTGCAATTAACACGGAGCCAATGATAGTTATAATGTAAAATAAATGTTTCATTTCTAATTTTTTAATATTTTATCTTGGAAGTATTCTAGTCCTTTTTCATTTGCTATACCTCTTATATGTAATCTGAAATTTTCAAGAAAAACCGTTTCGTATTTGAATTCGGGCCACGGAAACACATCTCCTTCAACAATTGTTTCAATTTGCGAAACAAACATTTTTGAATAGATTTCCTTGTGGATGTCATTCCTGTAAATACCTTCTTTAATTCCTCGATCGATGTTCTTTAAAAATTGGTTGTATACAAAATCCCATTTATGATTTACGGTCAATTGCCAAGCAGAAGGGTAATTTTTTTGCAAATCGTGAAAAACTGTCGGATTTACTGCTTTAAAAGTTTCAATCACATATTTTGAATGCATGAACAATTCGTCAATGGCATTAATCGCTTCTAAAGATGCTTTTTGAAATACATTGCGGTCTTCAGCTATTTTTGCTTTAATGATGTTCTCTACAAGTTGATTTTTATCTGTGAAATGATTGTAAAGAGTTTTTTTTGAAATGCCAAGTTGGTTGGCAATATCATCCATGGTAACACTCTTGATTCCAAGCTTCATAAAAACGAGGCTTGCCCTTTGTAAAATGTCAATTTGTTTCGAGTTCACGGTGCAAAAGTATTAATTATATCTACTACGGAAACTATTTTGTGTTAAAAAGTGTAAAAAGTATAAAAGGACCATTTGAAAAAAACGTACATTTGGATTCATGGTTAAAGCACTTGGAATTGATTTTGGTTTAAAGCGAACGGGATTTGCAATGACTGATGATGCAGGTATTATAGCAAGTCCTCTTGAAACAATAGATTCTAGGAATCTTCCTGATTATCTCAATAAAATCATTGATAGAGAAAAAATTCGCTTAATTGTTATTGGTTTTCCCCGATCTATGGACGGCTCTGATACAGATATTACTGAAAATGTCCGTCAATTTGAGAAATTTTTGATAGTGACTTATCCCAATTTAGAAATTGTCTTATTCGATGAACGCATGACTTCAAAGATTGCTCAAAAAGCATTTGTTCAGATTTCCAAGAAGAAGCAAAGAAAAAATAAAGGCCATCTTGATAAAATGAGTGCGACAATTATTCTTCAGGATTACATGAACTCGATCAGTTAACATGAATTCGTTATTTTTGCAAAAAAAAGATGATACTACCTATTCTTGCATATGGTGATCCTGTTCTTAAAAAAGAATGTGAAGAAATAGATCAAAACTATACTGATCTTGACTCTTTAATTGAGGATATGTTTGAAACGATGTATAAAGCTAAGGGCGTTGGTTTGGCTGCACCTCAAATTGGTAAAAACATTCGCTTGTTTATAGTTGATGGTAGTCCTTTTGCAGAAAAGGAAGAGGGGGAAGAGGATGATCCTTTAGCTGAAGGTATTGAGGATTTTAAAAAAGTTTTTATTAATCCGATAATTGAGGAGGAAGAGGGTTCAGAGTGGTCATTTCAAGAAGGGTGTCTGTCTATTCCTAAAATCCGTGAAAATGTATTAAGAAAGCCAGATATATTGGTTTCTTATTACGACGAAAACTGGGTACTGAAAGAGGAGCGTTATAGTGGTTATGCCGCCCGAATCATTCAGCATGAATATGACCATATAGAGGGCATTTTATTTACAGATTATTTAAGTCCTCTTAAGCGAAAGCTTCTCAAGAAAAAATTAAGTAATATCACAAACGGACTTATTGAAATAGAATATAAAATGAGCTTTCCTAAAATTTCTAAAAAATGATAAATAAATTGAGTCTGGTGTTATTGGTGCTTATGATTATATCTTGTGGTGACGAAGAAAAACCCGTAAATCCAGAAGCTTCTACAAAAACCTCAAAGAATGATGTTTTAGCTCAAATTGAGTTGTTTTCCGATTCATTGATAAGTCTGAATAAAGCCTTATATGCCCAAAATGATAAGCTTGAAAAAAACGCACGTATTGCACTTAAATCAAAAATATCTGTTGTAAGACAACAATTAATTAATATAAATTTAAGCTACGTGAGTAAATTTCCGAATGATACGATGGCACCGTACTGCTTGAAAAATGTACAAGGAATTTACGATCAAATACAGGCCTATCAAAAGTCTGTAAGCTTCATGGATTCGATTCTTATAAATTATCCTGATTTTATTTTTTATTCTGAAGTTCTCGAAGAAAAGGCAGGGACATTAGATTACTTTATAAGTCCTAGAGATACGGCTATAATTAGAGATGCTTATGAAAAGGTTCTTGCTTATCCTAACCTGTCAAAATCAAAGATTAAGATTTATAACGAGCGGTTATCCAATCTGGATAAAGTTTTTATTAATTAAACTTAGGAAAAGATTCAGAATCTTCCTTTTTGTCTGGCTCATTAAAAAAGACAAGTCCCAGCATCAGTATAATGGCGGTCAATAGTATGACCTGAATAATTAATGATTGATTAATTAGCTCAAATGAGAAGATACTGGGGATGGATACATATAAAAGTATGGTTATTAAACCCCTGGGTCCAAAAAACAACAAGGGCTTAAAGGGAAGCTTGAAGATCAATAGTTGTAGATAACGTATCAGGAATATACCTCCAACAATCATTAATGCAATAAGTATGGTATCCTTATTAATGATGTCTGATGGGGCGATTAAAAATCCGAAAATGATAAAAAACAAAGACCTAATGAGAAAAGCACCTTCAACTATTAAATCATGAAACTTGGTCACTTCTTTTTTAAGCTCATAAATATCATAATTTCTGAGCCATTTATTTTTATAGAACAGCTCAAGGTTACCTAGGTACAAACCAATAAATAATATGAATAATAGGGCAGGGAGGTGGTATGCTTTTGTTATGGCATAAACCATGAGGATTAGCAGGATTATCGGCATAAATTTAATACGATGATCTATTTTATTCAATAAGAAAATCAATCCAATCATAGCGCCTAATGAGATTACGGCTATAAGGATCATTTCAAGGGTAAAAACACCAATGGCTTCAAAATTTAATACTTCATTCCTGAGTAGAAAGTTAAAGTATAATACCCCGAAGATGTCCGATAGACTACTTTCGTATATGATGAAGTCTTTGTTTCTTGAACTCAAATAATTGGCACTGGGAATGGCAATGGCACTACTAATAATGCATAATGGAACCGCATTGATTAAAAGTGTTCTAAAGGGCACGTCTGATATAAGAGAAAAGAAAAAAGCGATTAAAAATGACAACAGAAGTATTGGGATAAATGCTCCCCAGATGGATTTATTAATAAGTCCAACTTTTGATGCATGCAATTTTAATTCAAGAGAACCTTCAAGTACAATTAAAATCAAACCAATAGTGCCTAGAATAGGTAATACGGGTTGTAGATTCGGTATAGGTATTTGAAGCATGTCAAGAATCTGTCCTACACCAAAGCCCAATATTAAGAGCATTATTACCGAAGGTATTCTTGTTTTTTTTGCACTAAGATCGAAGATATATGCAATAAGCAAAAGCGAACTAAGTGTTATAATAACTGTCAACTCCATATTGAATAAGACCTAAGGGTTTTTTTATAAAGTTAAATCATTTATTTTGATTTAGATGCTACTAAGTATAACTACTTATCTTGAATAAAGTGTTCTTCCGTATTTTTCCTCAGTTTCATTTTGATTGTGCTTTTTTATTCGAAATAGGGTCACATATTTGTGCAAGCAATTCGACAAAAGGATTGTTTAAAATGAAAAGCTTTTTAAATAATGAAAAGCTGAGTAAAATTCAAAAACGCATTTTTTTTCATAGTTATAGTTTAGTTTATAAGGCCCTCAACGGAGGGCCTTTTCTTTTGCTAATAATTTGATATATAGTTATTTAAGGGTTTATACGTAGAGGAGTCTATAGCGTACTATGTATTTTGATAGATCACCAAAGAAATAGCTAGAATATTTGACAATGTGGATATAGATTTGTGTCAACAAACAAAAAAACAATTTAAAATTTTACACAATGAAAACAACAAAATTTAACATCGCACTTCTCTTTTTTGCCATCCTTCTTTCAGGATTTGTAAATAGTCAACATGAACTAATTCAAGCAGACAAGTATCAATTGGAAGAGTCTAATGAATCAGAAATTATTATTGATAATTGGGTTAATCCACATGTTGAAAATATTGAACCATTCAAGGCCGAGATTTATCCAAATCCATCTTTAACTGGTAAGGTTAAAATGTCATGGCTGGACAATCAGAATGTTGATCAAATATTTCTTATTAGGGATAATTTTGATGCAGTAATGGAAATTAGTATTAAAGGAGACAAGGAAATTGTTATTGACTCTTTAGAAGATGGTCATTATTTCGTGAAATTTTACTTAAAGCAACAGCTTCTATCGACGCAAAAACTAAAAGTAATCAGAGAATAACCTTTTTTATTTCATAGTTATAGTTTAGTTAAATAAGGCCCCCTTTAGGGGGTCTTTTCTTTGTAATAAGAAGTAAATAATGGTTGGCTTAATTGTATAGGTTTGGGAGCTGATGAGTTAAGACATCCTTCCTGTATTTATTCCCTGAAAAGCTCTATTTTACTGATCCTAAGGGTATATACGTATGCTCTTCTAATTGACTCTTGGTATTTTAATTTTTAGAGGAGCTAGAAATGAATCCAGGAATCAATCCTAAGCTATATTTGACTCAACGAAACAATTTAAAAACACAAACAAATGAAAACAGTAATTATTATTTTTTGCATGGCGTTTATGGCCAATGCATCATATGGACAGCAAATCGCAAAACCTATTAAAGATGTCTTTGAAGAATCTATTGATCCAGATGTTTCCACTTTTGATTTGGCAACAGTAGTAACTCCTAATCCTACAAATGATAAAGTTGCTATAATGTGGTATGGTAAACAAGATATAGATAAAATCTTAGTCATTAAGTCAGACAAATCAGAGTTTATTCCTGTTCAGTTGAATGAAGAAAAGGTTGTAGTTCTTTATGGATTAAATGAGGGAATATACTACGTGCAATATTATTTTCAAGGACAAATAAAGGACTCTGTAGAGTTAGTAGTAGAGGAATAATAGTTAAATGATATTTTTTTGAAGGCCCTCTTGAGAGGGCTTTTTTTATGTTCTGACATCAATTACGTATATATACGTAGATTGAACTATGTTATTCATTGTATTTTTTATTTCAAACCATTGATTCTTTGAAACATATATTCAAACGTATCTTATATTGCATTGAAATTAAACAACAAACAATTAACAAACAAACAACTAAACAAAGGCCCCCAGACCTGTGTCTTTTTGATTCTGACCATAGTGTTTAATTCGCGATAAACAGGGGGTTTTTGTTTAAATGTGAAAAAACAACTTATTAGAATCCTTTCAGTACAGTTGTCTCTCTTTATTTCTTATTCTAATTATTCGATGTTGTTACGAAAGTCGTTTTTGACATTATTTGTTTAAAAGCATTTGAACTGATGATTAGCTATTTTGCATTATTTTGTTTTTTATCTGTAGCATTAAGAATCCTTATTGCAAAATAAGCTATTGTGACGTATTTCTTTTTGAAAATTTAACCCCTTGAAATATCCAGGCCATTAAAGATCCCAGCATAGCTAAGGCCATGTCTTTGTGCGCATCCCAAATATCTCCTTGCTGACCATTGTAGCTTTCAGCCATCCCGTCTGATAATGAAACAGCAATCCCCCATTCAAATAGCTCATAAATCATACTAAATACTTGGATACTCAGGAATGTAACCAATAAGGCTTGTTTCAGATTAAATTTATATCTAAGGATGATGAAGTCTTTAGTCGCTATGAACAATAAAAGACCAAAAGAAAAGTGTACAAAACGATCATAATGATTCCTTGTAAACTCGAAATAGGCATCGATGTCAAATCCAAATATATTAATGAACCAATCATTGTAGGGAACAAAAGAATAAAGCCAGGTGGAACCTATAGAATGAAATATTGAAAAAAGAAAGAGGCCCCAAAAGCCCATTTTACTTAGAACATTTTTAAAGATGTCTAGAACCATGAGGCCAAGTAAAAATAATGTGCCGATATTATTTAAATAAAGCTCTTGCCCTGTGTATGGAGCTTCACCGTATGGAGAAATACTCATCATAAAAATGGCGAAGATGAGGTAAATACCACTGAGTATAGATTTATTTTTAGTCATTTTTTGCAATTATATTAAGGAGTTCAAAAAAGGCCCTAAGGCCTTTAATTTATAAGCGGAAAATCTTATTTTGAAAATTCGTGGTTTAAATGTGCCAAACATTTTTCCTTTGCACATTCTATTTGTTCGTTCACGGATCTTGAATCACAATAGCTACTAGAAATAAGCCATTTGGTAAATGCACCCGCAGCACTTCCATTTTCTAAAATTTGAAAATTTGAAAATTCACCATTGGAATATCTTAATTTGTATTTATCTGTATAGTCTAAAAATCGACCGTCATAAGTTACCTCGATATAAATGTTGTTACCATCAATGTCAACATCAACATCATTTATTTTATTCTTATAATCTGGATGAGTGTATTTTGTTAATTCATAAAGGCCTTCATCTTCAAAATAACTTTGTAAAGATTGAGAAAACATAAAATTACTGGAAAGTAGAAATAGGATTAAAAATAAGTTTTTCATAATTCATTTTTTTATTGGTTAATATTAAACTTGCATTTTAATAACTCCTTTTTTTTGAAAAACTAACATGAAATTTAATAAAGAAAAAAACCCTTAACGAATCTACAGACTGTCAAGGGTTTTGGGTTTAAGTTGTGGTACCTCCAGGAATCGAACCAGGGACACATGGATTTTCAGTCCATTGCTCTACCAACTGAGCTAAGGTACCAGCCTTAAGCGAGGGCAAAAATAGGAATATTTTGTTTTAGAAAGAAAATAATCTGTAAAAATATGAGCATCCTAGTATCTTTGTACAATGCAAAAGAGGCAAAATGCTTATTTGGTAGTTGATGCGGGTAACACAAACATTAAATTATGTGAGGTGTTTGAAGATGAAACTTCTGTAATTGAAGTCTATAATTCACTTGACAAAGTTTTATCCCGTGTAAATGACCAGGACCTTATACTAACTTCTGTACTCGATTCAATTGTTGAGAAAAGATTTCAAGAGGTTTGCAGATCACTATTTGTAATTACTCATGATGCTCATCTGCCATTTTCATCTGCTTATCAAAGCATGAATACAGTAGGAATAGACCGCTTATGTAATATAGCAGGTGTGTTAAAGTATGCTAAAAAGACAAATTCATTGAGTATTGATATCGGAACCTGCATCAAATTTGACTTTATTACTGCAGACGCCGTTTATAAAGGAGGTTCAATAGCTCCGGGAATTTCTTTAAGGTATAAAGCTTTAAATGATTACACGAGTAATTTGCCTTTATTGAATGAAATCAAACACACGTCACTGATTGGAAATAATACGAATAACTCAATCATTTCAGGAGTTTTAAATGGCATGAACGCTGAAATAATTGGTATGATAACGCGTTATGAAGATGAATATGGACCAATTGATATTTATATGACCGGTGGAGATGCTTTATATTTTGATATCCCTCAAAAAAATAACATCTTTGCAGTCAAAAATTTGACAATCCTCGGAGCTGTTGAAATATTTAAATTAAATGCGCTATAGTTTAGCTATCTTTTTTACTTTCTTGTTAATTGTCGCTAAAGCCCAGCTCACAACTACACATCCATTGTCTTCATATGGTATTGGTGAATACAATACCGGTTCAAATGCAATTTCTACAGCCCTGGGATACGTTAACGCCTCTATGATTGACTCGGGTATGGTAAATTTTGACAATCCGTCTTCTTATTCTCGATTGAGTAAAGGAAATACACTTCTTTCTTTAGGTATTGATTCAAAGTTTTCTCAATACAGCCAAGGAGAATTAACGGAGTACAAGTTTTCATCTATGGTAGATCATTTTTCTCTTGCCATGAAAATGAACAGATTGATGGGTATGTCTTTTGGACTTAAACCATATTCTAAGGTGGGTTATGAATTTAGTGAAAACATTTATACGGGAGTTGACTCCTTGCGTTATACATATAAAGGAAGGGGAAGTTTACAAGATTTTTATTTAGGCTTTGGGATTTCGCCTATCCAAACGGCTAAAACACAGCTGTCTATAGGTTTTAACACCTCATATCTTTTTGGTTTTGTATCAAATGACAGAAAAAGTGAATTACTTACAAGTTCTACTGATCAGGGAGGTATTTCTAGTGATGTCACAAGACTTTCCGCTTTTCACTATGAGCTTGGAGGGCATTTTGAACAACAAATTGGATTACGACACAAGCTATTGATTGGATTTAGTTTTGATCCTACACAACGCTTTAAAGCAACCATTGATAATGAATTGTATACCGCATCAAACATTAATCTTCCTGATTCATATGATACGATTTCTTATTCTCGAAATGAGGGTAGTGTTGAGGCCTTGTCTTCATATGAGCTAGGTCTGAAATATCAGTTTTTTTTCAGAGAAACAAAAAGAAAATCAAATACAAGACGACCAAACTTAACTGTACTTGCCTCCTATAAAAAGTGGAATGGAATTAGATCAGATTTTCAAGAAGTATCGTCGAATTGGGAAATCGGTCAGGCCGACAAATGGTCAATTGGTGTGAGCTTTTCACCAGAAACCAAGCTTTTTGCAAATGTCGCAACGCTGAAGGGATATGAAAAACTAAAATACCGTATTGGTGTTTATCAAATAACAACTCCGTTTACGTCAAATAGTGGTCAATATATTGATCGTGGCACGACATTTGGAATTGGGATACCTATACTGGCTCAAATGTCATTATCCTCTTTGAATTTTGCTTTTGTATTAGGTCAAAAAGGAACTAGAAATGATAATAATCTAAAAGAAAATTATTTGGGCTTTAATTTTGGAATGGTGTTTTCACCCTCTGCTTTTGAAAAATGGTTTAGAAAAAGAAAATTAGATTAGAAAAAGGAAAGATATGAAAAAGATAGGATTACTATTTGGGATGATTTTTACGACCACATTATTCTTTGGTCAGGATTCGATTCAAAATCGTGAGTGCAAAAGAATGCTTCTTTTTGTGGGTCAGGAGTTGAAGATGCAGAATTATGCAAATGCTGCCATGTATTACCTAAAAGGAGAAAAGCTTTGTGGTGATTATGGCGCTAAGGAATATAAAAGTATGTCACAGACTTTGCGAAACGCGATTATTACCGAGTCAGACAATACAAGAAAGAAGTTATATACTGATACATTATTGAGTGTTTATGATCGAATGGATGAAAAAGGATTCTATGAAGAATCTGAATCTTCAAAGCGTGCAACTTATATCATGATGTCTACAGCACCAGATTACAAAAAAGCGGATCAAATTTATACAAGAGCATTTGAAAACAACAATAAGTTTAACGATGCTGAGCTGACATATTATTATTATAATTTATATACTCTTTTTTCGATTACTTCAAATGAGGAAAAAGCAACATATAAAAAGCGTTTAATATCAGATTATTTCATTCTTTCTAAAAAAATTGAAAGAGAAAGCTTTGCGGCAACAACTCAGGCGACTCTTACTTCTTATTTTAACAATCTTGTTCGTTCATGTGAAGACATCCTTCCTGAGCTGAATGGTTTTATGTCATCACTTCCAAAAGACAAAGAGGCTAAGAAAAAAACAGTAAACAATTTCCTGAATTTATTAAAGGCGAAAGGTTGTACTGAAAGTGACGAATATGAGATGCTCATTGATACCATTATTTCTATAGATAATACCATTGATGCTGTTTTGGCTAAAGCACAGCTTCTACAGGTTAAAAAAAGGTTTAAGGAATCCATTGGAGTCTATCGAAATGCCATTGAAATGACGGAAGTAGATTCGGTAAAGAATGAAATCATGATGAGTATATTAAATATTCAGTATTCTAATATGAATGCATACAGAACGGCATATAATACGGCATTATCGATTAAAGGGTCCAATCGTTCTCAAGCATTATTAATTGCGGCCAACTGCGTGGCAAAGACAGCTAATACCTGTGGCTCAAGTACATTTGATAGAAAGTGTAATTATTATTATGCGGCGCAATTGGCGAATCAAGCGGGTGATCCTGGTGTTGCCGCAAAATATAAAGCGAGCGCACCTTCTGCTGATGAAATCTTTAGCAACAACAGTCCTGCTACTGTTACATTATCATGCTGGAACGTAACTGTCGATGTAAAATAGATTTAAATGAAAGCCAAATTATTTCCACTGTGCTGTTTTTTAGTGGGAATGTTATTTTCATGTGTTAATGATGAAAATGAAGTAAAGAGAATCACTGATTTTGAGGATGCTCCGGATGAGCAGAGTCAAAATTTAAAAATGGTATACAGCGATTCTGGGCTAACTAAGTTTCATTTATATGCAAAAATATCAGAAACATATACTCAGCCAAAGCACATTACTATTTTTAGAAATTATATAAAAGTCGATTTTTTTAACCCAGATGGGGTAAAAGTATCGACTTTAACCGCCCAAAGGGGAGTCTATGATCACACCGAGGAAGTTGTTGTTGTGAGAGATTCTGTGAGGTTATATAACTATAAAAAGGATCAAACCTTGGAGACAGAAAAGCTGACCTGGAATAAAATAGACAGCACGATTAGAACCGAAAAGCAGGTCTTGGTGACCTCGCCGAAGGAGCAATTGACAGGAAAAGGTCTTGTTACAAAACAAGACTTTAGCTATTTTGAAATATTAAATCCAACGGGTAGAATAAATTTAAAGAAAGAAGAAGAATGAATACGTATAATAAAATAATGAAAGTGTTTTGGTTGATTTTGGGAACTTTAATGTTCGTAGGAGTGACAATTATGTGTTTTGTTGAAGGATTTGAAAGGTGGGCCTTTTATTACCCCTTGGTACTTTTATCCTTTGGCATGTATTTTTTTAAGGTTTGGATGATGAAGCGAATGGAAAAACACATCGCATATTTATCTGAAAAAGAAAAAGAAAACATTTGAATTTATATTATCGAGAAATAAAATGTTTTAGGCGGGCCATAAGTGCTTTGTTGTTCTGTTTGTTTTATTTTTTAATCTTTCTTACTCCACAATTTATTCAAGCTCAAAATTTAGTTCAAGGAACCATTTTTGACGAAAGGAATATTCCCATTCCGCATGCTAAGGTTTTTGTAAAGAATGATCCTACTCAGCGAACCGTAGCTGACCTAAACGGTAATTATCAGCTTAGCCTAATGCCAGGTGAATATTTTTTAGTTTTCAGTTCAACCGGTTTTGAAAAAAGAGAAAGCTATATTTCGATTACAGTGAATGATGTAATGCGTAAAATTCAACTATTCCCAAGTAAAATACAGAATCTCGAAGACGTTCAGGTTTCAGCAAAAAAATCGAATCCAGGTAGGGAGATCATGAAGAAAGTAGTTGAAAAGAGGGAAGCTATAAATCCTTGGAATTATCCACACAAAGTTGATGTTTATATTAAAGCGAGAGAGGATATAAGAAGAAAAAATAAGGAAAGTGACGAAATTGAAGAACCAGATATCGATGATAGTTTTGATGGCACAAACCCATTAAAAGATACCATGAATCTACTTGAGATTCAGATTGAAAGAAATTATGCACCTGGAAACAAGGTTAAGGAATTTCGTAATGCATATACCTTAAGAGGATCAAAGCGAAATTTATATTATACCACGACAGTTAAATCTAATTTCAATTTTTTTCAAAATCTATTGCGCTTGGATGACCTTCATGAAAATCCAGTGAGTTCTCCTATTTCTATTCCAGGTATTTTATCGTATAAATACCGATTGGTCGAAAAGTTTGAGGAGCATGGACAAACGATTTCCAAAATTAAAATTCAAGCGAGAAATACGGCAACATCCACATTACAGGGATATATTTGGGTTATTGACTCGCTGTGGTTGGTACAAAAGATTGACTTGACGATGAAGAAGGGTAACCTTTTGGTTTATGATTATTTCAAAATACAGCAAGTATATGAACATCCAGGAGATTCAATATGTGTTCTTAATAAGCAAGTATTGGATTATGGAGTAAAGTACAAGAGAGAATCGTCTATCTGTAAAACCACCGCCATATTTTCAAATTACAACTTCAATCCTCAGTTTGAAAATAAATTTTTTAATTCTGAGCTAGCGGTTACGGAAAAGGAGGCTTATGAAAAGGATTCTTCTTATTGGGAAAATGAACGTGCGGATCAGCTAAGTGACGAAGAGATTGCTTTTATAATTCGTCAAGATAGCATTAGGGATTATATCAGTAGAAAGGAATATCTAGACAGCGTTGACAAGGTCTTTAATAAGATTACTGCACTTAAAGTACTTTGGTGGGGAGTAGATCACCGAAATAGAAGCAAAAGAATGCAGTGGACAATAGGAAGCTTGGCAACAACAATTCGCCCAGTCTATATTGCAGGTCCCAGACTTTCTCCCAATTTTGATTTGTTCAAGAAATGGAAAGACGAAAGAACTTTGGATTCGTACACTCAAATATCCTATGGAATTTTAAATAATGATATAAAAGGAGATACTTGGTGGAAATATAAATTTGACCCATTTCATCAGGGTAAAATCAGAATGTCATTGAATCATGATTTTGATGTGATTAGGGGCTATGATGCGATTACTCAAATATACAAAAGGGAAAATTTCATCGAAGCCACAAGTATGAATGCTTCTTTAGAATATGAGCTTTTTAATGGATTCTATGTTGATGTAGGAGGTGAATTTACAGAAAGAAGAAGTCTTGACGGCTATGACTTTGTTGACTTTGCAGATGAAGTACTACCCAATAATGAGCCATCTGATTTTGAAACATATCAGGCATTTATAGGTGATTTTACTGTCAGTTATACACCCAAGCAAAAATACATGAGGGAACCATATCGTAAAATTGTACTCGGTTCGGCTTGGCCCACCTTTAATTTCTATTATGAGAGAGGGATTCCAAACTTACTCGGAAGTGATATTGATCACGAATATATACAGTTGAGTATCAACCAAACCTTTAAAATAGGAACTATTGGTACCTCAAGTTATAGGTTGTCTGGAGGATTATTTACTGGTGCTAAAAATTTGAGAGATCCTGATTTTAAATTTCAACGGAGAAGTGATCCACTTTGGTTTTCAAATCCCTTGTATTCTTTTCAAGGTTTAGACACCTTATTGAGAACAGACGATATGTCCTTGGAGGCTCACTTTGTTCATCATGACAATGGTGCGATCATCAATAAAATACCTTTTATGAAAAAGACAAGAGTTGGGCTTGTTTTTGGCGGAGGTGCTTTGTATGTTAAGGAACATAACTGGTTGCATTATGAAATGTTGGCTGGATTAGAGCGGAATTTCAAGCTTTCTAGGAGAAGATTAAGGGTAGGCTTTTATGGTGTTTTCTCCGCAGGTAATAAAAGTGCTCCGAGATTTGATTATAAAATTTCATTTGCCATTTTAGATGACAGAAGTATGAAATGGAATTTTTAGTTTTTTTCCTTCGGAAAATATTTTTTATTTCTAAATAAGATCATTCCCACTCCACACGAAATACATGCGTCTGCAAAATTCCAAATTGCAGGAAATATCTGAGAACCTCCTACCCATGGAACCCATGAAGGCCATGTCACATTAAATTGAAACATATCTACAACATTCCCCAAGAGAAAACCAGTATGACGAACTTCATGAATACTTGTGTAAGTGGTTCCGTGTGGACCCATATGTGTACAGGTTACAAAATTTTCGGAGCCCTCCATTTGATTGTAAAAATTACAAGGATCAAAAGTAAATATATAATCGTATAATGCTGAATCAATAAGGTTTCCAGCTGCACCTGTAAATATGAGGCTTATTGCAATAAGATATTCAGTTCTAACTCCTTTTTTATATTCTTTCCACATATAATAACCGATGCCGGAAATGGCAATTACTCGAAAAATACTCAAGGCCAACTTGTGCCACACAGATGAGCCAAATGTTGTGCCAAATGCCATTCCAGGATTTTCAATATAATGCAATTGAAACCATTCACCCAACAGAGGGGTCGGCATTTCACCTTGTATAAAACTTGATTTAATCCAAAGCTTAATAAGCTGATCGATAAGTAAAAGGCAGAAAATGGTTATGAGTACAGTGGAAAGTTGTTTTTTCACTTATTTATTTTGAGCATTTTTTGCTGCGATACTCATTGTCGCATGAGGCACTAGCTTTAAACGTTCTTTTGCGATAAGATTACCAGTTGCCCTACATATTCCGTACGTCTTATTTTCAATGCGAATTAATGCTGCCTGGAGATTCTTAATAAATTTTTCCTGTCTTGCTGCAAGTTGCGCAAGTTCTTCTCTTGATAGAGTTTCAGAACCGTCTTCCATCATATTAAATGTCCTGCCAGTATCATTGGTTCCGTGATCATCATTGTGAGAAAGCGAACCAATTAACAGTTTGTAATCATCTTGCGCTTCTTTTAATTTACTTAGGATCAGTGACTTGAATTCTGATAATTCTTTATCGGAGTATTTGTTTTTTTTCTTTGACATTCTAGATGAATTATGAGTTAATCTACATTTTTAATGCGCCCAAAGATATCATTTTTAAGTTTGTATTATCTAAAAATCATGATAAAATTCAAAAGGAATATTCTGTTTTGTGTAAAATAGAAGTGAATAATAATTATTTTTCATTTTTCATTCAAATTTATTCGACTTGATAAAGCTTTTTCTAGGAAATAAAACTTATGTTCTGCTTCTACTACCAATTTATTTGGTGTGCTATCAGTTACTGAATTATTCTTTTGGATTTTATGATTTAGATGAGCCAGTTCATTTTGGATTGTGGTCTACCTCGGTAGAGTTAAGTGCTCTTTGGAGTGTTGTTTTTGCATCGTTAGTTGTTCTTTTCAATGCATTTGGACTGAATTTGCTTGTAAATCGAAACAACTTTTATGAAAGAAACACATATTTGGTTGCGTTAACGTATATCGTTTTTATGAGCTTATTCAAAAGCTCTTATGTTTTATGTGGAACTTTGCTTTTGCATTCCTCTATGATTATAATGACACACCAATTATTTGAGATCAATAAAAGAGAAGATGGACGGAAAAGCGTTTTTAATGCATTCATGTTTATGGGCATAGGGATTACTCTATATCCTTCCTTTGGATTTATGATGCCATTGCTCATTTTGTCAGTTTTAGTAATCAGAACATTGTCATTAAAAGAATTCTTTTCCGCTTTTGTGGGACTGGGTATTCCATTTATTTATTATTTCTCCTTTTCATACCTCACTGATTCAAGCTTTAATTTTAGCGTTTTATCTCAAAGTTTTCAACTTGAAATAAAGGATTTTTGGTTTGTAATTATTTCAGTGGGTGTATTTTCACTTTTATGTTTTTTTGCGGTCATTATAAAAAGCCGAAAAACGAAAATTCAAACCAGTAAGCAGATTCGATCATTAATCGTTCTGATTATGACTTTTTTGATTTTTAGCATATATCAATTAATAAGTTTTCAACAAATTGAACATTTGAGTTTAGTATTGATTCCAATGTCTATTTTATTAATCTTAGCATTTTTAAGTGATTCCTATGCAATTGCGGCAAATGTTCTGTTTTATATAGTTTTTGCCTATTCTGTTATCAAGTTTTTTCTATTCCTACCTACACAAGATGTTTAATTGATTAATTTCGCATTTAAATTGATATACATATAACTAATGAAATTTGGTGTGGTAACTTTTCCTGGCTCAAATTGTGATCAGGACATGATTTATATACTTCGAGACGTGATGAAACAGGAGGTAGTTCATCTTTGGCACAAAGATTCTGATCTTCAGGGTTCGGACATGGTTGTTTTACCAGGAGGATTCTCTTTCGGGGATTATTTACGTTCAGGTGCGATTTCAAGATTTTCTCCTATTATGAATGAGGTGATTGCTCATGCAAATAAAGGGGGATATGTATTGGGAATTTGTAATGGATTTCAAATATTGACTGAATCAGGTTTATTAGATGGTGCACTTTTACACAACAATAATCAAAAGTTCATTTGTAAGAATGTATATCTAAAAGCAATTTCTTCTGAAGCATCTATATGTGCAGGCTTAAATCATGATACGGCTTATAAAATTCCGATTGCACATGGTGAAGGTCGCTATCATGCGTCAGATTCAGTAATTTCTGATTTGGAACAGAATGATCAGATTCTATTTAAATATTGTAATGAAAATGCCGATATCAATTCTGAATCGAACCCAAATGGTTCGCTGAATAATATAGCGGGAATCACGAATAAAGGAAAAAATATATTTGGAATGATGCCACATCCGGAACGAGCTTCCGATAATGTATTATCTAATGCAGTGGGTAAAAATTTCTTTGAATCTATTTTAAAATACAGCTAATGAAAATTTTACTGCTAGGGTCTGGAGGTAGAGAGCACGCGTTGGCCTGGAAAATGGCTCAGAGCTCTATTTTAGATGAGTTGTTTATTGCTCCAGGAAATTCTGGAACAAGAAAGCACGGAAAGAATATACCAATAGATCCAAATGACTTTGAAGCTGTTAAGCAAGCTGTCCTTGACAATAATATCGAAATAGTCATTGTCGGTCCGGAGCAACCCCTCGTGAACGGAATTGCTGATTTTTTCATGAATGACGAAGAAGTATATAATATTCCGGTTATAGGACCTGATGCGAAGGGAGCACAGCTGGAAGGGAGTAAAGATTTTGCCAAATCTTTTATGAAAAAATACAATATTCCAACTGCAAAGTACGGGACCTTTACCAAAGACACTATAGATAAAGGAATTGATTACTTAAGAGGTATGGATGCTCCATACGTTTTAAAAGCTGATGGTTTGGCCGCAGGAAAAGGAGTTCTGATTCTTGATAACCTAAAAGAAGCGGAAAAAGAATTGAAAAACATGCTGATGGACTCGAAATTTGGGGAAGCTAGTGAGAGGGTGGTCATCGAGCAGTTTTTAGATGGCAAGGAGGTTTCGGTTTTCATTATAACTGATGGACAGTCTTTTAAATTATTGCCCGAAGCGAAAGATTATAAAAGAATAGGAGAGAAAGATACAGGTCTAAATACTGGAGGTATGGGAGCCGTTAGTCCTGTTCCCTTTGCAGATGCAGGTTTCATGGATAAAGTTCACAATCAAATAATTGTGCCAACAACAAAAGGACTAAAGTCGGAAGGAATTAAATACAAGGGTTTTATATTCTTTGGACTTATTAACGTAAAAGGAGATCCTTATGTCATTGAATACAATTGTCGATTGGGTGATCCAGAAACTGAAGTTGTGCTTCCTAGATTGAAATCCGACATATTGGATTTATTTGAAGGGATTGCGACAAACACCCTTTCAGAAAGAGACATTCAGTTTTACGATAAAAGTGCGGCAACAGTGATGTTGGTCTCAGGTGGATACCCTAAGGCATATCAAAAAGGCAAGCAAATCTTTGGATTGAATACCATTGTAGATAGTCTATGTTTTCATGCTGGAACAAAATCAGACGGGCCTTCATCTGTTACTTCTGGAGGTCGAGTTATTGCCATTACTTCTTATGGTAAAAATATTGAGTTTGCGATTAAAAAATCCTATGAAACAATAGATAAAATAAGCTTTGAAGGCATGAATTACCGTAAGGATATTGGTTTTGATTTAATCAAATAATGCTTACATTGTTGTTGTAATATGTTCAATGCTTTTTGCTTAATTCTCATTTCTCTTTTATTTTCTGCTTTCTTTTCAGGTATGGAATTGGCTTTTTTGTCATCAAATAGGCTCAAGATTGAGGTTGATAAAAGTAAAGGAACAATTCTTAGTAAACTTCATTCTGTTTTTTATAAAAATGAAGCGAAAATCATTGCTTTTATTCTTCTTGGAAATAATATTTCCCTTGTTATTTATGGGTTATCCGCAGCCATCGTTCTCGAGCCGATTATCGAAGGTTGGGGCATAAGCTCGGATTCTCTAATCTTGCTTTTACAAACTTTATTTTCTACTATACTCGTCCTTGTTGCTGCTGAATTTATTCCAAAAAGCATTGTTCAGTTCAACCCAAATCGATCTCTTAAGATTGGAACGTTTCCACTTTTTGTATTGTATATTTTGCTATTTATTCCTACTCATATTATTCTATTTTTTAGCTGGATTATTTTGAAGTTTTTCGGATACGATCAAAAGACAAATCAAAAAGTGTTTTCAAAGGTTGACCTTGAGCATTTTGTGGATGATCTTTCTGAAAGAATTGAGAGTGAAGAAATTTCTACCGATGATATGACCTTATTGCGAAATGCACTCGATTTTTCAAAAGTTAAAGCACGAGATTGTATGATTCCCCGAACTGAGATTATTTCGGTTGATATTAAAGACGATTTAGATGCGGTCAAAAACCTTTTTATTGCAAAGGGGCTTTCAAAAATCATTATTTACAGGGATTCAATTGATAATATTATTGGATATGTGCATTCTTCGGATATGTTTAAATCTCCTAAATCGATTAAGCAAATTTTGTTGCCTATTCATTTTGTGCCTTCAGTCATAACAGGTAAAGAGCTATTAGAAAAATTCACTGAACAAGCGGGAAATATTGCTGTAGTATCTGATGAATATGGCGGTACTGCCGGGATGGTGACTCTAGAGGATGTTATTGAGGAGATATTTGGTGAAATAGAAGATGAGCATGACAAAGATGATTTACTTGAAGAAAAACTATCGGAGACACAATACAGGTTTTCAGCTCGAATAGAAATCGATTACATCAATGAACAATACAACCTGAATATTCCTGAATCAGAAGATTATGAAACCTTAGGAGGGTTAGTTCTATATGAATTGGCAAATATTCCAGAAAAGAATTCTAAGTTGAAAATAAAGGGTTTCACCTTTGTAGTAGAAGAAGTTACTGATCGTCGTATAGAAACAATTATAGTTTTTATCAAGTGATGAATTTAATTTATTCCATTATTATATCAAGTTTAATTTTGATATCCTGTAGCATTCAAAAACATGACTTACCAATTGATCTAAAGGAGGTTTCTGGAATAGAGCAAATTTCTAAGGATTTATATGTTTCAATAAATGACAGCGGAGATGGGCCGTTTCTTTATTTTTTGAATTCTGCTGGAGCAATAATACATAAGATGTATGTTTCGGGAGCAAATAACATTGATTGGGAGGACATTACTTATGATGGGAAATATGTTTACGTCGGAGATATTGGAAATAATTTAAACCAGAGAAGAGATTTAGTAATCTATCAAATCGCCATTGATACAACTATCAGAATGGCTTATGAGGGCAATGATTCGGGCTTAAGACTAAGAGATACTACTGAAGCCATAAAGTACACTTATTCTTATCCTGATCAAGAAAATTTTCCACCAACAAAGGATCAATTGAATTTCGATTCAGAAGCCTTGACCTTTGTCGAGGGGAAGATCATAATTCTTTCAAAAAGTAGAACCAAGCCATTTAATGGAATTTGTAAAATATATGAATGTGAATTTGCAAATGAAAATATTAGCATAAAACTAAGTCAAACCATTAGGTTAAAAGGGGCTTCATGGTTAACAGCGTCAGCAACAGGATGTGATTATTCAAACCAAATGTTGTATGTCTTGACTTACAAAAGGATTTATGCCTTCGAAAAAACTGAGATAGGCTATCGTTTTGTCAAAAAAAAGAATTTGGGAAGACTACAACAATGGGAGGGTATATGCGTTGAACCAAATCAAGAACTTCGAATTGTTGCCGAAAAAAGCCGCTTAGGAAAACAAAAGATGAAAACTTTTAAATTATGGGAGTAATTATTTCAACACATGATTACGAGGCTGTCATATTTGATATGGATGGGGTTCTTATTGATTCTGAGCCTTTATGGAAGATAGCTATGGAAACAGTTTTTTCTGAGTTGGGGTGTAAATTATCCAAAAACGATTTTCAAAGAACAGTTGGATTGAGAATTGATGAGGTAATTCATTATTGGAATCAAAATCAAAATCTTGGAATTTCAGATAAAAAAAGTGTTGAAGATGATATAATTGACCGTATGGTTGAATTGGTCAGTGAGAATCCTATTCCTCTTAAAGGGGTAATAGACACTCTAGTGTTTCTTCGGAGCAAAAATATTAAAATTGGATTGGCAACTTCATCACCAGACCGATTATTAAAGGCAGTACTAAAAGGATTGAAAATAAATGAATATTTTGATGTGTCACATTCTGCCGAGTTTGAAAAGTTTGGTAAACCACACCCCGCTGTTTATCTTAAAACGGCTACTAAATTAAATGTAACCTCCCATAAATGTCTTGTTGTTGAAGACTCTCTTAACGGCGTAATATCTGGAATGGCAGCCAAAATGAAGGTGGTTTGTATTCCAGAGAAAACACACTTAAAAGAACCTCGATTAGAAGTTGCTGACTTTATATTTGAGGATATGTCATTGATGCTTGAATCATTTAAAAAGGGATGTTGATTTTTCCTTTTTTGAATTTAGGTTTGGTATCGTTTGCTTTTGTAAATTTGTTAAAAGTACTACTTGGTGGAAGATTCATTTGATTACAAGGACGAAGCAGAAAACAATTCTGAAAAGGAATATGACAAGGTTCTACGCCCGCAGAAATTGATTGATTTTGCCGGTCAACCTAGCATAGTTGAAAATCTCGAAATTTTCGTAAAAGCTGCCAAATTGAGAAAGGAACCCTTGGATCATGTTTTACTTCATGGACCTCCTGGATTAGGAAAAACCACTTTAGCCAATATTATTGCCAACGAAATGGAGGTGGGTTGCAAGGTAACTAGTGGTCCTGTATTAGACAAACCAGGTGACCTTGCTGGTCTTCTAACAAATTTAGCAACAGGAGATGTTCTTTTCATTGATGAGATTCACCGATTAAGTCCTGTAGTTGAGGAATATCTTTATTCTGCAATGGAGGATTATGCTATAGATATAATGATTGATACAGGTCCAAATGCACGGACTGTACAAATTAATTTGAACCCCTTCACACTTATTGGCGCAACGACACGTTCAGGTTTGCTTACAAGTCCATTACGCGCAAGGTTTGGAATCAATTCAAGATTGGAATATTATAATGCAGAAACTTTAACGGCTATCATTGAAAGGTCTGCGGGATTATTAAAGATACAAATCGATTATAATGCGGCAGCCATAATCGCGGGAAGGAGTAGAGGCACACCTAGAATTTGTAATGCTTTATTAAGAAGAGTGAGGGATTTTGCCCAAATTAAAGGAAGTGGTGTAATAGACCAGAAAATAACTGAAATTGCTTTAAAGGCCTTAAATGTTGATGCGAATGGCTTGGATGAAATGGACCTAAGGATTTTAAAGGCCATTGTTGAGAAATTTAATGGGGGCCCTGTTGGGTTATCTACTGTTGCAACAGCTATTGGTGAAAATGCAGGAACTATTGAAGAAGTTTATGAACCATTTTTAATACAGGAGGGATTTCTGATGCGAACACCAAGAGGTAGAAAAGCCACCCAAAAAACATATCAACATCTTGGAATAAGTAGAGGTTCCGTTCAAGGAGATCTATTTTAATATGGATGGGACTCCTTTTAAATCAAAAATAAAACACAAAGCTAATGAATTGGGCTTTTTCTATTGTGGGTTTTCTAAGGCAGAATTTTTAGAAGAAGAAGCTTCAAAATTGGAAAGCTGGTTAAATCAAAATTATCATGGAAAGATGGCATACATGGCCAATCATTTTGATTTAAGATTGGACCCCACAAAGCTAGTTCCTGGTGCCAAATCGGTGATTTCTCTACTATTTAATTATTCACCTAAGGAGTGTCAAACGGATTCTGAAGCGCCCAAAATATCAAAATATGCGTATGGAGAAGATTATCACTTTATAATTAAGGAACGTTTATTTGAACTATTTGAATTCACCAAAACGCTTATTGGGGATATTGATGGCCGAGTTTTTGTCGATTCCGCTCCAGTAATGGATAAAGTTTGGGCCCAAAAGTCTGGTTTAGGATGGTTGGGAAAAAATTCGAATCTAATTCATCCCAAAGAAGGAAGCTTTTTCTTTATTGCAGAGATGATTATTGATGTTGATTTTGAGCCAGATGGCCCCATTAAGGATTATTGTGGCACATGCACCAAGTGCATAGATGAATGTCCAACAGATGCAATTGTAGAGCCCTATGTTATTGATGGGTCGAGATGCATTTCCTATTTAACCATTGAGCTCAAGGATGAAGTTTTGCCAACGGAATTTAAAGGAAAAATGGATAATTGGGCCTTTGGGTGCGATGTTTGTCAAGATGTTTGTCCATGGAATAGATTTTCAAAACCATCCAATGAAAATCGCTTAGTCAATCCCAAACTATTGAACCTTTCAAAAAAGGAATGGGAAGATCTATCCAAAGAATATTACGATGAGCTATTTAAAAGAAGTGCAGTCAAGAGAACAAAATACGCTGGATTAAAAAGAAACCTTCAGTTCATTGATTATGGAACTAAATCTTAGATGTGAATAATTACTATAAAAAGTGATATTTTCTGACAACAATCTGACTAACTTAGTGTTATTGAATTCGGTAGTATGACCAAGCAAGAAATGATTAAGATAAAATACTCAGGTGAGCTTTCGACCATGACTGATTACATTAATATTTCAGTGCAAACGATTGGTATTTTAATTGCAGGAATAATTATTTGGAGATTGATTATACGATATCAAAATAAAAAGCTTAACACACGATATAAGAGTGATTATTTTGATTCATCTTATTCAAAACATTGGAGAAAATAATACAGTATGGGAAAAAATGTAACAATCATAGGAGCTGGCTTAGTAGGTTCTTTATGGGCAGTATATTTATCAAGGGCGGGCTACAAGGTATCCATCTATGAACGAAGATCAGATATTAGAAAAGCTGAAATTTCTGCTGGAAAATCTATAAACTTAGCATTGTCAGTCAGAGGATGGAAAGCTCTCGATGCTGTTGGTGTGGGTGATGATGTCCGTGAAATAGCGATACCCATGCATGGGCGTGTAATGCATGACACTTCAGGTCAGCTTACTTATCAACCATATGGTAAAGAAGGTGAAGCTATTTATTCAGTATCAAGAGGGAAAATCAATGCCACCATGATGGATATTGCTGAAAAGAAAGGAAATGCCACCATACACTACAATCATGAGTGTCATGGAGTTGATTTTGAAAATTCTATTTCATTTATAAGAAACACATCAACAGGTGAAGAATTGGAGGTTAAGTCTGATTTAATTTTTGCCTCGGATGGTGCCTTTTCGGCAATTCGATACAATTCAATGCAGAAACTTCCGAGGTTTAACTACAGTCAACGGTTCATTGAAGACGGATATCGTGAAGTATTGCTTCCAGCAAATGAAGATGGTTCTTATAAGATGGACAAAAATGCACTTCATATATGGCCAAGAGGTCGCTTTATGATGATTGCCCTGGCAAATGAAGATGGTTCATTTACTTGTACATTATTTATGCCACATGAAAACCACAAATATGCCTTTGATAAATTGAATTCTAAGGAGGACGTCGAACTATTCTTTAAGGATGTTTTTCCAGATTTTTATAATATGATGCCGAATGTAGGTGAAGCATGGCAAGACCACCCCTTGTCTTCATTGGCCATTATTAGATGTTATCCTTGGACTCATGGAAAAGTTGCATTAATGGGAGATTCCGCTCATGCCACGGTTCCTTTCTATGGCCAAGGGATGAATTCAGGATTTGAAGATTGTACAGTTCTTAATGACTTGATGCTCAAACATGATGAAAATTGGGATGCTGTTTTTAAAGAGTACAATGAAACGAGAAAGAAAGATGGAGATGCCTTACAGGACCTTTCTTTGGATAACTATTACGAAATGCGAGACCATGTAGCGGATGAGAGCTTTTTGTTACGAAAAAAAATCGAGGCAAAATACACGAAACTGTATCCGAATAAATGGCTTCCGTTATATTCTCAAGTTACCTTTAGTAATATACCCTATCATGTTGCTTATAATCAGGGGAAAATTCAAGATTCTATTATGGAAGAGGTGATGCGAACTGAAAATATTGAGGAAATTTGGGATTCTGAAGAGGTAATGGTCAAAATGGCTGAAAAGAGTAAATCTTTTAACTTTGAATTATGAAAATTGGATTGATTATAGCATTTGCGCTCAGTACATCCTTGCTAATTGCACAAGGCGCTTTTAAAAAATCAAGTAAGGATAATGATTATATGGTAGTAGTTAATGATGGTATCCAATTTAATGTGGGTGCAAGTTATTTATTACCTTCCAAAGAGCTAAATGGCGAATTGGCTTCAGGTACAGGAAGGGGAGAATATCAAATTACTCCGAAAGGAAAAATCGGTTATTTTGCAGAGCTGGGTTTTGCACATTTCCCAAAATGGACTGGTATTCCCATTAAGTTTTTGAAGAAAAGTAGAATCATAGATTATTTTGACTGGGGTTTAGGGTATAAAGTGTTGGCTGGGAATGAATCTACTTCAATCAATCGATACAATAGCTCCAATGAGCTCATCTCTACTTCTAACGGAATTGGTGAATTTCAGAATAATTCAATATTTGCTCGTGTTTCCGCCCATTCTCTCATTTATTATGGCAAAAAGAAAATTGATAAGGCGAGAAAACATTTTATTGACAACGCTTTTGGTTTTAATTTTGATTACACTCAATCTCAAGGAAATCAGATTTATAATGATAATTACACTGATTATGCATTGCCTCATAAATTTCAAGGGCAGTATAATCTTCAGTTTCATTATAGTCTTGGTGTAGGTATAAGATTTAATAGAGCATGGATGATGATTCCTGCTGTTGAGATGCCCTTAATTGGCATTTATCAATGGAACGGTTTTAATGCTAAATTGGATTGGTTTTCTTCCCAGTATTGGCCAATATTATTCCGTATTAAATTTATTAAATTATTTGAGCGTGTTCCAAAATGTGGCGCATATGGGGATCCCAGCGACATGAAATTTGATAAAAAATTTAGATCAGGTAATTTTTAGCGCTTAAACCACTTTCGCCCCATTCTTTTAGGTAGTTTTTTTTGAATTCTTTTAAGTACCGAATCTCTGTCGGAAATATTCCCGCATCTTAAAATATCTCTAAAAACAACTTTGTTTTCTCTAAAAAAAGTAAACTCTAAGCTCACCGAGGTAGCTTCCTCTCTATAAATGTGATAAATACTTGTTCGTCCTAACATTTCACTAAACGAAAGCTCAATTTCACTAGGTTTGAACCGTCGATCGTAACCTCTAACATTTACAACAAGATAAGTGCTGATGTTTTTCTTTAGGAGTAATTTTTGAAGTGTATCTGAAGCGAGTATTAATGGATCTGAACCTTGCTTTAAAATGTTTAAGGATGGCATGGCTACTATACCTTGTTTTGAAAACAATTCAGTTAATGTGACCTCTACGGCATATCTTTCATCTGGGCGGTCAAACTGACCAATCACTAAAATTTTACTCTTATTAATGGCTTGTGAATATAGCTTTGGGCTGAGGTTTGCGATTAAAATAAATAAGAATAGATACTTAGCTTTCATTTAAAATATTTTTGATGCAATGGCTTTTACTGCATCTGAATTTGACATTGTATAATAATGAATACAAGGAGCTCCACCTTTCACAAGCTGTCTAGTTTGCTCAATACCCCATTCTATACCTACTTGTTCTACTTCAGCATTGCTTTTACACTTCAAAAGCTCAGTAGATAATTCTTCAGGATAATCAATATGAAAGAACTTCGGTAAAAATGAAATATGGTTTAATGTTTTTATCGGTTTTAGCCCCGGTATAATCGGCACTTTTATACCAATAGCTCTGCAGGCATCTACAAATGCAAAATATTTGCTATTATCAAAGAACATTTGAGTTACAATATATGTGGCACCTGCATCCACTTTTTTCTTCAGATGCAACAAATCTGTTTTTAGATTCATGGCTTCGAAATGTTTTTCCGGATAACCGGCGGCTCCAATACAAAAATCTGTGGGCTCAAGTTTGATGTCGTCAAGCATGTAGTTCCCTTCATTCATATCCGAAATTTGATCTATAAGCTCAACAGCATATGAATGACCATTTGGGTCAGGACGAAAAGATGACTCGGTTTTTATGGAATCCCCTCTTAATGCCAATACGTTATCAATACCCAAAAACTGTAGATCAATAAGGGCATTTTCGGTTTCTTCTTTACTAAATCCACCGCAGATGAGATGAGGAACTGCATCAACCTTATATTTATTCATTATGGCCGCACAAATCCCGACGGTTCCTGGCCTTTTTCGAATAGATACTTTTTCGAGCAAGCCATTTTCTTTTTCTTTATAAATGTATTCCTCTCGGTGATCGGTTACATTTACAAATTTCGGGTTAAATTCCATTAAAGGATCTATTCCATCGTAAATGGATTGTATACTTTTACCTTTTAATGGAGGTAGTATTTCAAAGGAGAATAGAGTCTCTTTAGCGGATTCAATGTATTCGGTAACTTTCATAAAATATTAGACAAAAATAAAGAATACTCTCATTTACTTTTCATAAATCAGGAAATACTTTCACTAATTGCATTATAAATTAGATTTCCCGCTTTAATGATTTCATTTTCAGAAATTGTTAAAGGTGGAGACAAGCGAAAACTATTGGGGTGAGAGAGAAACCAAAACGTAATTAATCCCTTATTCAAACACTGATGAACAACCTTAGAAACGAGCTCTGCTGACTCCATATCAAAAGCGAACATCATTCCAATTCTCCTGCAGCTCAAAATTTTTGGATGTTTTACCACTATTTCTTCTAGTATAGAACCAATACGTTCAATTTCTTTTAAATTTATTTCATTTTTAAGTACCGTACAAAATGCAGCGGCGGCGGCACTAGCTATAGGGTGACCACCAAAAGTGGTGATGTGGCCCAATACTGGATTGTCTCTAAAAGTGTTTAATATGTTTTTATTTGCAACTAAAGCCCCAATAGGTAAACCACCCCCGAGCGCCTTTCCTAGGGTCAGAATATCTGGAAGGATAGCATAGTGCTCGAAAGCAAAATACTTTCCAGTTCTTCCTAATCCGCATTGAATCTCGTCTAAAACAAGTAAAGTGCCGGTTTCCGTACATTTGTTTCTTAGGCTTTTCATGAATGATTTAGATGGAATCTGAACTCCTGCATCTCCTTGAATGGTTTCTAGAAATACACCAGCAGTTTTTGTTGTGATATGATTGAGATCATCTACCCGATTTAACTCAATAAACTTAATATTTGGGATTAAGGGTTTGAAATGCTCTTTTCTTTTTTCACCACTAGAGATACTCAAAGAGCCATTAGTGCTACCATGATAAGCACCCTTAAAGGCGATAATCTCTGTTCTCCTTGTAAATGCTTTACATAGCTTTATAGCCGCTTCATTTGCCTCGGTTCCTGAATTTACTGAATACAGACAATCAAGTTCGTTTGGCAACAGTTCGAAAAGATTATTTGACAAATCCAGCTGTGCTTGTTGTATAAACTCTCCATACACCATAACATGTAGATGTTTATCTAGCTGATTTTTAATCGATTTTATAACTGCTGGATGATTGTGTCCTATGTTATTGACACAAACACCTGCAATCAAATCCATGTATTTTTTACCCTTTCGATCAAATATATAGATACCTTCCGCTCGATCAACATCAATGAGAATTGGACTTGGATTGGTTTGAGCAAGCTCCTTTAAGAATCTATTTTTGTTTGCCACTGATGCTGTTATTTTTTCAATATTTCAACAATTGGATTCCCAGTCATTGCACCGGTTCTTTGCAGATTCAAAAGATGTATTAGTGTAGGAGAAATATCTGTAATTTGAATGGGTTCAAAAACCTCTTGTTTTTTAATACCTCCGCCATACCAAAGCAATGGGACATGCGTGTCATAAGCGTAACCTGACCCATGTGAGGTCCCTTTATTTAAATTTGGGTCAATTGAGGTTTCAGGAAGATAGCCAGGTTCCAAAACAATTAAAAGGTCTCCACTTCTTTTTGAATCATAACCTTTTATTATAAAAGATTCATATTTATCATCGGTGGCATTAAAATTTGCAAAAAGATTAGCTGTTAATACTTTCTTTACTCCTTTGGTTTGGATGATTTCATTTTTTATAAACTGTTCAACATCATTGATATTCGTTTGGAGCGAATCAATTCTCTCCTGATTTAAATAAACATTTAGATTTACAACATTTTCTATGAGATCAGCTCCAAAAATTGACATTGATTTTTCTTTTAATCGTTGAACCAAGGAGTCCACGAAAACATATCCTCCAGGCAATCTATCATCTGTCAGCTGTTTTGGAACAGGAACAACACCATGGTCTGCGGTCATAAACAGGACATATCCCTTTTTACCAAATCTTTTATTTAGAAATTTCAATAGTCTTGAGATCTCAAGGTCAAGTCGAATATACATGTCTTCTATTTCTTTGGAATACGGGCCAAAAGCATGACCGGCAATATCTGTCGAAGAATAGCTAATGCAAATCATGTCTGTGTTTTTGGTTCTGCCAAGGGCCTCACCTTGAATGGCTTCAATCGCCAAATCGGTTAGTAATGTATTTGCAAAAGGCGAAATGGTAAATGCATGAAGATTGTTGTTTATGGACATGAGGTTTTTAATGTCATAAGGGAATTTTGCATTGGTTTTTCCAGGAAGAATTACTTCATAACTACTTTCATCTTTTGAGCTATATTTTTCTGGTTCGAGTAGAGGTAGCCATGTCTTTGCGTATGTAAAACAATTCTTGTTGTTATTAAAATTCAATAACCATGTTGGAAGCTCGGTTTTAAAGAAAGAACTTGTAATGAATTTTCCGGATTGATAATCAAACCAATAAGACCCATCACTTTTGTGCCCTCCTGGTAAAATCGCTCCACGGTCCTTAATTGAAATTGAAATCACTTTTGATTCAGGGTATGTCAATTTTAATTGATCTGTAATCGTGTAACTTTTAAGATGGTGAGGAGAGCAATTTCCATAAATGGAATTAGATCCAATGGAATAAGCAGAAGGATCCCCAACACAATTTACGAGATGTTTTTTTTCTCGATCATACCAACTGTTTCCTATAATTCCATGATTGTTTGGCGTTGTGCCTGAGTATATGGACGCATGTCCTGGGCCAGTATAAGTTGGGATATAATTATATTCTACATTTCTACAATTTGCACCATTTTTCATTACCTCAACAAACCCCTTTTTTGAATAATTTTCTTGAAACCTATACAGATATTCATAACACATTTGGTCTATAACAATTCCGACCACAATTTTAGGTTTGTTTTTTTGAGCATGGGTGTTTAAACCGCAAATGAATAATAGAATAGAAATTGAGTACTTCATGCCCTAAAAATAACAATAACTTCATTAGAAGTTTTACAATCTCATGCAACTATTAAAAAAATAAAAGCGTCTATCGTGCGGGCTCAGTAATAACCTATTGTTGAACCCTTATCAAACAATATGAAGCGTAGTTAATTCTGCGCTTTTTTTATTGGTGCAACTTTTATAAAAGTAACGGCGTCTATATATCAAACTACTATAACTCTAAGATATTTTAACTCTTATCTGAACGAAAAGCACCATATTGATGGTGCTTTTTTTTGTTGGTGCAACTTTTATAAAAGTAACGGCGTCTATATATCAAACTACTATAACTCTAAGATATTTTAACTCTTATCTGAACGAAAAGCACCATATCGATGGTGCTTTTTTTTGTTGGTGCAACTTTTACAAAAGTAATAGCGTCTATAAATCAAACTACTATGAAACTCTAAGATATTTTAACTCTTATCTGAACAAAAAGCACCATATCGATGGTGCTTTTTTTTGTTGGTGCAACTTTTACAAAAGTAATGGCGTCTATATATCAAACTACTATGAAACTCTAAGATATTTTAACTCTTATCTGAACAAAAAAGCACCATATCGATGGTGCTTTTTTTATGTGATAAATTTGTAGCCGATTCCTTTAACTGTAGCGATGTGGTGATCACCTAGTTTTTCTCTTAATTTTCTAATATGAACATCAATTGTTCGATTGCCCACAATAATCTCAGTTCCCCAAACATGATTTAAAATTTCTTCTCTTCTAAAAACAAAATTTGGTTTTGAAAAAAGTAGTGAAAGAAGCTCAAATTCTTTTTTCGGAAGTTGAATTTCTTCTCCATTTTTGACAACTACATATTTCTCATGATTAATGTATATACCATTTCTTTCTTCTATTATTTCTTCGTTGACTTTTCTTCTCAATATGGCATTAATTCTACTTACTAAAACCTTTGGCTTAATCGGTTTTGAAACGTAATCATCGGCTCCGGCTTCGAGTCCAGCTATTTGACTGTAATCTTCGTTTCGTGCTGTTAAAAAGCAAATGAAAATATTTTTGTTGTTCGGATCTGATTTGATTCGTTCACAAACTTCAATTCCATCCATATTGGGCATCATGACGTCTAATAAAATTAAGTCAGGTCGATAGCTTTTAATTATCTCCAGGCATTCTAATCCATTTGAAGCTATCTCAGTAGTAAAACCATCCTTGTCTAAATTGTATTTTAACAGATGGCGAATGTCATCATCATCATCAACAATCAAGATTTTGTTTTTTGACATAATACCAAATATATATACTTAAGGTTAGTTTCGGGTAAGGAATACCAGAATAAATTGTGAATAAGATGTGGATAAATATAAATCAATACTCCAACCTTAAGGGTATTAAATTCTTAAATTTAAAGAACGGTAGGTTAGGTTAATTTAGTAGAAGAGCTCATCTTTTTTGGGCTCTTTTTTTTGTAATTTAGATTTTATGAAAATCAAAGTTTTATTGGTCGAAGATGACATTAATTTGGGTTTAGTCATTTCAGATCATCTTCAAACAAATGGTTATGAAGTGACTGTTGCCGATGATGGCGCCGAAGGATTGGTTAAATTTAATTCAGCTGTTTATCATTTGTGCATATTGGATGTAATGCTTCCAAAACTTGACGGGTTCTCAGTAGCAAAAGATATCCGAAAGGTAAATACCGATGTGCCTATATTGTTCTTAACTGCTAAATCAATGACAGAGGATAAGATTATGGGATTTGAATCCGGCGGGGATGATTACCTAACCAAACCTTTCAGTGTTGAAGAGCTACAACTTAGAGTGAAATCTTTGTTAAAAAGGGTCAAAATGGAGGCTCACGAGCCTCCTCCAAAAGAGGTAATGATAGGTTCTTATCTTTATGATTTTGAAAATCAGACCTTAACACTGAATGATGCGAAAAAAGTGTTAACCAAAAAGGAGGCTCAAATCTTGAACTTGTTATATAAGTATAAGAATCAGGTTATAACGAGAGAAATCATACTTAAGGCAGTGTGGGGACAGGATGATTATTTTGTAGGTCGAAGTCTGGATGTTTTTATCACAAAGCTCAGAAAATATTTTAAAGAAGATTCGCGTATCATTATTTCCAATCTACATGGAGTAGGTTTTAAATTTGAGATTCCTGGGTGAGCTTATTTTACATATCGAAACAGCTACAAAAATCTGCTCAGTTGCCTTATCTGATGCTGGAAAATGTTTGCATTCTATAGAAAGGAACCCTTCAGAATATGTACACGGAGAATATTTAACCTTGTTTATTGAAGAATTAATGCTAAAAAGTGATAAATCTTTAAATGACCTTGATGCCATTTCAGTATCTATAGGTCCGGGTTCATATACAGGTTTAAGAATAGGTTTGGCAGTAGCCAAAGGGTTATGCTTTGGCTTAAACATTCCATTAATCACTGTGGAGACATTGGATAGTATACTGAATCTAGCTAGAATTAAATATCCAACAAAAGTATTGTGTGCGTGTATTGATGCTAGAAGAATGGAGGTATATTCCAAAGTTGTTTCCAGTGATCGTAATTCTTTATCAAATTCAAAAGCCACAATTATCGATGAATCCTCTTTTGTTGATTTTGAACCTTTTGTCTATTTTGGAGATGGAGCATCCAAATTAACGGAGCTCTGGTCGGGTCGTGATGTTTTGTTTGATGAGGAGCTAAAATTAAGTGCCACTGGACAGATCGAAGATGCCATCCATAAGTTACGAAATAAAGATTTTAAGGAATTGGCATACATTAAACCCATTTACCTCAAAGAATTTAAAGTGGGTTAATAGAACTGGATTCTTCTTCCTAATGTGTTTTTTTAAAAATAGTTTATAAATTCTTTAATCTTTATCTGCACAATATTAACTTTGTTAGAAAGTTGGTTGTAATGAATCAAAAAATTCATCTTCATATAAATTCGATTTCTGAAAAGGCTGTAAAGCTTATAAAGGAATTGTCAGCACTTAAAAATGAAAATGAAAACTTAATGGCAAGTAATAAAGAGTTACAAATGAAGCTTGCTGAATGTGATAAAAAGCTTAACGATTATAAAACGCAAAATGCGGAATTAGAAAAATCACAGTCAACTTTAAAAAGTGCTACTGATGCTACATCTGAGGGCTCCAAAAAGAGAAATCAGGAGATAGATCAAATTGTTAGAGAAATTGAAAACTGCATAGACCAATTAAAACGATAGTATGGGAAAAGTTTCCTTAAAAGTGACCATCGCAGGAAGAACCTATCCATTGAATATCAATGAAAAGGAAAAGGATTCCGTATTAGCCGCAGTCTCAGATATTAATCGTTCCATTGAGAAATTAAAAAAGAGCTATGCTGTCAAAGATCCACAGGATTTGATTGCCATGACAGCGCTACAACTCGTTATGAAAAATGACTCAAATAAGGGGGGCAACATGTCAAATTCTTCTTCTGAAGATATGGACAGTATTGAAAAAGCGCTAGCCGATTTATCTAACAAGCTGGATATTTAAATATTCATTTCTATTTGTATCAGAGTACATTTATTTAATTTAATAATTGTATATAATTATGGAAATTTTACTGATAATTGCTGGATTGATTTCTGGTGTAACAGGTGCAATAATAGTTCAAAAAGCCGTGTTAAAAAACAAAACTCAAAAGGTTTTAAAGGATGCCGAAGCCAAAGCTGAAAACATCAAAAAAGAACGAATCCTGCAGGCGAAAGAAAGATTTCTTAAGCTAAAAGAGGAGCATGAGTCAAAAATTAAAGAACGTGATCGCCGTATCCAATCTTCTGAAGATCGAGTTAAAGCTAAGGAAAACAAGCTTGAAAACAAGCTTTCAGATTTGGGAAGAAAGGAAAGGCAATTAGAGAAAACAAGTGCCGATTACGACGCCAAATATAAAGGCTTAGAAATACGGATGAAAGAATTAGATAAGACCCAAGAAAAAAGGGTAAGTGAGCTGTCAAAGATTAGTGGAATGTCTGCTGATGATGCAAAAAATCTTTTAATGGAGGCGCTGAAAGATGAGGCCCGTACTGCTGCAATGGCTGAGATTAAGGAAATTACTGAAGAGGCTAAGCTAAATGGAAATAAAGAGGCCCGTAAAATTGTCATTCAGTGTATTCAAAGAGTCGCAACAGAGCAAGCTATTGAAAATGCGGTCTCTGTATTTAATATAGATTCAGATGAGGTTAAGGGGCGAATAATAGGTAGGGAAGGAAGAAACATTAGAGCTTTAGAAGCAGCTACTGGTGTTGAAATTATAGTAGATGATACACCTGAGGCCATTATGCTTTCATGTTTTGATCCGGTGAGAAGAGAGATTGCCAGGTTGTCTTTACATCAGCTCGTGACGGATGGGAGAATACATCCTGCAAGGATTGAAGAAATTGTTGCCAAAACAAAAAAACAACTCGATGAAGAGATTGCTGAAACAGGTAAAAGAGCCTGTATAGATCTTCAAATTCATGGTTTACATCCTGAGCTAATGAAAATGGTGGGTAGAATGAAATACCGTTCTTCATATGGTCAGAATCTATTAAAGCATTCTCGAGAGGTTGCAAATTTATGTGCAACGATGGCTTCGGAAATGGGCTTAAATCCTAAAATTGCCAAGCGTGCAGGTCTACTACATGATATTGGCAAAGTCCCCGATGAAGAACCAGAACTTCCTCATGCGATCCTAGGAATGAAGATTGCTGAGAAATATGGCGAAAAGCCAGATGTCCTAAATGCTATTGGTGCTCATCATGATGAAATTGAAATGACCACTCTCATTTCTCCAATTGTACAGGTTTGTGATGCTGTTTCTGGAGCAAGACCAGGGGCAAGAAGGGAGATAGTTGAGGCCTATGTGAAAAGAATTAAAGATCTTGAAGGATTGGCCATGTCATTTGATGGTGTTGCAAGTGCTTATGCCATACAAGCAGGACGTGAATTGAGAGTGATGGTTGAAGCAGATAAAGTATCTGACAACAAAGCGGAAGAATTGTCTTTTCAAATATCTGAGAAAATCCAAACAGAAATGACCTATCCAGGTCAAGTTCGTATTACCGTTATTAGAGAGAAAAGAGCAGTGAATTATGCCAAATAAAGGTCTTAAACTATAATTGCGCTGTTTTGTTTTATAAGAAATGGAAGTTAGACCAAAAATAATTGCAGGGCCATGTAGTGCAGAATCGAGAGAGCAAGTACTCAAAACGGCAGCACAACTTTCATTGGGTAACATCGATTTTTTTCGAGCTGGTATATGGAAACCACGAACTCGTCCGGGCGCGTTTGAAGGAGCAGGTCATGTGGCCTTGGACTGGATGATAGAAGCGAAAGAAAAGTATAACCTTAAGATTTGTACAGAGGTTGCAAGTCCTGAACATGTTGAGGCTGTTTTAAACAAAGGTTTTGACATGATTTGGATTGGTGCCAGATCAACAGCAAATCCTTTTACTGTTCAAGAAATTTCTGAAGCTTTGAAAGGTGTTGACATTCCAGTAATGATTAAGAATCCAACCAATCCAGATTTGAAATTATGGATTGGAGCTGTCGAGCGAATTATGAATAATGGTATTGTTGATCTTTCCGTAATTCATCGTGGATTCTCTGTATATGAAAAGCAGCTGTATCGTAACAATCCAAATTGGCAAATTGCCTTGGACCTAAAAAAGGAATTACCCAGTATACCGCTTTTATGTGATCCGTCTCACATATCTGGGCGTCGACATTTAATTTATGATATTGCACAAAAGGCAATGGACCTCCATTATGATGGTTTGATGATTGAAACCCATTGTAATCCAGATGATGCATTAACAGATAAAAAGCAGCAGCTTACTCCAGATGAATTATTTGACATTTTATCTAAATTAAAGCTAAGGAGTAGAACGGAATTTATGGATGAGCAGCTTCAGGACTATCGATTGGATCTCAATGATATTGATAGAAGTCTAATTGAGATTTTAAAGAAGCGAATGGAGGTATCTGAACAAATTGGCTTATATAAAAAGGATTTGGATATGGTGATTTTTCAAAAATCAATTTGGGAGAAAGCTTTCAAAGAAAATATTAAAAACGCTCTAGAAGTTGACCTATCGGAAGAATTTGCTTCACAGCTTTTTAAGCTGATTCATCAAGAATCTATTGTAAAGCAATCCAAAATATTTTTAAAACCGGATGAAGAAGATTAATCCATATAAATACCGTGGATCACTTCGTTCCTGTGGCTCTAAGAGTCATGCTCAGCGGATATTAATTTTGGGTGTTTTATCAAGATCAGCTGTTTTTATTGAAAATTTTATTGAAGGATCGATAGGGACAGATGTAGAACACGTGATGGGTATTTGTAGGAAGTTAGGCTTCCAATTCAATCAAGAGTCCAGTGGGGTTCAAATGATTGCTCCCCAAACGATTCAAATAGTTCCAGGGTCTTCTTTTTCAATTGGTGAATCAGGATTTGCATTGAGAACACTATCAACGGTTTTATCGACTTTTACTGATTCTTATATTATAGAAGGACAAAACACAATTCTCACCCGAGATCATAAGGAATTAATTAAATCATTGAGAAGCTTGGGCTTTATTGTTAATGCAAATGAAAACATGTTGCCGATAACTGTTTCCAAGAATACGGAAGTTCCTTCATCAATTGATGTTGATGGTGCAGAGGGCTCTCAATTTATTTCCGGTTTGCTCATGTACTGTTCAGCCCTTTCGAGTGACACGGAAATTCGGGTCCAACACCCGACGAGCCGTCCTTATATTGATTTAACAATTGAAACCATAAGGCAATTTAATGGCGTGATTGAATATAAGAAGAACTCAAGCTTTTTAATACAAGGAAATCAAAAAATAAAAGCGGCTACCGTGGTGCTTGAAGGTGATTGGAGTAATATGTCATTTCATCTTGTTGGGGCCGCACTACATGGAGAGATCATTGTATCTGGTTTGAATACATCATCATCACAAGGAGATCAAATAATTCTCAATGTGCTTGAAAAATTTGGAGCAAATATAGGGTCAACAACTTCAAATGAGATTAAAGTTTCTAGTGCTGGTAAAAATCCAATTCATATAGATCTAACAGATGCACCTGATTTGTTTCCTGTGTTAAGTGTGCTGGCATGTGGGGCAATCGGGGTGTCTAAGCTGTTTGGAACGGAAAGACTTCTCAACAAGGAAAGCAATAGGCTTCAAAGTATTTGTGATATGCTTGAAGTTTTCAAGGTACGTTTTCAATTAGAAGAAAATTGTCTACATATTGAAGGCTCGGGAGCTGTGTATGGAGGAAATGTAAAAACCTACAATGATCATCGAATGGCCATGGCTGCCATCTGCGCGGGAACAATAGCTGAGAATGAGATCGTGATCGATAATGAAGAGTGTATAAATAAATCTTACAAGAATTATTTTGAACAAATGGATTCTATATTAAATTATGAAGCTTAAATTTATGATGAGACCAACCAAAATGAAATACTTATCGATTATTCTTTTTTGTATTCTTGGGCAGCTTTCAATAGCTCAAAATATCATTGACAGGGTAGAGGGTAGTCCCTATCCTTCTTCATCTCAGCCAGACACCTTATACGTGGTGAGTGATGATTCTTTTACTCACGAGGAGCTTTTATTACTTCAAAGTATTCAGGGCTTGTGTGCAAAAATAGAGCCGAAGCTTTATAGAGATAAAGGAAGTGGTAGTTCGATTTGGATTCAAGATTTACAGGAAAATTATAATGTCTATGTATCTAATGCTATGGATGGAATGATTGAAGCTGTATTGACCTTGACACCTTCATCTGTAGATGGCTATATCTTATGCAATTTAGATGACAACTCCAGTAATGTTGCCAATTCTTTATGTGGACCACTTAATGCACTTGCGGTAACACCTGATTTGCAGGAACTGGTAGAATCCAATGGATACGTACAAATTATGGATGTTAGAGAACGTGATGAGCAATGGGTGTTAGACAATTATGCAGATCTTCTTAGTGATCAAATAGTGACTTATCAAAGAGAGGATAAATCCCTCTTTCTTGGGGATTATTCCATCCTAACTGATGCATTTCATTTTTATGATGATATACATAGTCCCACCACCGAAAATGCATTTTCACGTATGACTTCGAATTCAATATTAAATGGCTGGGGAGATGATGAATACCAAACGATTGCTAAAGCTTCACAATATTCAATTGGAGTTCATCCTGCTGATTGGGGTTTCAATATATCTACGCTAACCAATTTTAATGCTGAAACGGTCCAGCTTGTTTCTACAGATGCTCCCCAGACCCAAGAGAATACACATACAGTATGTTTTTTAATGTCTGATGGAGACAATGTCCAATGGATGCTTAATTTATTTGCAGAAGACAGCCGCTGGTTTGGGAGTGAAAACAGGGGTTTAATGGATATTGGTTGGACTATACCACCAGCTCTTTCAGAAATTGCGCCCACTGTAATGTCTAAAATCTATGACATGGCTGAGTCCAAACCTACAGGTAAAGATTATTTCATAGCAGGGCCTTCTGGACATACTTATCATTTTCCAGAATTGTTTCCGGCCCTTGAGGAATCCTGCGAGCTTATGGATGCATACATGGAAAAGTCAGACTTGAGTATTGTAAATATTTTGGGCAATCGATACCATGATTCTGTTTTTCATCCCTATTTAAAACAAGAAAATGTTGATGGTTTGTTTTACTATGATTATTCTGATTACAGCAAAATGAAAGGAAAAATGGATTGCTATGCACTTAAGCCGGTCATTTCAGCGAAGTATAATCTGTGGGGAGGATTTGAAACTTGTGAAAGCCTTGCTGAGAAGCTTAACAATGGATTGAAAGACCCGTATTCTGTTGAGGGTTATACCTTGGTTGCTGTACATGCTTGGTCCAATTCTGTTGATAGCTTGTTGTATGTTCGTTCATTACTAGATGATGGGATTAGAGTGGTAGCTCCAGATGATTTTGTAAGTTTAATTAGTAAAAATATTTGTAAAAATGAGCTTGCGATTGAGCCGGAGATAGAGGTTCTACCCAATCCGATAATTGATGAAATTCGATTGAGAATTAGAGGTGTTACATGTAGCGATTATGAGATTAAACTTACCGACTTGGGGGGTAAACAAATGAGATGTGATTTGACCTCAACACAGACGATTGATGGTTGGATTTTTGAAGGTTCCATGGCAATGTTGAAAGAGGGGTCGTATATTTTTAATTTTGAGTGTAATCAAGGAGGTGTTTCTACAAAACTCTTTAAATTTAATTAGAGCTTAAAATTCTTTTCTACTGAACTTAGTCTAAAAAAGTAATAGCCCTTTCATTTTCAAGATTCATCGTTGGAACCCCTTTGTTATCAGATATTTTTCCTTTAACACAGACTTTCATGTTTTTCAATTCTATATGTGGCTGGTAGCTGAAATTGTGAAGATTACTATTCCAGATGGTGAGTGAGAAAATTTGGTTTGGAAATGCCTTATCTAAATTCAAAAAGGTGTGCTTGTTTTTGGAGTAATGAGTACTGACTACCGTTCCACAAATTTCCTTTTTTTGTCCAGAATCGACAAATAAGCTAGCCTGAACAGTGTTGAATTTTGCTTTTCCCATACTACCTTCCTTTAAAGGAGTTACATCTCCTTTCTGTTTTTCAGGTAACCAAAAAGAAACGTCTTTTTGGCCTTCCAATAAAGTCTCTGTCTGCTCGTCAATATGATGTAAAAAATCAATACCGGTAATGGCCTCTACCTCGTCAATTGTAGTAGCAAAGTATTCAACCGGATAGCTGCTGTTTTCTCCTTGTGGCATGAGGTACGCTATTCCTTTCTTAGCTTCAAAATCTACCACGACTTTAAAGAATTGTTCAGGTATTGAAATACCATTAGTACTTCTTTTAAGCTTCTTTAAACTATCCTTTAGTACTGGGCCTGTATATATTATAAGCGGCCTATTGTTTTCATAGATGTACCCACGAATCAGTCCTTCAAGATCTGCCCATCGTTCTCGATTAAATGAAGGCAACTGTGGCGACATGTTTGAATAAAAATAAGATTCTGAAAGGGCTTTTTGAGACCACTTAAAGTCTGCTGAAGGAGCTAAATGTCCCCTGTCGTAGCCAAAGCCATCATAGTCGTATTTTCCATTTTCTTTTTTGGTTTTTAAAAAATAATCTTTTTCCTCAGCTGAGCCAGATTTAACCAAAGGGTCTATCCGAAAATCATTTGTTCTTGAGACTTTTCCTTCAAGAATATTTGTAGAAACCTTGTGCAGCACCCATTTGGCTTGCTCATGTTTTTCATCATATACAAGAAGTAATGCTCTATGAGAAATGAGGTCTTCGGAGGAATCTATTTTCGGAAGAAAAAAAGTTTTTAGCTCTTGATTTATTTCATCGAGCTGAAGATCCTCTAGTATGAGCTTTAGACTGTCAATGTTTTTTTGATACGCATTAATTTTCGCTTCTATATGTTGAGTTTGACTAGGTTGTTGACCCAATAAATATTCAGCTGAAAAACACAAAAGAATCAACAGGTAGATTTTCATGAATAAAATAATATTATTTATGGAGCAGGTTTTTGTTCCACGGGTTTTGGTTCAACAAACACTTTAAAGCGAAGCATTTCTCTCCTTTTTCGCGTATTGGTTTGAATATAGATGATTCTGTTTTGAAAAAAGTATTTTCCATTTGTGTCGAATACTACATCTATAGTTGCAAATTCACCAGGCAAAATAGCTTCAGAAGGCAATGCAACATCTGTGCAGGTACATTCGGCATCCCAAGAGTAGAGCTCTAGAGGAGCTTTGCCTTTATTTTTAATTTCATAGCTGAATTTGAGCTGCTCTCCTTCTTGAGTTTTTGGGAACTTTACTGTTTTATACTTCGCAGAAAAAACCGCCACCTGTCCAAGGACAAGGGCGGTTTTAAAAACAATTGAAATAAGGATTAACCCTTTCAAATTTTATTGTTTTGCTGGTGCTCCAGCGTTATTAACTGGTGCGCCACTTTTTGGTGCTTGACCTACTTCACCTTTAATTCTAAGAACTTTAGTCGGTGTATTAACCGCATTTGAAGTAATGGTAACACTTTTATTAATTGGACCAGGTCTTTTGGTATCGTATTTTACTTTAATTGTACCACTTGCACCAGGAGCGATAGGCTCTTTTGGCCAAGTAGGAACAGTACAACCACAAGATCCTTTTGCATTAGATATGATTAAAGGTTCAGTTCCAGTGTTTTTAAAGTCAAACGTACAGTATGGATCACCTCCATGTTTGATTTTTCCGTAATCATGAACTTCTTTAGCGAATTCAATTTTAGAGCCAGACTCTTTGCCTACTTCAGTTTGAGCATTTGCATTCATCGCGATAGCGCCGATAAATAACAATGGTAGAATAAATAATTTTTTCATTTTGATTTGATTTGTTTCCACTAAAATAAGACACATTATCGCTTGTTAAAAATATTTAACAGAACATTAACAAACCTTTTATTTTGAATTTTTTAGTTCAAACGATTAGAACGGTTGTAAGTAAAACCTTTATCAGTATTAATTATGAGCAGGTAATTTAAGAAGCATGCCTTTTCCCAAAGTTAAGTCATCAACATGTCCCGCTATTTTATTGTCGGTAGTTTTAACATGAATGTGCATGTTCGTTGTATGGTGTGTGAAAATGGCATGATGGGCGTTGGAATAGAATCCAAGCATTTCAACTTGTCTTTTTCGGACAGTTCCATTGAGTCCGGAGCTAATGTGTTTTTTATGCGAGTGCTCGGTGTCACCTTCTTTCCAATTGATGACGTGCCAGTCAAATGATTTTGCTGTTCCTTCAATTAAAAACGGAAAAGGGGCATCAGTGTCTATTCGATTTTTTACAGCTTCTTGTTTGATAAAGGCTTCTAATTGTTCGTAAGTAACAACATTATTGGGAATTACAATGTTATTCCACTCACTTACTGATGCATATACAAGAAGCGTCGCTTTTTTCGAAAATGATTGGTCAAACATTAACGCCTTACCATCGACCATAGTATTGTATGGTTTACTGTCAAATATCTGAATCTCACCTTTTAGGTTTTCTAATGCGCCAAGTGCATATAGATGCTCAGTTTTTTTGAGATCAGATAAGTCTGCTTTAGCAGTAATGTCACCCTTGTGCATCATGTTCTTTAATGCACCGTGATATTCAACCAAAGCAACTTGAGAAAAACCCATTGATGAAATCAAGCAAGTTAAAAACGCAGTAATCATAAAATGAAAGTTAGGGAGTATTGTTTTTTTTTTAATGTACTTCATGTCGAATGACGGTTTAACGTTTTCGACAATATACAGCTTTATTAGTGTATGTTGGGTAACGTTACGGCTAAAGATACATCTTTATTTTTCCATTGTGAAACCTAATAAAAACAGGGTGTACACGGATTAGTTTGTTTTTGGGTCCGAGTGGAAAGCACAGCTTTCGCATGATTTTTTGTTCTTGACGTATTTCAAGTATGACCGTCTGATCAGATAAAAAACAGCGGTAAAAAGAATTAGAAATATGGCAATTTGTTGAAACATATATTAAAGTTAGCTCTTATTACGACAAAATCAAAAAGCTTAAAAATGAAAATGCATAGGCCATTACACCCATAAATGCAATTTGAATGATGGGCCATTTCCATGATTGGGTTTCTCTTTTCACAACGGCAACCGTGGACATACACTGCATGGCAAAAACATAAAAGACCATTAATGATATGCCTGAAGCAAATGTATAGGTTGGTGTTCCATCTTTTCGTTTCTCTTTTTTCATGGTTTCTCTTAGCTGTTGTTTTTCATCGCGTTCGTCATGAACTGCATAGATGGTGCTTAAGGAGCCCACGAATACCTCTCTTGCGGCAAACGAAGTAATAAGAGAAATACCCATTTTCCAATCATAACCAAGAGGCTCTATAACGGGTTCAATAAATTTACCCAAGTGACCAATGTACGAATGCTCTAGCATTACAGATGATTTTAGACTTTGTTGGTCTTCAGTACTTGCTTCTTGGTATTGTTTGCTAATCATTAAGCTTTCACTCGACTTTTCAATTTGATCACTAGGTCCATAAGATGCCATAAACCAAAGGACTATAGAAATGGCAAGAATGATTTTACCCGCATCGAATACAAATATTTTAATTTTTTCAAGTACCGTAAAACCTACATTTCTCCACACTGGAGCTTTAAGGTTTGGCAATTCAAGCAAGAGAAAACCTTTGGACTTATTTTTAATGAGAAGCTTTAGCACAAAGGCAGTAAGCAAGGCGCCTATAATACCGAGGAGATAAAGACCAAACAATACTAATCCCTGGACATTAATAAAACCCATTACATATCCTTCGGGAATGACCAAGGCAATGAGCAGGGTATATACCGGAATTCGGGCACTGCAGCTCATAAGAGGTGCAATCAAAATAGTAATGAGTCTTTCTTTCCAATTGGAAATGGTCCTAGTGGACATTACCCCAGGAATAGCACAGGCCAAGCTTGAAATCAAGGGAACAATGCTTTTGCCATTTAAACCTAGAGGTCGCATAATTCGGTCCATAATAAAGACAACTCGTGACAGGTATCCTGTCTCTTCCAAAATGGCAATAAAGAAAAAGAGTAAGGCAATTTGTGGAATAAATATGAATACTCCACCAATACCTGGGACAATACCCTGACTAATCAGATCATTAATGACTCCATCGGGAAGAGTGCTTGAGGTGACTTCAGATAAGGACAAGAAGCTACTTTCTATCAAGTCCATGGGATAGCTTGCAAATGAAAATATAAACTGGAAAATCACCATTAAAACCATCAGGAAAAACAGATACCCCCATAGTGGATGCACAAACAATAAATCAAGCTTACTCGTTTTTTGTGGCTTTTCTTTTTTGACAAAAGAAGGTGTCAGCTCCTGAATTCTTTGCTTTCGAAGCTCTGCTCGTTTTCTTTCAAAATGCGGAGTAGACTTATCCGGGAGCTCGTCCTTTTTTAAGAATAATGTGTTTGCTCTTTTTTTATGCTCGCTGATGGTTTGAATAATCCTGTCTTTGCCGATTCCAACTCTGGCATTGGTAGAAATAATGGTGATATCAGGAAAGCATGCTTGTAATTTGTCTAAGTCAATCTGAACCCCCTGTTTTTTGGCAAGATCCCACATGTTCAAGACCAGCACCATAGGAAGCCCAAGGTCATAGAGCTGCGTAAAT
>Ga0206679_10000174_pt1 | contig 50778 bp, 48 predicted proteins | sample M110012015metaG_FD_155464 | JGI IMG/M metagenome (GOLD analysis project Ga0206679, IMG submission 155464) | Ammonia-oxidizing marine archaeal communities from Monterey Bay, California, United States - M1 100m 12015 | ecosystem: Environmental > Aquatic > Marine > Intertidal zone | place: USA...
TGATTAGTACTCAAAAAGCAGTTGAAGTGATGGCCGATGCATTACCTATGTCTGATGCTAAACCTTTAGCCCGTAAAATAGTAACTAGATATATAGCCCAAAGGAGACGTCTTCCAAATAAGAGAGGTGGATATATTCAGAAAGCTAGCATAGGTGGCCATAATGTATATCTTCATACTGGTGAATATGTTGACGGTAGTCTTGGTGAAATTTTTATTGATATGCATAAAGAAGGTGCAGCTTTCAAGGCATTAACTAATGCTTTTGCAATTGCAGTAAGTTTAGGTTTACAGCATGGTGTTCCTCTGAAAGAATTTGTTGATGCTTTTGTTTTTACTAGATATGAACCTAATGGTCCCGTAATTGGTAATGACCGAATTAAGATGTCTACAAGTATTCTGGATTATATCTTTAGAGATTTAGCAGTTAATTATCTTGATAGGAATGATTTAGCCCATGTTAAACCTGAAGATCTTAAACCAGATATTGTAAGGAGCGAAGGTGAAACTGAGACTGAATTCAATTTGAATGCTGGATTAAGTCCTGCTGGAGATTCAACTGATGGCCATGAAATACAACTTACTTTAGATGAATTACAACTAAATACTGCAGACACTTCTTCTTTACAAACAGATTTTACAGAAGTATCACAGGCTTCATATCCACAGTCTTCTGAGAATAATTCAGCCGAAGAAGCCAGTAAATTTGGATTTGAGGGCGATCCTTGTCCAGAGTGCGGTCAATTTACTTTAGTATCTAATGGGAGTTGCTTGAAATGCGTAAGTTGCGGTTCAACAACGGGTTGCTCTTAGTTAGAAAAACTAAATAAGCCCAAGTCAACTGCATCAAATAATGGGATTAGGAGAAAATCTTGATAATGCGATGGCCAAATTCGAGAATTATAACAATAGAGAAGTCTATAGAATTGGAAATTATAGTATAACTGGCCGCCTCGTTTCAGGTTTTATAGGTTTTTTTGTTATTATCCTAATGCTAATGGTAACGTTCTCATCAGCAGCTAATTCACTTATGGTCTCTGATTTAGGTGGAAGTAAAGCCTTTATTGGTGATTTAGTTATTACTGAAGTCGAAGGGCCTTCTATTTCAGGCACTTTAGATCCTGGTGATTCTATTGATTTTGGCTATATTGTCAGTGAGATGGATTGGGATCATGTAGATAATCTCAGGATTTCCTATTTTGATGTTATAGTTGATTGGGATGCAAATGGAGGTGCCGGAGGAGGACGTCAAGTTACATTTGACGTTTCATCACAGAACAATACAAGTGGTCAAAGCCAAACAGATAATGGTGGTGGAGGAATAATAACAATCCCATGGACCGTTAACCAAGAAATTATGTTAAATAATGAAACTATTTCGAATAATGCAGATAGTGCCGTGGCTTTTGTGTCTAATTTAGAGGTTCCTGGCGAATGGATTGGTGGAACTTTCACATTTAGTTCTAGCAGTGCAGGTAGCATTCTACTTTCAGAATCGGTTGATTATACTATATCCCTTAAAATGTATACTTGGGATCTTCAAAATATAAGGGAGATTCAAGAGTTATAATGAATTCAGATACTGATGCCGATGAAGGCAATCTTCTTTTTACCGATGAATATAAAAAAGCACTTGAAAAAGCATCATATGAGATAGTTGGTAATCATTCAGCCGTTGAAATTTGTGGTTGGACTAAGAAAGGCATGAATGAAGAGAGTAGTGGTTGCTATAAGCAGAAATTTTACGGAATTCGTTCACATCAGTGTACTCAAATGACTCCTGCTGCAGTTGCTTGTGATCAGAAATGTGTTTATTGTTGGAGAGCAAATGAAATGTTCTCAGGTAAGCAGGATTTAATGGAATATGCCAAAGACGATCCAGTAGACATAGTTGAAGGATCGATTGAAGGTCATTTAAGAAAATTGTCTGGTTTTGGTGGAAATCCAAAGGTAGATAAGCAGAAGTTTCTAGAGTCAAAAACAGTTAGACATTTTGCAATATCACTTACGGGAGAACCAACTTTGTATCAAGGTCTTCCAGGAATGCTTAGAGAACTTAGAGAACGTAAGATTTCTTCTTTTTTAGTAACAAATGGATTACATCCTGAAATGGTTGAAAGACTTAGAGATGAGGATTCATTACCGACTCAATTGTATATGTCTTTAGATGCACCAGATGAAGCTACATGGAAAAAAATAGACATACCATTAATTCCTAATTTCTGGGATAAGATTCTCGGAACTTTAAAATTAATGGATGGATTAAATACTCGAAAAGTTCTTAGAATGACTGTAGTCAAGGGTTGGAATGACTTTGATGTTTCAGGTTATGCTGAACTAATTAAATTAGCTGGTGAGAGAGTAATGGTTGAAGTTAAATCCTACATGCATTTGGGTCCGGCTCGAAAGCGTTTAAGTAAAGAGAACATGCTGTCTTATGATGAAGTTTTAGATTTCTCTAATAAGTTAGCTGCTGAATTGGGTTGGAAAATAATAGATGAAGCTCCTAATAGTTTGATTGCACTAGTAGCTGAAGAAGATTGGGATGGCAGAGTAATGGATTTTGGAGATCCTTTGACAGGTCACTTAGAACCTACCTTCACTTGTTAAGCCCAAAAAAGGTAAATACTACTGCATTGACCTAAGTATTGTGAATTATATATCAGGTATCGAATCTGCGTTCAGGACTTACATTGGTGATGAATCCATTAATTTGTTGAAGAAGTCTATCATTGACAAGCCAATGATTTTGATAGCTGGAGCTCAATTAACTGGTAAGTCGACCCAAGCTAAAAATTTAGCTGAATATTTTGATGGAGAGTTTTATTCGGTTGGTAGCTTGTTTAGACAAGCTGCTAAAGAAAGAGGTATTACTGTTGCGGAACAGGCTCGTTTGTTACTGGTAGAAAGGGGCATTGATGTTGAAATAGATTACAAGACATGCCAGATGATAAGTGGCTCTAGTACGAATTCAAGTTTGGGTGTTGTTGAAGGAAGACAACCTGCATATATGGGAAGTTTTATGGCTAGTTTGGGTAAGAAAAATATAGTTAGATTATACTTTCAGTGTTCTATTTTAGAACAAGCACTTAGATTTCTTAGAAGAGAGATTGGTGAAGAGTTTTATCAAATTGGCCGTAAATCTATTCCTAAAAAAGAGTATAAGAATTTAGAATCGTTAAGAAATGAAATTCAAAATTTAGACATAAAGGATAAACATAATACAATAGATAAATTTATAGAAAATCAAAATAGAGACAAAGATGATCGGCATAGATATTCTGAACTATATGGTTTTGATTATGGAAATCTAGATGGTTATGATATTATTATTGATACTAATGACAAGGAACCTGATGTTGTATTTGATATTGTCATAAAGGAATTGAAGGATTTTGGCTTTCGAACAAATTAATAAACTACCTAATACAGTGACTAACGTGGACCTATCTCCGAATGAAATAAAATTGCTCAAGTGTTTGAGAAGCGGAACACTTTCTCCTTTTGAAGCTTCGACAGAATCAGGTCTTGGTGAAAAAGAGACTATGTCTGCTGCATCTTGGCTTAGAAATAAGGGATTAATAGATATTTTGGAAGAATCTAAAGTTTATTACTTTGCTAATGAAGAAGGGAGAAAATATGCTGAGCAAGATTTACCTGAAAGAAGAGCGGTTGAATGGCTTAATCAAATTGGAGAATCAGTAATAGATGAATTACCCTTAGACGATAATGAAAAAAAGGTAGTTATTGGATGGCTTAAACGAAAGAATTTTGCAAATTTAGAAAAGACTGAAGAAGGCCTTAAGCTCATTCCTACTGGAAATCTGGATCCGACACCTGATGAAGATTTATTAGTAAAATTAAGTAGAAAAAATTTATTGGAAGACGAGATGGACAAACAAGGATTATCTTTGCTTAAAGGTAGACAATTATTGTCTACTAAAGAGGAAATTTCACGTCAATTTTCATTGACTGAGGCTGGATCTAACTTTGATGTAGATAGTATATCTGAAGATTTAATTGGTGAGATAACTCCTGAAATGCTTCAATCTGGAAGCTGGAAAAATACACAATTTCAAAAATACAGTCATGAAACAAATGTAGAACCTTCAAATATTTCGACACTCCACCCTTTAACTAGATTTACAGAAGAAATTAGGTCTATATTTCTTCAAATGGGGTTTACTGAGATCGATGGTGATTATGTAGAGTCAGCTTTTTGGAATATGGATGTTTTATTTATTCCTCAAGATCATCCTGCAAGAGAATTACAAGATACATTTTATCTTTCAGAACCTGCTTCTTTTATTATCAATGATGAAGAGTTATTAAGTAAAGTTAAATCAATACACGAAAATGGAGGAGATACAGAGTCAATTGGTTGGGGAAGTAAATGGAGCAAAGAAACGGCTCAGCAGGCACTTTTGAGAACACATACTACCGTAGGTACTATACGTTATTTATCAAACAATCCTAAACCTCCCGTAAGAGTTTTCAGTGTTGGTCGGGTTTTTAGAAGAGAAGCCCTTGATGCAACTCATTTACCAGAATTTACCCAAGTTGAAGGAATAATAGTTGAACCAAATGCTAACTTCGGGATGTTAATTGGTGTACTCAAAGAATTTTACCACCGTATGGGTTTTGATGATGTTAGATTTAGACCAGCTTATTTCCCCTATACTGAGCCTTCATTAGAGGTTGAAGTTAGATTTGGAGATAAGTGGTTAGAACTAGGCGGTGCCGGTATTTTTAGACCTGAAGTTACTGCACCTTTTGAAATCGAGAGTCCCGTTTTAGCGTGGGGTTTAGGTTTAGAAAGATTAGCAATGCTACGCTTAGGAATTAAAGATATTAGAATGTTATACCAAAGTGATCTTCAGTGGCTTAAAGAAACAGTTTAGGCAATACTGATACTTACTTTCTTTATGACAATATTACTTCCATCTTGAACAAATGTAACATAAGACTGACCAGGCATTAATCCTAAGTCTTCTTCTACCCATTTAGGAAGATATATTCTTCGATTGATATCATATTTTTTCACATCAGTAACTTGCTCATTCATATTACCCATATAGTCAGACACTCTAAAAGGGTTATGGGTAATTAGGTTATTATGGAGTGTTAATTTTATCATCCCATTCTTTGTAGTAAGATTAATGAGTATAATACGTATTGCAGTAACAGGAGCTGCAGGACAGATAGGCTATAGTTTACTTCCAAGAATTGCTGCTGGAGAAATGTTTGGTTATGAGTCAAAAATATCTTTACAATTATTAGAAATTCCACCTGCTTTAGAGGCTCTTAAAGGAGTCGCAATGGAACTTCAGGATTGTTCTTTTCCTCTTTTAGATGAAGTAATAGTAACTTCTGATCCAGATGAAGCTTTCAGTAATGCTAATTTATGTCTTTTAGTGGGTAGTAAGCCAAGAGGTCCAGGAATGGAACGTTCCGACTTGCTTAGAGACAATGGAAAAATATTTGTAGGTCAAGGGAAATCAATTTCAGATAATGCTGCCGATGATTGTAGAATAGTAGTAGTTGGTAACCCTTGCAATACAAATTGTATGATTGCTGCCGCTCAATCTAATCGCTTTGATTCTAATAGATTTACAGCGATGACTCGTCTTGATCAGAATAGAGCGGTTTCAATGCTTTCTCTAAAAGCCGGAGTGGATGTAACCAAAATTTCAGCTATGGCTATTTTTGGTAATCATAGCCCTACTATGTTTCCAGATTATTCTAATGCTCTTATTTCTGGAGAACCTGCTCCAAAAATAGTTGATGATGACAATTGGCTAAAAAATGAGTACATATCTGCCGTTGGTAAAAGAGGTGCAGCGATTATTAAAGCAAGAGGTCTTTCTAGTGCAGCTTCAGCAGCAAATGCCCTAATTAATCATGTTCAAAGTTTGTATACAGTCAGTGATGAAATACATTCAATAGTTGTTTGTAGTCAAGGTCAGTATGGTTTTGCAGAAGGAGTTTGGGCAGGTATGCCAGTTCGTACAGTGTCTCCAGGTAATTATGAGGTAATTGATAATTATGAACACGATGATTTTGCTAAGGAAGCATTAAAGAGAACAAATGATGAATTAGTATCCGAAAGAGAAATGGTTTCTGAATATCTTTAATCAGGTCCAGCTTTTGAGTAATCTCCAAAGCTTTCATATTTAACAAAATTATTTTTGAAAAGTGTTATCAATTCTTTGGCTTTATCATCATATGCATATTTATCTTCCCAAGTGTTTCGAGGATTTAGAATTTTAGAATCGACCTCAGGCACATTATCAGGAATTAGAATCTTAAAATTTAGATCTGGTGTAAATTCCACATTGTCTAATTCTCCTTCTAAGATTGCAGTTAACATTCTTCTAGTTACTGGTAAATCAATTCTTTCTCCAGTGCCATAAGCACCTCCACTCCACCCAGTATTCACTAACCATGCTTGAGCATTATGTTTCTTTAATTTTTCTCCTAGTAATTCAGCATAAGTTGTTGGATATTGAGGCATAAATGGTGCACCAAAACAAGTTGAGAATGTAGCAACAGGTTCAGTAATTCCCTGCTCAGTTCCTGCTACTTTTGCAGTGTATCCACTTAAGAAATGGTACATTGCCATTTCAGGAGTAAGTTTAGAGATAGGAGGTAAAACACCAAAAGCATCACATGTAAGAAAAATGACATTATTTGGATGTCCGCCTTGTTCAGTTGGTTCTATATTGTTAATGTAATTTATAGGGTACGAAACTCTAGTATTTTCAGTTATAGATCCATCACTGTAGTCAACAACTCCCTTTTCATCAGTTATAACATTTTCTAGCAATGCACCGGGTCTAATTGCATTGAAAATATCAGGTTCTTTAGATGAATCTAAATTAATTGTTTTTGCATAACAACCACCTTCAAAATTAAAAATTCCGCTATCCGACCAGCCGTGTTCATCATCTCCAATTAATCTTCTATTTGGATCAGTTGAAAGAGTTGTTTTTCCAGTTCCACTGAGTCCAAAGAATAAAGCAGAATCTTCATTTTTACCTATATTCGCAGAACAGTGCATAGGCATCACTCCTTCTAATGGTAAATAGTAATTTAAGGCAGAAAATATCGATTTTTTTATTTCACCACCATATTCTGTCCCTCCAATAATTGCCATTTTCTTCTCGAGATTTAGGACAATAAATACTTTCGAGTTAAGACCAAGTTCTTTCCAATTTTCTATTTCAGTAGAAGATGCGTTAAGAATAGTGAATTCAGGTTTGAAATTTTCCAATTCATTTTCAGTTGGCCTAATGAACATATTATGAGAAAAATGTCCTTGCCATGATTTCATAGTAACTACGCGAAGAGGTAATTGATATCTTTTATCAGCTCCTGCAAATCCATCAAAAATGAATAGTTCGTTATTGTCCATTTCCTTCTTTACAGCAGCTTCTAAAATACTGAATGATTTTTCACTAAGCGGTAGATTAACATCACCCCAATCAATTAGATTTTCATTAGACTTATTTTTAACAATAAATCTATCATTTGGAGATCTGCCAGTGTATATCCCAGTATTGACAATTACAGTTCCATTTTCCGATAGTCTACCTTCTTCTCTTTTTAGTTCCTGCTCCCTCCATTCTTCTTGTGAAAGGTTACAATATATTGCCGATGGATTAATGTCCATCTGCCTTAATTGTTGAAGCATATTGCGATGGACACAAAACTGTATTTATAATTGAGGGAGGGTTACCAACCTTCAAAATGCATATAAAGAGGGATTATTGGTAATAATTTTTTTTGACTTTAAGTCTTATTTGGGCCTTTCTAATGGCTATGAGTAGAAAAATGGTTTGTAACGTTAAACCTCGTGTGAAAGAGACCTTATCTGGGCCGGTGGTCTAGGGGTTATGACGTCGCCCTTACAAGGCGAAGATCGGCGGTTCGATTCCGCCCCGGCCCACCATTCTCGTCGCAAGCAAAAAATGCTAGGTCAGAATTTTTTAATTGATAACAATATAGCTCAGAGAATAGTTAAAGCATCATCCATTGAGGCCGATGAAGATATTTTAGAGATTGGTCCTGGAAGGGGTGCACTCACTGAACTATTGATAGAAAAAGGAAATTTATTAGCAGTTGAAAAAGATAAGTGGTTGGCAGTTGTATTGAAACAGAAACTTGGTAAAAGAGCTCAGATTATTGAAGATGATATTCTTAAGTTTGAGATTCCCAAAGTTGATGTTATCGTAGCTAATTTACCCTATTCTATTTCTTCACCAATTTTGTTTAGGCTATTTAATTATGAATGGAAACGAGCAATTCTAATGTTCCAAGAAGAATTTGCAAATCGTCTTGTAGCTAAGCCAGGTTCCAAAGTATATGGGCGATTATCAATAATGGCAAATCATTATGTCAAAACAAAAAAGCTTTTTAGAGTATCCAAAACAGCGTTTCAACCTCAACCAAAGATACATTCTCAAGTTGTGCATTTAGTTCGTCGTGACCCCGATTATGAATTAGCTGATTTCGCTACATTTGAGCGTGTTGTCAGATCAATGTTTACACATCGAAGAAAGAAAATCCGTAATTGTCTAAAGCTTGATTTTCCAAATTTGGATTTAGATGATTTAGATAATATGAATGAAAGAGCTGAAGTATTAGAACCAAAAGAAATTGCAAACTTATCTAATCTAATATATTCTCGGATTTCAAAAGAGGCCCTTTAGTAAAAGCATATCCATTATACTAGCCTTAACTTTTAGATCTCCAGACATATATGCCTTAATTGGATGAATATTTTTTTGTAATAGAGCTATTATTATTTCTGAAGACGCAGTAACAACCACGTCCGCTGTCGAATCTTCAGTTTCCTGAAAACTCTCTATTTTTAAATTTTCCAATTTCGTTGAATAATTTTTTCCATCTGATATACAAATACATATACTTCTATTTTTCCCTTCAATTTTTTTAGAGAAGGTTGGCTCATCATTTATTCTTGAATTAAATTCTAGAACTTTTTCTTCAAGCTTTGTTGCTACTTTATTTATCATTATTTATACCAAAATCGTTAAGCGTTTTTACAGGACGTATCCTCTCTAAAGTTTTCCAACTTTTTCTTGTTCCTGCAGGCCACTTGTTATTGGCAGAATAAAAGCTCTTCAAAAACTTAATTGTCCTTTCATCGGAAGGATATCCACTTCCAAAATCTCCGATTTTATCTTTAAGTTTGCGTATTTCATGCTCTCTTGTTTCTTTTGCAATTATAGAAGCTGCAGCAACAACCAATATTTTTGCATCGGCCTTATGCATAGATATTATATCAGTATCTTTTTGATTTGTTAATCCCGATTTAATTTGGATTCCAAAACGTTGCTCATTAACATCGGCAGCATCAACATAAGCTATGTTTGGATCTAATTTAGATATTAGCTTTCCGAATGCTTCACGATTCAAATCATTTAATTTATTTTTTTTACGGTATTCATCAACTATTTTAGGTTCTATTACTTCAACTGCAAAAGTAAACTTTTCTTTTATAATTTCAGCTAATTCCTTTCTTTTTGTTTTCGTTAGCAATTTTGAATCTCGAATTCCTAAGTTTTCTATTTCTTTAGCATTATTAACGGCAACTGCAGCCACAACTAATGGCCCCATTACAGGTCCTTTTCCAGCTTCATCAACTCCACAAATCATGCTTCAAGTACCAAGTGAGCCCATTTCCTAGCCATGAAGTAAATTGCTGCTTTTTCAGGAAGTTCTACTACACTATTAGGTTTTAGTTTAGCCAGTCCGTCTCCCATTGTTACAGGATGATTTACTATAGAGCGTACTTTAATCAATTTTTCTCCAAAAGCAGTTGCTTCTTTCATTGGATCAAATGTTTCTAATTTGACTGAATCCATTACAGTTACTTTCAGGCCAGAGCCCCCATGTAATGACCCAGGTAAGCGTATTAGTCGGTGTATATCTCCGGTTACAGGTTCATCAGGATGAATTGCCGTTTCTTTTAATGCAATTCTAACAAGTTTTTTTTTAGGGGCTTTAGGCATTTTATTGAAAATTTCTTCATTCGTATTTTTTGCATTAAATGTTATATTTCTTAATCCTAATCTTTTCATACAGTTCTTTCTTTCTTCTTTATCTAATTCTCTTAGATTATCTAATGTTTGGTGTATATGTCTAGTGATAATTCCCTGCCATCCTTTCGATTCTTTTTTCGGGAGTTTTTCAACACCAATATTCTTTCTTTCGACTCCCCTTCCTCTAATAGGATATTCTTTCGTGTATCCTGCATCAATCAAAATTTTGTTTAAATCTAATCCTTTTCCAGTAAGATAATCTGCAATTTCTCTTCTAGCTCCAGATGGTAGTGTTAACACATCAGGTGTTCTTACATGGACATGGTACCCTCTTCCACCGCTGAAGGTTATTAACAAATCATTCTCGTTTAAGCCAAAATCACCCAATAATACATCGACAACTAATCTATATGTTTGTTCTCTAATATAATCCATAAGTTTAGAAAACGTAATTTTCCCTTTTTTTACTTCTTCCATTTCTGGTAAATGATCAGCATCTAAATCAAAGATTAAGTCCGCTCCCATCCATTCCTTATCAATCATTGTATTTTTCCCTGGGTATTTGTAATAGGCAACAGAATGATAACTATGTGCTGGAGCTACTTTAATCAAATATTTTTTAACCTCACTTATGCTCCTAAATTTTTGATGCCGATTCATTATTCCTCCATCCCAGCTAAGAAAGCCCCACTCTCTGGCCGTGAACCTAGGGGGCAGTGTAATATCGGCATTACGGTAGTATTCCTGAAATTTTTCTTTCAAGAAATCTCGAGTTTTAATGGGTTCAATATCTTTTAGAAAGCTCATCCTATTACTTTATACCAAGATTTCTTAGCACCCATTATTCCTTGACTAAACCACCCGTTTCTCAATTTTTGAGTTATAGTATATTCCCATGGCTTTCGCGGTAAGCGTTCAGAAAATAGTTGTAATAATTCTATTATTTTTGAATTGTCTTCTCCTCTAGCTTCAATATAGGTTATATTTCCAGAATTAGGCCTTTCTTCCCATACATCTATAGTGGCTGAGATATTTTTTATAATATATCTGTAAACCATAGCTGTTCTTTCAAGAGCGATTACTATTGCAACACTACTGTAAGAACGATGCACATTCTTTCTTTCATAACTATATTCTAATTCATCTAATAAACTCCTTAGTGCGGTAGCTGTAGATTTAGATTCAAAACAAACGGGTAGTTTTACCAATGAATTTCTCCACCAATTGCAGGATAACCTATCTCTAATTTTTCTAAAATACGGGGGTGGATTTCGCCATATTTTAAGAGAAGTCCATCATTTTCAATTTGAACACTTCTTCCAGAAATAAAAGCGGGATCTTCACAATCAGTATTATCTCCAGAGATCCCTAATCTTTGGGCAATCATTTCAGCAGTAGATTTTGCATTAGAGAATGTTGATTTAGTAGCCAATTCAATCCAAGCTAGAGATTTATGATTAGTGTGATCTATTATAATATCTCCAAATTCAAAGATTCGTTGAGGTAATTCTCTGTGTTTATTGCTTTTTAAAAGTTCTAGTAAATTTGGTAAAATACTAGAACGGAGCATGTGATAGTCTTCAGTGACTGGATTGGAAACAGTTGCTTCATTATTATTTTCCCTTTTAGTAACTTCATGGAGCATTTTTGAGGAAGTCAATGTAAGAGTAACCACTTCTTGAAAACCAATGCCCAACATAGTTTCTCTACAGTTGTTACCTAGTTTTCTGGATTGAAGTGCTTTTCCAAACGTAACTTCACGAGGTAATTGCTCAGGTAAGTTATCATATCCTAACCCGATAGCGACTTCTTCTAATAAATCAACAGGATGAAGTATATCTGCTCTATATGCTGGAACTTTAACATGCCATGTTCCATCTTTTAGATCAGGTTCCATAGCACATTTTCTAAATGCTTTAAAAATAGCAAAATTTTCAGGATCAAAGCCCAATAGGTTAATCAAATAATCGTTTTCAATTTTGTGAATTTTCGGTTTCATATTAGGTACAACTATATTTTCGGTGGGGTATCTAATTTCTAGTTGCTCTATCTCTCCCCCTCTCTCAACTAAAGCTGCAGCTACAATGTTCAGACATGCTTCAACAGCATCTCTATCCAGTCCAGTAACATCAATCAAGACCTCTGTCGTGTCCTCTTTAATGGTGGTTAATGCACCATTAATAATTGGGGGCATTGACGCCACTTCACCGGCCGAATCAGTAATTAATGGGTATTTATCAAAATCAGTTAAAAGATGTGCATATTCAATTCCTTTAGGATGCTCTTTAAGAATTTCTTCCGGAGTCATTTCATATTCTTTTTGAAGAGGAACAAATGCAGGTTCATGAGGCGAACATGTAGTGTATTGGAAAGGTGGTTTAAGTTTAGCCAAATCATGAATTCCAATAGATACTTTACTTCTTCGACGGCCCAAAGTAACATGTAATTTCTCTTGAAGTTCCATTAAGCATTTGATAGAAGTATTGTCCAGTTTAATGTCTCTTACAATAGCGCCTAATACTTCAGGCCTAATCTCCAAAACTTCTTTAGATATAATCATGTGAGTAGAAGGTGATTTAGTTACATAATCAACAAGTCCTAGTTGTTGTTCAGAAAAAGCCCTGATAGCTCTTGCTACGCCTTCGGTAGATAGTAAATCGGGTCTATCTGGAAAAAATTCAACAATTGCTTCTTCATTATTAATTTCATCCGGATCGGATCCAATTTGAGAAATTATTTTTGAGAAATCGTCGGAACTAATCGGCTCTTTGAGCATTCGATTGAGGTCATTAAGTTCGATGTTGATTACAGGCATCTTAACCCCTTAATTAATGCCATTATAAGCCAATATCTCGACAATTACAATATTACTACTTGTTACGCCTTCTTTCACGCTTTCTACGACGCATCTTCTTCTTACGCCATTTCCATCGTTGTTTTCCGGCTTTTTTCCAAACTCGAGAGCTTCTCTTCATTATTAGGTTGGTCGCACTCGCGCACCGTATATAAAATCAGACCTCTTCAATAATCTCTAATATTTGGACTTGCATTTTCAATTTCTTCCCTAACTTTTTTAATCAATTCAGGAAGATTAGAGCGTTCTTTTGTTTTTACCCAAATTCTAACTTTTTTTATTTTGATAAGATAATCGCATTTTATGCACTTCTTACTTTTTTGTTCCAAACTAATTCCGCAAACATTTTTGCATTTGGGACATGATATAACTCCTAGCACATGCTATACATTACATTTAAGTAAATAGAACTTTCATTAGAAAGTATTATGATGGTGCGCCTAATCGGATGTCAATGAAATATCCTGAATTTCCAGACGATGTAACTTATACGCCTATTGGTAAAATATTAAGTGGTCAAGTTAAAGAAAATGTTAAATTAAGAGGATGGATATATCGAACGCGTTCTTCGGGTAAGCTTGCTTTTGTAATAATTAGAGATTCTACTGGAATCATTCAATGCACAGTGTCTAAGAAAAATGTTGAAGAATCAGATTTTGATAATGCTGGAAAAGCATTGGTTGAATCTTCAGTAATTTTAGAGGGGTTAGTTGTAGCCGATGAAAGAGCACCTGGCGGTTTTGAAATTCGGGCCACAAGTTTTAATGTGGTTCATTTTGCAGAAACATTTCCGATAACAAAAGATCAGAGCGATGAACACCTTTTGAATAATCGGCACTTATGGTTACGTAGTCGGAATATGGTTTCAGCCCTTAAGATTCGTTCGACTGTTTTCAAGGCTTTTAGAGATTATTGGCAGAATTTAGATTATACTGAAATACAATCTCCTAGTTTCACAACCTCTGCTTGCGAAGGAGGTTCAACGTTATTCAATGTTCATTATGATGATGAAACTGAGAAATCGGGACAGAAGTTTTATGCTCATCTTAGTCAGTCTTGGCAATTATATGCTGAAGCATCTATGTTTGGTTTAGAAAATATTTTTACTGTAGCACCTTCATTTAGAGCTGAAAAGTCTCGTACTCGCCGTCATTTAACTGAATTTTGGCATGCTGAAGTTGAAGCTGCATGGACACATAATCATCAGATGATGGAGTTTGAAGAAGGAATGATTGTTTATATAATTAAGAAAGTTTTAGAAAAAAACAGATCTGAGTTAGAGCAATTAGGTCGTGATATTTCAGTTCTTGAAAATATCAAAGCACCATTTGATAAAATGAAATATGAAGAAGTTATTGATAAATTAAATTCAATGGGTTTTGATTTAGCATGGGGGGATGATTTTGGTTATAAGGAAGAGAAAGCACTTACTCAAGATTTAAAATCTCCAGTTTATATAACTAATTTTCCAAGAGAAAAGGGTTTTTATCATAGGCCTGATCCAAGTGACCCTAAATCCTTAGTTTGTCATGATTTACTAGCTCCAGAAGGTTATGGTGAGATAATTGGGGGAGGTGAAAGAGTTTGGTCTCCTGATGAGCTTGTAGAAAGAATTCGAGAAGAGGGCTTAGAGCCTGAATCTTATGGGTGGTATTTAGATATTAGAAAATTTGGTAGTGTTCCCCATTCAGGTTTTGGCCTTGGGTTAGATCGAACAGTCAGTTGGATATGTGGTTCAGATCATATCAAGCATGTTATTCCATTTCCTCGCACAATGCGAAGGACTACTCCTTAATTTACTCTTGTAGTCTTTTAATCAAAACAGCTTTTTTACCGGAAACAGAGAGGCCTTTTCCTTTTAATTCTTCTTTAAGTTGAGCCACAGTCATGGAATTATAATCAATATTCTCTTCTACTTTTTTGTCAGCTATTCTTGGTTCTTTATCCTTTGAATCTGGAACTCCATCACCATCAATATCTCCTTTGCCATCTTCTTCCATTGGTCCCTCTATCTTATCTTCTGCAGGTCCTACTCCTCCAAATTTTTCTAATGATCTTCCAGCTCTTCTACGAACATATGGGTCGTTATCAGCAAGTCCTTTGACTAAAGCTTCACGAGCTTCACTGGATCCTGCAAACCTAGCTAAACCTTTAGCAGCCTGCCAGCGAGTATATTTATCTTCATCATCCATTCCACGGATTAAGTATGGTAAAACAGACATTCGTCCGGTTCTACCAATAGCATCCATTACAGTTCTTCTAGCAAAAAAATCACCATCTTTAAGCCCGTTGTTAATAAGAGGTTCAAGTCCCATTTCAGTCATACTTTGAAATAAATCCATTGCAGCCTTGTTAACAAAAGAAGCACTACTACCCACATCAGATTTACCGTAAAGTTGAATCCATCTTACAAGTTCTGTAGATATAGCTCTTTCATGTGCCGGTAGCATTCCTTTTAGATTATTCAAGGCCTCATTTCTAGTCATAAAACGTTCATTACCTAAATCAACGATTAAATCTTCTATTTTGCCAGACATTCCACTTTCTTTAGAGTCATTATCCATGGTTCACTACACACTACCTACTAACACTATTTAATATTTAAACATGCCCTATAGGAGATACAGGTAACATGGTTACAAAGATAATTTCCCATAGGGGCCGTACATTAAAAAATAGTGAAGATAACACCCTTCAAGCGATTAGTAACACAATTAATTTGAATATAGATATGGCTGAAGTCGATATTAGAAAGACAAAAGATTCTCAAATTATCTGTTTTCATGATCCTGTATTAAATGGAATTCCGTTAAAGGATATGACTTATTCTGAAATAATAGAATTAAATCCCAATATACCTACATTAGAGCAGGTTCTTCGGTTATCTAAGGATAATATTGAAATGGATTTTGAATTTAAAGAGCCCGGATATGAAAAGGAAACTATTTCGTTAATATTAGACTATTTCAAGTATGATGATTTTATTGTTAAATCCTTCAATCTAGATGTTGTTAGGAAAGTTAAAGAAATAGATGCTAGAATTAAAGTAGGAATGCTTCTTGGTTCTGAAGTTAGTTTGAATCAGCTCTTAGATGTCATCTATGAGTCTCTTTTTCTTTATAATTTTAAGAAAAGTGGTGCTGATTTTATATCTCCATATTACAAGATTTATGAAGCCGGTTGGGCTTGTAGATTTATAAGTAAGAAAATTCCGGTACAGGTTTGGACAGTTAATGACCAAGACTTATTGAAGACACTTATTCATCAAGATGTATATTCAGTAGTAACAGACGTACCTGAAATAGCACTGAAAATTAGAAAATCAAGATAATATGATGGAATTAAATGCAATAGAAAAATTCGCCCCATTTTGTTTATCATGTCTTGGTAGAGCTTTTGGTAAAGTAGGTTTTGGTTTGGATAATCGTGAAAGAGGTATAGAAATTATCAATCAATTAGAAATTAAGGAAGGCAGTGAATTACAAGAGAGATTGATATCTCAAGAATCAAATTGTACACTTTGCGAAGGTTTGATATCAGAAATTCCTAATTTTAGAGATTTAGTTCTCGAGTCTTTCTCAGATTTTTCAATTTCTAGTTTTAAGATAGGTACCATTGTTGATAAAGACATTCTTAAGAGAGAAGTTGAATTCCAATTATTATTCGGCGAAGGTTTGGGCGAGGCTCTTAAATCACAGTTAAATCGAGAAATAGGAATCAGTGTATACAAAAAAGCAAAAATTGATGCATTGATGGATAATCCTGATGCAGTTGCCATAATAGATACGGGTTATGATGTTGTAAATCTCGAAATAAAGTCCTTATTTATCGAAGGTAACTATAACAAATATGATAGAACAGTCCCTCAAACTCGCTGGCCATGCCATAGTTGTAAAGGGATTGGCTGTGATAAATGTAATAATACGGGTCAATTATATCCCGATTCGGTTCAATCTTTGATTGCTCGTCATTTTACAATTGCGAGTTCTTGTAGTGAAGATTTATTCCACGGTATGGGTCGGGAGGACATTGATGCAGCTATGCTTGGTCGAGGCCGTCCTTTTGTCTTAGAACTTCGTATGCCTAAGAATAGAAGTCTTGACCTTTTAGAAATTGAAAAGAAACTTAATACTGAAAATGAGGGTCGTATCAAAGCTTCAAAATTAAAATTTGTAAAAAGGCCTAGAGTTGCAGAATTAAAGAACACAGTCTGTGATAAAACTTATCGGGTCGATGTTTCAATTTCAGATAAAATTTCAATCGAAAGCCTTAAGAAAGGTGCGCAGAGGTTGACGAGCACAGTTATCGAACAACGGACACCCACACGTGTTTCCCACCGTCGAGCAGATCTGGTCCGCCCCCGTCTGGTTAATAGCGTAGATGTAATCTCGTTTACAGATGGAATGGCTGAACTGGTGATTCGAGCTCAGCACGGTACTTACATACGTGAGCTTGTTAGTGGAGATGATGGACGAACGGTCCCTAGTCTCACATCGTTGATTGATGCTAAATGCAAGGTTGAAGTTTTGGATGTCCTAAACTTACATCTTCAAGCAAAAGAGGAAAAAAATGACTAAAAGATCCCAAGGTTTGAGAAGTGGTTCGCGCCACAAGCTATCTCGCCCAGCAAGAGAGCGAGGCTTATCTCCAATTACACGTTCACTGCAAACATTTAATGACGGTGATACCGTTAATGTAGTAATAGATCCTTCTTATCATAAAGGACAGCCTCATCATCGTTTTCATGGTTTGACTGGTAAAGTTACAGGAAGTCAGGGCAAAGCATATGTGGTCCGTACCCGTGTAGGGAAAATGGACAAGGACTTAATAATCCGTCCAGAGCATTTAAGAAAGGCAAATTAAGGAGTTAAAATGGATATAGAATCACAACCTGAACCAGTCCCTTTAGGAGACGTAAAGGAATTATTAGAAAAAGAATTAAGTATTCGTGAGAATAGATTAAGATGTGTTGAATGTGGTAATTTTCAAGCAGTTCCAGATATCGAACCCGTTGTTGAGAAGCCATCTGATGATGAAGATTCAGAAGTTCCGGCAGGTCCTACTTGTGAGTCATGTGGTTCAACAAGATTAAATTTGATTGAGCAGATACAATATGAACATAAATTAGCTTTAGATCATGTTCGCTTATTAGCTCAGAGCCCACCAAAAGAATCTAAGGAAATAATGGCTAAGGTCATTGAGTTAGAGCATGTTGATGATTATTATGCTGCAAAAATTGCAGATATATTGCCGATACATCCTGATGATGTACGTTCAATTTTTGCACGTGAACGTTTCTCACTAGGTAAAGAAGAAATAGAGTCTATAATTAATGCAGTTAAGGAGACTACAGGTGCATGATTTATGGAAGATTACGCTTATATTTTAGATGTATTGCCTGATGGAAGACCAGACAGTAAAAGACGTTTCAGAAGAGAACCAGTAGTTTATGGTTTAGGTATTGAAGAATTTAAGATATTTGACATGGAGCCTGTAGCTAATGCAACAATAAATATTGGAGATCGATGTTATATTGGCAAAGAAACTGAAGAAAGAATACAGATAGATCATGTTAGGGCACGTGTTAATTTCGTTGAATTAACTCATACTGCACAGTCTGAATTAGCGTTTGTTTTAGATGAAATAGTTAAAGAAAGCGAAGAAAAATTCATTCAATTTTATAATAATGCCGGCCCTATTTCTCGTAGATACCATTCTCTTGAATTAATTCCTGGTTTGGGTAAGAAAACAATGAATTTAATAGTCAGTAATAGACCATATAGTACATTTAAAGAAATGGAAGAAAAAATACCTAATTTTAGAAACCCTGAAAAATATATTTCACAACGTATTGAAAATGAGATTAGAGAAACTGACCAAAAGTACCGACTATTTGTTAGATAATTATACTGCGTAAGTATACTGTATTGCACCAGCAATTCTCATTCTAACTTCAGCATTACCAGATAATGAAATCTCGAATGTCCAGTTTCCACTTGAACCACCGACAGTACCCATTTCATGCATATTAGTCCCTGGGCTTAGTGTTTCTACAAGAATATCTGTTTCCAAGTGATCTCTTAATACCAATTCACCACTACCTGAGCTTCCTATATTTGCATCTAAAAAGTAGATGATATAATCCCAATCACCATATCTATCGTGTCCTTCGTTAATATATATCGTATCATATACACTTACATCAGGTCCAGTAAATTTTTCATCATATAAATCTCCACCTCTGCAAAAGTAGGAGTTCCCTGTGAAACCTTTCCCATAATTTGCTAGTTTCATTTCTAGGATAGTCTCACCATTTGAATCAGTAAAAGTAAAATTTGATAGCCATCTTGCTTCTTTATCAAAGGAGTAATCAATTCTAGACCCATCTGAACTAGTAGCAACTATATTTGCTATGTTTTCTTGCATTCCTGTAACTATAGCGCTAAATTGCTCTTTACCGTATAATTCAAATGTCCATCCTTTATCTTTTTCTAACGGAAAATCCATTAATAATTGAGGTATATTTTTTTCATATATTGCAAAATTTGACATTTGGACACGTCCTATAGCTGGATTGTAATTTAGGACAGCATGTCTTTTTGCATCTTCAAGTGAACCAGTACCAATGTAATAGTCATTATCATCCTCATCAATTGAAACAACCATTGTGGTTGAAATTTCAAGTCCAGGAGTTTTAATACTATATTCCCAGAAATCTCCTTTAGCCCATATTGGTGAATTGATAGTTATTGAGTTTTCATCTGCTGAAAATAATCTATTGCCTATACATCCACTAAGCGTTATTCCCAAGAGAATTGTAACTAATGCAATAGAAATTATTTTCTTCATATGCTCTCTAAAAAGACCAGATAATTATAGTTCACGGTGTCCTTTTAAATTTAAATATTGTCTTCCCTCTGAAACTGTATAAAATGATCCAGTAACGAGAGTTTTCTGCCCTTTAACACTATCCATGGCCTCTTTTACGCTATCATATTCAGAACATCTATACTTCAGTTTTTTGGCTATTCCATACAATTCCTGTGATGAAATACTCCTTGGTGTGGATAAGTTACAAACGATTATGTTTGCTTTTGTAGGTAATATTTTTAATATGTTTTTTGCATTTTTGTCACTTAATATCCCTATAATGATATTCTGATAGTTGTTGTCTTTTTCTATCAAATAACGAATAGCTTGTTCATTATGAGCTACATCTAGAGTGAAGTTTTTAAATTTTTCAAATCTCCCAGGAATTGATATAATTTCAAGAGAGGCTTTAATTTTCAATTTCTGAAAAACAAGACTTATCCATCCCTCAATATTTTCACTATAAGTCAGACTTTGGCATTTAGGGATATATTGGTGATATTCTTTTCCCCACCCTGTTATTAATATTGATTTTCTTCTTATAATTTTAGCCTTTGTTGTTGCAATTTCTTCTATAGTATGCCCCAAGTAATCAACATGATCAATTCCAAGTGTAGTTAGAACAACAATTTCTGGATTTCCTATGTTAACTGCATCCCATTCACCTCCAAGCCCAATCTCCATGATTGCATAATCAACGTTGTTATCATTAAAATACGAATAGGCTAATGCAGTTAATATTTCAAAATATGTAGCACCTATATTATGCTCTTTATCAATATCTTTTAAGTTGAAGATAGCTTTAGCAAATTCATCTATGCTAATTTTTTTATTTCCTATTCTTATCCTTTCTCTTACAGAATGTAGGTGTGGTGATGTAAAGCATCCAGCATTTATCCCGGACTTATTCAAATTATGATTAAGATTATGGCAAGTACTTCCCTTAGCATTTGTTCCTCCAACCATGATGATATTTAGTTTGTCTTGTGGATTATCTAGGCATTTCATCAACTTTTCAATTCGAGTTAATCCTGGTGCTATCTTATTCAAGTTCAGCGATTCAAGCCATTTGATTGCTTTGAAGTAATTTTTTTCACGACGATTCATATTTAAAAGATTATTCTATTGATTCCCACTCTACAGTATCTGGTGTTAATATTCCTTGATCATTTAGAACATTTCTAAAAGTATCTGGAGAAACTCCAGCAATTTCTGCTCCTTTGGTTAAAGTTGCCTTACCTTTTTTGTATATTTCTACTGCAGAAGCATATCGTAAGTGATTCTTCTTTTCCATCAAAAAACGTAGGGCTTCTTTTACTACGTCAGACTTGCTGCTATAGTGCCCTGAATCGACGAGAGCTTCGATTTGAAGAAGTAGGATTGGAGGTAACGAATATGAGCTACTCATATAGCAACAATTAGCAACTATTATTAATAATTATTCACTAAGCTTTATAACCCTCACTCGGGTGAAACAATCTGGAAATAGCAATGAGCTTAAACCAAACTAATTGGCTAGCAATCGCCTTGACTTTCGTCATGGCTGGTTTATTTTTTGTTTTGATATCGGGTGGTGCTGAGGCTGTAGATTATAAGCATCAAATATCATTATCACCTTCAACACAAGAAGGGGAACCTGAAGAAACATTAACATATACGGTAACAATAGAAAATCAAGGAACGAATGATGATACTTACAATTTAGGTATAGCTTCTACTGTGCCTACTGGTTGGTCAATGTATGTCCTTCCAGCTCAGATTAGTATAAATGATGATACAACAGGTACAGTAACATTATATGTTGAAATAGGAAATAGAACGAATGCAGCTGGTGGAGTTACCAAGCAATTATCAGTTTACTGTCAATCAGCAGGTGAGTCTAGCAATAATGAAACAACTGCAGGTAGCGCTAAAGTAAAGAAAGTGTATGGGACTTCACTTTCTTCAAGTACTACTGAAATCAGTGTCGATCCAAATAGTGCAGCAACATTTTCGATAACAGTTACAAATGATAAAGGTAATACTGAAGATACAATTACCTTCTCACAAACTTCTACGGGGACTGATGATTGGTCATTTACTTTACCTGGATCAATTAGTTTAGATGCAGATGAGTCTTCTACTGTTTCTTTCAGTATTACTCCAGATATTGAAGCATTAGCTGGATTAAAAAGTATAAATTTCTTTGCAAATTCAGAAGATGATGAAACAGCATATTCAATTTCAGTTACAGTTCGAGTTAATCAATTACCCGCTCTCGAAGTCACGAAAGTAGGTTCGAGTGCTCAAGATATTGAAGCTGGGAAAAGAGTTTATTATTCATTTTTGGTAACAAATAAGGGTAATGCAGTAGATAGTTTTGATATTACTGTAATTACGGATGGAATACCTGATGGTTGGGAAGCTTCGTTAGATAATGATGAGATAAGTAGTCTTGGTGTTGATCAAAGCATTAATTTGACTGATGTTTTGGTTGTCAAAGCCCCTACAGATGCAGCAGCAGATGTTGTTGCTACTATTCAAATTAAAGTATCTTCTCAAGAAAATAGTTCAGTTTCAAAGACTTTTACTTCCCGTTCAACAGTGTTACAAAAATATGATCCAAAAATAACTATTGTTGGCGGAGATACTCAATCAGCTAATCCTGATACTGAAGTAACATATAATTTAAAAATTGAAAATCAAGGTAATGGCGAAGATGAGATTTCATTATCTTTGACTGGTTCCAATTCAACATGGGGTACTCTAGGTGAGTCATCATTTACTCTTGCAGCAGGTGCAAATACTACAACTACTTTAAGAGTTACAGCACCAGAGGATACGACTGCACAAAATGGGTATAAAATAACTATTAAGGCAACATCAGAAGATGCGACTACAACTAAGAATAGAGATGTTTTCCTTAATGTTAACCAAGTTTATGAAGTATCTGTTTCAGTATCTGGTGATACTACAAAATCTGGAGATCCAGGTGATACATTAAGTTATTCAATTACAGTAAAGAATAAAGGTAATTCAGATGATACCATTGCATTATCTCTGGAAGGAGAGATGTCTTCTTGGGGTTCAATTGTTGAAGATGTAGATTTAGAGCAAGGTCAAAGTACGACAGTTAATTTGACCGTTAATATTGATGAAGATGCAGTCGTTGGTGACAATGTAATAACTGTTAATGGAAGTTCTGATGATTCTGCACTAGCATATGATACTAGTTCCGTAACAGTTTCAGTGAATAAGCAATACAAAGTGGATGTAATTGTTTCATCTCAATCTGGAGATCCTGGTTCAGAATTAACTTATCCGATGAGAGTACAAAATAAGGGAACTGGTACCGATTCGTTCAAACTTTTGATAGATGATTATCCTTCAAATTGGATAGTTCAACTAGAGTCAGAATATGTTGAGGAGGTAGCTGCAGGAGGAGAAAAAACAGTTAATGTAACAATAACTATCCCTTCAGGTGAGCAAAACCAGGCTTTTACTACAAACATTACTGCATCTTCACTTGGTGCAGCAGATGAAAATCCACCAAAATGGGTTAACACAACAGTAGGAGTTACTACAATTGTTAATCAGGAATATTGGATTGATCTTTCAGTTGAATCTAGCACGATTGATGCAATTATTGGAACGCCTGTAACAGTTACTATAACAGTTGATAATTTAGGAACAGGTGACGATATTGTTGCCTTATCATCTACAGCCCCAGATGGCTGGACAGGTTTAGAATTTAATACCTCATTCTTGAATGTTGTAGAAAGTTCTTCAGGTTTGGTAGGTTTATCAATTACGGTTCCAGAAGGAACAAATAAGGGAGATTATGTAGTCAATGTATCTGGTGTATCCAACTGTGATACTTGTGCTAATGGCACTAAGTCTCAAGATTCACTAACTTTAACCATAAAAGTCGAGCTTTCTCGTGGTGTTGAATTAAATGCCGATGTAACAGCTATTGAGAAAACTCCGGGTTCTTCTGCAGTTTTCAGTGTGGATGTTAAGAATACAGGAGATGGTAGTGATACAATTCTTATGTCTATTCTAGATGATGATTTACTTTGGGCTACCGTAGATCCAGCATCAGTAGTATTAGCTAAAGATGAAACCGCATCAGTTACAGTTACTGTGGCTTTACCTGAGTATGATATAGATAACATGACTACTCAGGAAAGAGCTGCGCTTGAAGGAAATCAGTATGAAATCCGAATTAAGGCAAAATCATCTGGTGATTTATCTATAAGTGAGACAGTTAATTTAGATACTAATATTGGCCAGATTTATGGGGCTAGTCTTACAGTAGTTGGTAGTGATACTGTTGTAACCTATCCTTCAACAGAAGATAGTGCTAATGATCGTAGAGAGAAATTCACGCTCAAATTAATTAATACAGGAAACAGAAATGATAATGTGAATGTAGAGACTGTGGCTACATCTTATCCAGATGAGTGGACAGTTTCAATATTTACTTCAGCTAGTTGTTCATCAGGTAGTTTTACAGGCAGTATAGGTGCAGGTGAATCAAAATACCTTTATCTATGTATAACACCAGATATCGATTCTGATGCCAATAATTATACAATAATAACTGAAGCTTCGGCAGGTGGTGGTGCTGAGCCTGCAGTTCAGGCCTCTACTACATTAGATGTAAGAGAACCAATAAGGTCAGTTACACTTGAAGTAGCAAATGGTGAAGAGGAAGTTACTTTATCACCCGAAGTAGGAAATGAAGAAAAGAATACTGCGCGTTTCAAGATTACTGTAACGAATACTGGTTCACATGATGATAAATTTACTGCGGAGTTAGATAATGTCCTTGGAACTGGATGGGACTCCGATTTCTTTACAAAGAATTCAGGTAATCCAGGTTCTTCAAGTGATAAATGGTCTTCGTCAGGTCAAGAGTTAGAAGCGGGCCAAAGTAAGTCTCTTTGGTTTATTGCGGAAGTAGACGCTGATGAGGTAGATGAAGGAAATTATACAATGTCTATCACTCTAAGAAATGTTGAAGAAGAAACTCAAAGTACGACTTCAGTAATAATCAATATTGCTGCACCAAAAAGAGATTTGGAGGCAACAGCGATTGATGAATACCAAGAGATATATCCTGATTATGGGGGAACTTCTGCACAGAATAGTGTAAAATTTAAGGTTAAATTAGATAATACTGGAACTAATCCGGATATATTTATACCTGAAATAGTATCTACACTTGACGACGACTGGGCTGTTACTTTTTGGCAGGATAGTTCTAAAACACAAGCTTGGTCTACAACATCTGGTTTCTCTATAGATGATGGGGAATTAGATGATCTTTGGGTATTTGTTGAAGTTGCAGACACTGCTGATGAAGGTAATTATACCATTCAAATATCTGTAAGAGATGAAGAAGATGATACTAATGCTCGTGAAGATATAACATTGACAGTAGTAGTTCAAAGACCTGAGCTCATAATCACACAAGCAGATATAGCTTTAGAAATTGATGGCGTAGTTGGTAATGCATCACAAGTTCAAGATGGAGATACAGTAGTCATATTGGTTGATGTTCAAAATATGGGCTCAGCCGATGCCGATGATGTACGAATTGAAATTTATTTCTATCCTAAGCAGGCTCCAACTGATAACGAAGTAGCGACTAACGAAGATTGGATTGGTTTTGAATTTGATGAAGGAGAGAATACTTGGATTTATTCATTGTACGACAAAACAACAAATATTAAATCAAAATCTCAAAAGTCTATAGCTTCAGATGATTGGTTAATCAAAGGTGGAGAATGGTATGTTGAAGTTCGTGCAGATTATGACGATGATGATGACAGTGGAAAAATATTGGAACCTAATGAAAATAATAATGATGCTCGATATTCAGAATTATTACGTGTAAAACCAGATTTAGTTATTGATGCAATGCGTATTGATAGTAAGTATGCCGGAAATCCAGCTAGTAATGTACCTAACATAGATGATATAGTAACATTCACAGTTACTGTAAGTAATACTGGTGCAGCAGATGTTGATGGCGCTAGACTCTATATTACTGCAGATAGTAGTGAAGATAATGAAGTTCTAAAGGACCGTACTAACAAAGACTATGTAGATTTTGATGTTGATGCAGGAGAAACAACAGATGTTCGTTTCCGTTGGAAAGCAATTGAAGAAGAATGGACTACTTTCAGAGCTGAGATAAATCCAGTTTGTGATGATTTTAATATCTTTGAATGTGAAACCGCTGGAGATGGATTTTCACCTGAAACCGGACATATGTTTGATGAGTTAGGTCGTTATGCAGATAATGAATATCCACGTTCAGGAGTCTTTGAACAAAGTGGTTCAGAGGTAAAATTTGAAATATTGCCTGATTTTATTATAAAGAAAGTATCTATGGATCCTCGTAATCCTGAAGTCGATGAAGATGTAGAAATTACAGTTACAATAGAAAATATTGGTAATGCAGATTGGATAATCGGTAGTAAAGCGTTAACAATTATTTTTGAAGATGGAACTGGCACTGAGCTTGATCAACAAGTAGGTGAAACGATTAATAAAGGAGATACAGCTGAAGTTAAGTTCTCTTGGAAAGTTCCTAACGAGGATAACAAAGATGAACTTGATTTAACTTATACAATTGATGCCGGTAGTGGTGGTTTTGAAATTAAGCAATGTAATTCTTGCGATTTGAATACCAATGGTGGCGGAACTGATAATGATGAATTTCAAGACACTTTCCCATTAGTGTTATCTGCAGTTTTAGGTGAAATTGAATTTATTTCAGATTTAACTGAAAGAGAATTGATTAAGGGAGTACCATTACTCTGGCCATTCTTGGCTGGCATTGGATTAGTACTTGCAATGATTGCAGTTCCATTATTAAGGAGAAGACGGGGAAGTAGCGGCCGTCCTAGTTCAAGGGATGAGAAGGAGTCTTCAGAAGATGATTCTGAAGAAGAATCTGCAGCTCCAGTTGCAGCGCCTTCAAAGATAGGTGTTGTAATCGTATCTTCAGTAGATGGTAAGACTGCAAATGTTAAGGTGCCTTCCAATATGCCAGTTAACAAGTTGCTACAGAATTGTATAGATAAATTCGGATTGCCACATGCAAACTTTGCAGTTATGCTCAATGGAGCGCCAGTAGATGTTAATTTATCTTTAGCAGATGCAGGTTTGTCTGACAGCTGTCAAATAGATTTAGTACCTCTTGAGTGATTTAAGTAAATGCTTGATGCTTTAGTAATCGGAGCTGGACCTAGCGGTTCACGAACAGCTTGGAATTTAGCTAAGGCCGGTTATTCTACATCAATTGTTGAAGAGCATGAGATAGTTGGGGAACCTTGTCAATGTGCTGGATTAATAACTCCACGAACATTCGAGTATCTGGGATATAGGCGTCCAGTTTCTCAAGAAATGAATGGTGCCCGATTATGGGGGCCCAAGGAATCGTTTTTGAATTTCCAGGCTAATGAGACTAAAGCGTTAGTAATTGATAGGCCAGATTTAGACCGATCAATTGCCGAAAAAGCTACAGATTGTGGTGCAGATTTAAAATCAGGTCACAGATATTTGGGTCATAGAAAATCATCTAACGGAATAATAGCAACGATTCAGAGTAAGAGTGGTAAAATAGAGCTTGAAACTAAGATGTTAATTGGTTCCGATGGTCCAGCATCTAGAGTTGCTAGAGATGCAGGTCTTAGTAGTAAAAGAGAAGTTCTAGCAGCCTTTGGTGCAGATGTTGAAGGCTATCAAGGAATAGATAATCATGTTGACTTATTTGTAGGTTCAGAATTGGCTCCACGTTTTTTTGGCTGGGGCATTCCAACAGGTCCAAACACGGGCCGTATAGGAATGGCTACTGTGCTTCCAGACAGGCCTAAGAACTTCTTTAGAGACTATTTCCATAAAGGAGCGCCTTCGAAACTTTTAGGAGGTGCTAAGATTATTAATCGTGTAAGTGGGCTAATTCCTTTTGGAATTAGGGAACCTAGTTATGCAGATAATATTCTTTTGACTGGTGATGCGGCAGGTATGGCTAAGCCAACTTCGGGTGGTGGAATTTATTCAGGTTTAATTTCAGCAGATGCTGCATCAGAAGTTATTGAAAATGCTCATCAGAAAGAAAAGTTTGATTCTAAAACTTTAAGTCCTTATCAAGGTTTACTAAAGGAGCGTATAGGTGGAGAATTATCTAAGGGTTATCACTTACGAAGAGCTTTTTTGAGTCTTAATGATGATCAATTAGCTGAAATTATTTCAATACTCGGTGAACCTAAAGTTAAGAGTGCAATAGAGAAAACAGGAGATTTGGATTATGCCTCTCTAGCTGCGTTTTCGGTACTTAAAGCGCAACCTAAACTCATTAAGTTTGCCCCTTTGCTTTTGAAGCCATTTATTTAGTTCAGGATAATTCCCTTCTTCTTCAAGATAAAAAATTACCGAAAGCCCAGCAAAAATTATTGTTAAGCTAATAAGTAAGTATAATGGCCATTTTGGTATTGGTTTTTTAATCCCAAAAGAAGAGTCCGGTATAATTCCATCTACATCTAATACAGTTAGATTTATATTTCCTGGTGAGCCCGAAGGAACATTGTTGGTAGCATTGTTCCATTCATTCATACTCCAGTGGCCACGGGATTGCATTTGCCTTTCAGTTCCATTATGTTGAAACTCCATATCAAATCTAACGAAATAAGTTCCTTCCTTTGTATCCTCATTAGTTATGATTTGAAATCCTAAAGTTATAGTTTCATTAGATTGAATTTCATCTATTTCAAAGATGGCTCTTTTCAAATCTGTAGTTTTAAGGCTATTTTCTTCTGCAAGTAGATTTGAGGTCCAAATCGTATTTTGGATATATGGTCTTTCAGAGCTTTTAATGGCGTCTAAACTTTCAGATTCATCGATATCAGCTCTTTGATAAATCTCTGCAATAACGGTAATATTGTCTAAACTTTCGTTATATCTATTTAATACATCTAAAGAAAAATCACCACTTTGCCCAGGTTCTAGTTGCGGTGTGCTAAAATTATGAAAATCAGGAATTTTACCGGGGTTACTAACATACATGTCAACTTCACTGTGCGCTAGAGGCAGTGAAAGAATGACAATTGCAATAATTATTCCTGAAAGCCGTTTCATTATTATGTCAAATAAGGCTCCCTTTAAAACAAATATCACTCAATTTTTTGGGGGCGGTTGGATTTATATGGACTTTTCTTTGGAACTGCATGCGCATATTTGGTATAGTGTCAGCATTTTTCTTTTTTACGATTGTTTTTCTAACTTTTAATGCATCATCTGAGATGCATAAATTTGATAATTTAACTATAGCTGATGGAGAGGTTAGAACTTTTACAGATGATCAGATTTGGCTTCAGGGTGATATTCTGGTCAATGGTCAATTAACATTTGAAAATTGTAGTTTGAATGTTAACAGAACTTTAGATCTTACTACTTCTGAAATAAGAATTAAACCCGGTGGCCAGTTAAATTTATTTAATACAACAATTAGCACAATGGAAACCAGTAGTAATACAGGAATAGATAATGAATCTATTATTTCACCTTATACTTTAGTTTTAAATGGAAGTAGCCTTTCAGTATACAATTCAGAAATTTATTACGGAATGATTTGGCTAGTAAAAGGAGATGTTGAAATTACGGGATTAGTTCTTGATGGTTTTAATATGATTAATTATGGTATTTTTTCTGAAAATACTACTTTGAAAGCATCGAGTGTGTCTATTAGGAATTATACTCAAGGTTTACGTTCTATTGGTGAAATTCCAGATTTAGAGTCTATATTCTATTATAATTGTAGTACACAAATGACGCAGGAGTGGTGGCTTACTTTTTCACCATTTGATAATTCTACTGGATTGCCCATTCATGGTTTTGAAGTAAGACAGTGGAAAGATAATGAGATGATTGGAACTTGGAACTGGGCTAAAGAGTATGAGATAAATTCTTCTGGTTATAGGGTAAATCATACCACGCAACTTTCATTTTATCTTAATCTTCATTTTGGATTTGTAGATAAATATTGGGAAGGTAGAATAATTGAAAATACAGAAATAATTCAAAATTTCAATTTAAACCACACATTAATTAGTTTAAGTGACCCAATAATTTTTACAGATGATGAAGTTTTAGAAATGGGTCAGAAGGCTTCAAAATGGTCTAATATTAATTTTAGTGTTATAGTTAGTAATCCAACAGATATAAATTTTTATAATTTCAATTTAAATCTTCTAATAAATGGCAATACAGGTTATTCTACAACGGCTATTTTATTAGATTCCAATTATTCAAAGAGGACAAATGTATCATGGACAGCTTCAGTAGAGGGTCCTATGTCTTTCGGAGTTAGTGCAGTTATTATTGATTATTCCGGAGATTTAACGGATTATACTATTTCAGTGTATCGTTTTTTGCAAGTTGAATCAGATTCTGAGATTAATACTAAATCTTCAGGTTCTTGGACTGCATTATTAGCGGTATTTACACTAATGAGTTTGTGCAGTTACATAATTTACACAGGTATTGAAGAAGAAGTAATTACATCAGATTCAATTGACGACTCAAGTCCAGAGGATACTATTTCGGAAGACGAGCACTTAAGAGAAATTGCGTTATCTGAAGAAATAGATGATGAGAAAGACCTTGAGTAAAATAGCAATAGGTATTGAATCTACTGCACACACCGCAGGTGTTGGTTTGATTACTTCAGAAGGTAAAATACTTTCTAATCAGAGAGCACTTTACGTTCCTAAAGAAGGAGGGATACATCCCAGAGAAGCGGCTAACCATCATTCTGAAAAATTACCGGATTTGTTTAAATTAGCCCTAGAAGAGGCGAATATAACACCAGGAGATATTTCTCTTGTGTCTTATGCAAGAGGCCCTGGCCTTGGACCTTGCTTGCGTACTGGAGCTACGGCAGCACGGGCTTTTGCATATTCTCATGAAATTCCACTTTTAGGTGTTAATCATTGTGTGGCTCATTTGGAAATAGGTCTTCTTGAAGGGGCAACTGATCCCGTTTTACTTTATCTTTCAGGTGCAAATACACAAGTAATTGCCTATGCTGCAGGTCGTTACAGAGTATTTGGAGAAACAATAGACATAGGTATCGGAAATGGTTTGGATAAATTTGCCAGAGAGGTAGGAATGGGATTCCCTGGTGGTCCTAAACTTGAGAAAGTAGCCGAGGGTGATGATCTTTTGGATTTGCCTTATTCTGTAAAAGGTATGGATCTAGCATTTTCAGGCTTAATGACTGCAGCTAAGCAGAAATTGGATTCAGGGCATTCTCTTAGCAAGGTTGCTTATTCAATTCAGGAGATTGCGTTTGCAATGTCTTGTGAAGTATCAGAGAGGGCTTTGGCCCATACTGCAAAAAAAGAATTAGTTTTAGGAGGGGGTGTGGCTTGTAATTCACGTCTTAGAGAAATGGTAAATATAATGACTGAAGAGCGTGGTGTCAAGTGTTTTGTTCCAGAAAGAGCACTATGTGTTGACAATGGAGTCATGATTGCTTGGTTAGGTCTTCAAATGATGAAGGCAGATTATAAGATAAGTGAAAAAGATAATGTTGTTGATCAAAAATATAGGACTGATATGGTGGAAGTTACATGGAGGTAAAATATAGAGGAGCTGAGGCAATTGTTGAAACGGGCCTATGGCTTGGTAAGAAAGCTATTTTTAAAACGAGAAATAAGCGTGGATATCGGCATCCTATTCTCGAAAAGAAATTAGTTAAAGAAAGACTGCGTAGTGAGTCTCGCATTATTGAACGTTTGATTTCCAGTGGGGTAAATGTTCCTGCGATATATAGTGTTGATATTTCGAATAATTGTATAATTATGGAATTTATTGACGGAATAACTCTCGAAAAGGCTTTAAGGGGTGATAATTTTGAAAAATATTTAGCTCAAACTGCTAAATTGTTATCTTTACTCCATTCACTTAATGTAGTTCATGGAGATCCAACAACTAGTAACTTTATGGTTACAGATAGTGTTTATGCAATTGATTTTGGATTATCTACAGTATCTGATGACAATGAGGATAGAGCCTCAGACTTACGAGTATTTTTAGAATCTTTAGACTCTCATCATTCAGAGATTTCAGGTAGAGATATTTTTTTATCTTATTATTCTGAATGGAGTCGTTCAACTTCAGTTCTTGAAGCGTTAAAAATATTAGAATTAAGAGGACGTTATAACCTAATGAGAGGTTAGGGTCATCATAATAATCCCCCCCATTACTAGCAAAATGGAAATAAAGGTATAAAAGATAATGAAGAAATTTACACTAGTGATATTATTTGTTGCCATATTATTCAGTTTTTCTAGTGCTAATGCTGATAAGGAGCCAGTATGGACCTATAGTTCTGTAGATGGTTTTACTGACGTTTCAATTTCTGATGATTCTACAAATATATCTGCAACTTATGGAAAAACAGTTTCTTTGTGGTTTAATCACACTTCTACGCCTTATAATAGCAAAACAGTAGGTACTGGTATAACTTCAATGGAGATGTCTTCAAGCGGAAAATATTTGGCTATTGCTGAAGAGAGTGATGCAACACTAACTCTTTACAACGAGGGGACAAAGGAATGGGATAAATCAGATTTCTTTCTGAGTGTTAATGATGTTGATATAACTTCAGACGGAACTCATATTGGAGTAATTGACTATCGTAATGTTTATTATTTTTCGAGAACATCAAATGACGAAATATGGTCAGATAATTTTGGAGGAGACATTATGACGACTGTCGCAATTTCTTCAAACTCACAATATCTTGCTGCAGGAACAGAGGATGGAAATGTTTATGTTTATGATACTTCATCTTCAGATTATATATGGTATTATTCGGGGACTTTAGATGGAAAGGTAATGGATCTCGATTTCTCTGAAGATAGTAATCATTTAGTTGTGGGTACTGAAAATGGTAAAGTTTACATTTTCGCATCTTTAAGTGGGGATTTAGATATGGAGTATGCTCAACCCGATAAGGTAACTTGTGTGTCTGGAAGTTCAAATTCAAATTATTATGCTTTTGGAACTGATGAGGGTTTGGTCTCTGTTCTTGATTTAAGTACTGATTTTTCGATTTGGGAAAAAAATATTAATGGAGAAGTAACTGAACTTGATTTTAATGGTAAGGCTACTCACTTAGTTGCAGGTTCAACAAATAAGAAATTACTTTTGACTAACGTAACTAATGGTGATGAAGTGTGGCGAACTACAGCAGCTAGTGAAATTACAAGCGTGTCTATGTCATATAGGGGTGAAAATATAGTAGTAGGTACTTCGACCGGTTTAGAGTTATATTATGAGCAGCAGTTAGATAATCAAGCACCAGTTGTAGTAATAGAATCAGTAAGTCCAACTACAGCACTACCGGGTACTCTGATTACTATGAATGGTTCAGCACTTGATACTGATGGTTTTATTACAGATTATATTTGGAGTTCAAATATTGATGGTAATTTATCAACTCTATCAAATTTCACGATTTCTAATTTGACAACAGGTTATCATATTATCTCATTTCAAGCTAAAGATAATGAGGGCCGATGGAGTAGTATAGTTACTGTAAGTGTAGGCGTAGGTGATTTTCCAGAAGCTACAATAGATTCGATAAGTGGTTGTATTGATTTTGAGAATTGTGTAATTAGTGAAGGAATTAGTATTAATTTTATAGGTTCAGCAGTTTCTGAAGCTTCAGAAGATACAGAGGTTGTGGATTATCAATGGGTGTCAAATTTTAGCGGTAATGAAACCGTAATCTCAGAATCTGCCATATTTAACACTTCATCATTACAGCGTGGTTCACATATAATCACTTTTAGAGCAAGAAATGACATTGGTTTTTGGTCTTCAAACATAACTGTAAATCTTAGAATTAATGGAGTGCCAATATTGAGTAGTGTTTATGTAGACCCCAATCCCGTAATTGCAGGTTCCGTTGTTTTATTAATTGGTAATGCAGAAGATTCAGATGGTGATTCTTTACAATATATTTGGACTACCGATACATTATATTTTGGAAATAAGCAGAATGTATATGAAAGTTCATTAAATGGGTCAAGTATAGAAACTTCATTATCCGATTCTGGTGAATATGAAGTACATTTACATGTTGTAGATTCTTTTGAAGCTTCTAGTGAATCTATAGTGATTATTTTACGGGTTCTTTCTCCCCCCTCAGTTTTAGCAGTATGTCAAGATAACGCAACAATTAATGAAGAATTATTATTCAATACGTTGAAAAAATCACCAGGTAAGATTGTAAAATATGAGTGGGATTTTGATAGCTCTAACGGAGATATTGATTCTGTAGATTCAACAGGTTCTGCGTTTGCAACACATTCTTATAATTTTACACCTATCGGTTCTGACTTTTTAGTAGTTCTAAGAGTAACTGATGAGAATAATTTAACTAGTAGAGATACTTGTACTATAACAATTATTGAAGATACATCTTCAGTAAATCCAAAAGGGTCATCATCATCAAAGGATGGTCTCGGCTCAATTACAGAAATAGCTAGTAATCCTGTTTTGATTGGCCTTGTTTTAATTGTAATAATAGGTGCAAGTGTAGGCTTATATATTTGGAATCGAGATAATCAAGATACTAATTATGTACCTCCATCTAAATCCGAGTCAATCTCAGGTTCTGAATATATGGATTCGGTGGTTCCTCTGGCCTCACCAGTTAAGGAAAGAAGGGTGAAGAAAAGGAAAGTAGTTACTGAGACTATGACTATAGAGTGTCCAGAGTGTTCTTCAAGAATGGATATTCCTAAAATTGCAGGAACACAACAAATTGAATGTTCTGATTGCGGCCTTGAAGGTGAAATAGATCTTTAAAAAGTGTATATGGTTATTTTATAGGGAAACTTGCATAGGGGGAAGTAGTAAAAATGAAACGCGTAAAACTCATTAATGACCCTGCTGAATTGGTAGCTCTTTTTAGGGCGGTAGATTCAGAAGGTAGAAGAAATGTATTGACGACTTTAGCTGAAGGTTGGACTATGATTAGTGATCTAGTTTCTGAGCATGGAGAGGAAGCCTATGGGGCAATAACCTATTTTGAAAAGTTTAAATTAGTCGAATCTCGTTGGGAAGTAAATAGTGAAACCGGGCGTCCTGAGAAAGGTTATCGCACATTCTATAATGCATTTCAGATTTCAACTTCATTAACTTTTGATGAAACTCAGGAATTATTGACAGTAGTATTGATGACCGAAAAGAAATTCAAGTCATTAGAAGCAAAAATAGTAGAATTAATAGGTACTGAAGGCACTTTTGCAAATGATGTAGCTCGAGATTTAGGCGTATCTTCTCTTACATTGAAAGGTTTAGTACGTCGTTCAGTCGAATTCGATTTTAAGGGACATAATATTGTTCCATTGAAAGAGGAAGAATAATGAATGGTTTGGATATAGATGGAACACTACCTGGCCAAGAGATAGAAGAAGACGAAGAACTTGGCGATACCATTCGTCGTGAAAATGAAGAATTACTAGATGATGGTAAATCCAAATCTTTGCCTAATTGGGATGGTGATGGTGATGGCCACGGATGGAAAGAAGACGAATCACTTAGAGGTTGGTTATACCTTATTGCAGGTGCAGGTTACGGAACTCTAGTTGTTTATCTTGTTCTAGTTATCCAGCAGGGGATGAATATTCCGATACTAAGTTCTGGAGAAGAAATTTCTAATAAATCAGGTGCTTTATCGACTGCACTTTTAATTTCAGCGATGGTTTATGTTACAATATGGTTTTTCATGTCAGGTAGAGATCATTCATTTTTCACAGAAGATCCAGATAAAGCAAAATTTTACGCAGGTATCATTGGCTTTGCATCAGTAGTTATCATTGCAATAAGTTGGGAAGATTTCCAAAGAGAAATGATAATTTCAGCTATTGTAACTTTGGTTTCAACTTGGTCTTATATTCGTTCAGCCCAGATGAAAGGTTAATTTTCTAGTGTCTCCACATAGGTAAGACTGATTCATACCCTACTAATGGTACTCCAGTTATGGCTGCAGTATTCTGATCATTAGTCCTTAGATGTTCCGGCCCTAAGTCAGATAGATTGCCAACGCCTAAGGATCCAACTGTATCTGCTAGTTTAGTTCCAAATTCTTTTAAATCTTTATTTGAACAATTATTTTCTAAAAACATACCTGAGGCTCCCAAAGATATAATTTTTGTAATACTTTCAGGATCCAATGAATCACATGTAGCTAAAATAATTAAGTTATTTTTAATTTTTCTTGTGGCCGTAATTGAAGCTTCTAATGGCATATTTTGGCTCATCAGAATAGCTCCATCTGCTCCGGATTTAGAAATCATTTCTAAATCATTTTCGACTTCACCTGCATTAAGCTTTACCATAATTGGTATTCTCTTTGCTGTACTCTGCTTGATTAATTCTACAACAAATGCTAAATCAGTAGATCGTTGCATATCCAATCTTCTACTTATCTCAGTTGGGCTAAGATTAATTATGGCTATATTTGCTGAATCAAAATTTGAAGGAGATTTTTGGTTAATTCCCCAATCTGCATAGATTGGTGCATTGTCGCCATTCCATAATAATGGAATTGTTAAATTCAAAGGTTCTTTCTTGTTTTTACCTATAGATAAACCCATTTCAACTTTGTCTAGTCCTATAGTCCTTGGCCTTCGACTTAATACAGCATTGACTAGTATCAAAGAGTCTCCAATTGAATGGTTTTTATTTTTTATTTTGAGGGTTTTGGTTCCTTTATAGTTACTACTTATTGATCTAAAGTTTAGGCCATTAGGATTTACTCCATGATTCTGTAGAGTTTTTTGTATACTTTTCCAGTCACTTGGTGAAATATTTGAAATATTTAGGTTCTCACTTTCATCAAACTTACCAGCAATAAAGATCTTTCCCCCAGTCATGATTTTCCCAATATCTCCTAAAACATCTCCGCAAACTATCAGGTTTCCTCCACTCATGCAAGTTCCAATATCTCCGCTAATATTTCCAGATACAATCAAATCTCCGCCTTTCATAGAAGGTCCAGCTTCATTCTCGGCTGAACCTTGAATTACAATTGTACCACCAGATAAGCAATGTCCAACACCTTCGCCACAGTTACCATTAATAATTATTTCTCCATTATTCATTCCATTTCCAACAAATCTTCCTGCATCTCCATTAAGAATAATATTACTGCCATTATTCATACCGCCAAAATTATCTCCCGCATCTCCATCAAAAGTTAAATTTTTTCCAGATGGCATATTAACTGCAATACAAGGTTGAGAATCTAAGTTCGTAACTTTTGCCGATTCATGGTTTTCTAATCTTTTATGTAATTGTTTATTAATTATACTTGAACTCCATGAATTTTCTGAATCTGTCATATTTTAATGTCCTCTTGTGACCATGTACTCAAGTAGTTCTTCAAATAAAGTTCTGGCTTCACTTTCAGGATATTTTAGTAATACTTTACGGGCGCCTTCAAGGTATTGATTTGCTTGTCTATGGCATTCACTTAGTGCCCCACATTCATTCATAATATCCACAGCTTCCCGAATGTCTTCATCACTATTTTTATTATCAAGGATTTCCAACAATCGTTTTCTTTGTTCAGAGTTTGCTCTATTTAGAGCTTCGATTACCAATAATGTTCTTTTGCCCTGCCTTATATCAGAACCAGAAGGTTTTCCTAAAATATCTTCAGAAGCCGTTGCATCAAGATAATCATCCCAAATCTGGAATCCGAGACCTACATTTGTAGCCATATTCTCTAATTCTCTTGCCTCATCTTCATTAGTTCCGCCAATACGGGCACCTCCATAGGCTGCAGCACCAAAAAGAATAGATGTCTTTAGTTTAATCATTTCCAAATAATCTTTAGGTTTAACCGTTTCTTTTTCTTCAAAATTAATGTCCATTTGTTGTCCCTCAGCAATTTTCCTCACAACATATGCAACATTTTGGACTAGGTCTGCTTTTATTCGATCATCAATATCACTGTCAGTTATCATCTCAAATGCATACGCAAATAGAGTGTCTCCAGCAAGTATTGCCGTAGATAGCCCATAGATGGTATGACACGCTGCTACACCGTGTCTTAGGTCATCATCATCCATTACATCATCATGAACTAATGTGAAATTATGTATGGTCTCCAGTGCGGTTGCAAATAGAATTGCTTTCTCAGAGTTGCCACCAACCATATCACAAGTAATAAGCGCCATAACAGGTCTCAAGCGTTTTCCTCCTGCTAAAGGGATATGGGCACTTGCTTTGTATAGTTTAGTTGGTTCTCTTACTTTTAGATAAGTATGTAGTGCTTCATCAATAGGCTTAGCTCTAATTGCAATTTTTTCTTTTAAGTTCATTCACAATCCCCCATATAGTGTAATTTATCATCTGTAATCTCTTTAAGGTCATCTAAGGCGTCCCAAATGTCATTCAAAAAGTTTTCTTTAATCAATCTGAACCATGGTCCAATAGTTATGCTTTTATTATCTGCTGCATCAAAAAGTAATTGAAGTTCATTCTGATCGACATATTTAGTTTGTTCAATTTCATTTGAGTTTGGAATAATATCCAAATCTTTTTTTATGACAAATATATAATCTATTTCATGTTCAATCCATTTTTTATCAGCTCTGGAGCGATAGTGCATTTTTGTGATATATTGTATATCATGTAATTCAATTAGAGATGTATTTATGCCTAATTCTTGTGACAATTTTCTTTTGGCAGCTTTTTTAGCTCCAATAATTCCGTCTTCTTCATTGTCTGAATAAAGTGGATGGCTACAACAACTATTAGCCCATATAGATGGAAATGTAATCTTTTCTGATGCTCTTTTTTGAATTAATAATTTATTTTTAGTATTAAATAATAAAACACTAAAAGCACGATGCAACTTTCCTTCTCCTAAGTGACAATTTATTTTTGTATCTTTTCCAAGAATATTATCATCATTATCAACGATTATACAATTCTCTTCCATCATATCTATTTGGTCTTTGTCGTATCCTTGAAGTCCGACTATTGTATTAGGCATTATAGTATACTATAAAGGGTCCAATTAAAAAATGTACAGTGCATGCTAAGCTCTTTATTTCACCATCAAATAAGGCGTTCATGAGTAAGTTAGATTTCCTACAAGAATTAGGTATCGAAGAGGTTAATTTGGGTGGTTTTTCAACAAAATGGTTTGGTTCAGGTACTAATCTAAAATCGATTGCACCTGCTGATGAAAGTGTGATTGCTACAGTTAATCAATGCGATTCAGGAGATTATGAACAGATAATGAAAGACACGGCAACTATTTTTCAAAAATGGAGAATGGAACCTGCACCAAAGCGAGGAGAAGTAGTTAGACTTCTTGCTAATGAATTTCGTAAACATAAAGTCGCTCTTGGGAAATTAATAGCTTGGGAAATGGGTAAGATTCAAGCCGAAGGTGAAGGTGAAGTTCAGGAGATGATTGATATTGCAGATTATGCAGTTGGCCTTAGTAGACAACTTTACGGTAAAACTATGCACTCTGAACGCCCTAATCATCGTATGTATGAACAGTGGCATCCGTTAGGGACAGTAGGGATTATCACTGCCTTTAATTTCCCAGGAGCTGTTTGGGCCTGGAATGCGATGATAGCTGCAGTTTGTGGTGATGTGATGGTTTGGAAACCCTCATCTAAAACACCATTAACTGCAATAGCTATCCAAAAAATAGTTAATCAAGTTTTAGATCCATTAGGTTGGAATGGTGTAATGTCGTTGTTAGTAGGCTCTAGTAGAGATGTAGGTGAGATGTTAATACATGATAGACGAATTCCACTAATTTCAGCTACAGGTTCTTGTAATATGGGGCGTAAGATAGGTGGCGCCGTATCTAAGAGATTAGCACGTTCTCTTTTAGAATTAGGAGGAAATAATGGAATTATTGTAATGCCAGATGCAGATCCTGAGTTAGTTTTGCGAGCTGTGGTATTTGGTGCAGTTGGAACTGCAGGCCAAAGATGTACTTCTACACGGCGTTTGTTTTTGCACAAGGATATAGCTTCTGATATGATTGAACGTTTGATTACTTCATATTCACAAGTTAAGATAGGTGATCCTTTAGATTCTAAAACACTAATGGGTCCATTAGTTGATGAAACTGCCGTTAATGATTTTTCTATGGCATTGAAAACAGTTAAAGAAGAAGGTGGCGAGATTATTCATGGAGGAAAGAGTATTGATTCTCCAGGCTTTTATGTTGAACCTACTATAGTACGTGCAAGTATAGACATGGCTATTGCCAGAGAGGAGACGTTTGCTCCCATTCTTTACCTTTTTGAGTTTGATACATTAGAGGAAGCAATATCAATGCATAATTCAGTGGATCAAGGTTTATCGTCATCGATATTCACAAGAGATATGCAATCTGTTGAAAACTTTCTTTCACATGCAGGAAGTGATTGTGGTATTGCTAATGTTAATATTGGAACGAGTGGGGCTGAAATTGGCGGTGCATTTGGTGGCGAAAAGGATACTGGAGGAGGACGTGAAGCAGGATCAGATTCATGGAAAGTTTACATGCGTAGGCAGACCAATACACTTAATTGGTCCGATGACTTACCATTAGCACAAGGAATTGAATTTGGATAAATATGAGCGAAGACGAAAGACAATATATGCGAGTTCCTAAAGAAATGGCTGAAATCGTTATGGGGAAACTATCTGATGAAGGTTTAATAGATGAAGAAGCTGAAGTTAAATGGGAAGGTGACTTTGTTTCTTTTCCTCTAATTTTGGATTCTTCAAAAGATAAAGATTAATTATTATAACAAATTGTTTCAGGAATTATATCAAGTAGTTCTAGCCAATTTTGCATATTGACTGTATCATTTGGATTATCTGGAATAATATCAGATATAAAATCATCAATTGGATTAATACCGGTTTGATCATTAATTTCTTCTTCAGATATTATAGCAATACCCATTGCAACAACAATTAGGTTGTATTCTGGAGCTTTCCAAACTTCTCCAACATAAAGTGTTTTTGACCCTTCAGTTATAGTTCTACTATATCCTTCAAATCCAATACTATCTGTTTTTGCAGTACCATTAAAAATAGAATACTGAGTTTCATATCCCTGTTTTGTTTTTCGACTTCCTTTATCTATTTCAGAATCTAATTCTACTTCTTGATCCACTGCCATTCTTTCAAATTGTTTATCCAATTCAGCTAGCATATCCTTTTCCTCAATATCTATTGGTACTTTTACAGCAATCACCATTAGTATTCCGGGGTAACCATCACTATTTCCCTCATCATCTTCAGCATCATCTATGTAAAGTGAAAAAGTAGTTGAGGCTAATCCAAGGCCATATTCATCATATTCATTCATTACATTTTTCCAACCATTTCCAGAGTCCCCTTGTACAAAGGATTTTGGTAATTTAATTGTGGCCGTATCGTACATCGGTACTAGCATTAGACATGGCATAACAACTAGAAGGCCGATAAATAAAGCAGAAAAACTTCGTAATGCCATTCTCTTATTAGAGCGAGGAATTCCCGAAAGCGTTCTTCCAATAAGGTATATTGGAATTCCAATTATAATGGCTATAAGTAGAGGAATCATATTTTCATTAGCGTATGTTATGAATAGTCCAATTAATAAAAATCCACAACACAATTGGTATCCTAAGTCTCGGACATATATTTTTCGTTGATACAATATAAAAGACCACCTAGTAATAATAACTGGAATTTTAAAATAATTAAGAATATATTGATAGACTTGCAATATTAGGCCCGGTTTTGGTTCCACACCTCTGAATTCATTAGTTTTCTTTCTATCTCTATGGATTATAAAAAATCCAATTGAAATTATTCCAAGAAAAAAAGTCCAGAATCCAGTTCCAGCTCCAAATGAACTTGCATAATAGGATAGAAAAGACATTGCTGCAAAACTCCATGCAGTTGTTAGAGGCCTTGATTCATTTTCACCAATAAGTTCAATATTTAGGGTAGGAGCTTTTCCAATGTCTTCAGCTTCCAATATTTGTTTTCCGTCCTTTCTAATGACACCAACTACTGAGTTTAATCTAATATCTTCAGATATATGGTCTAAAGTTTCATTATCTTTTGTGATGTTCCAATTTTTAGATTTTACGCCGATTGTAAGTGTTTCAATTCTTATTTGTTGTCTAGCAATTGAAAGAAGCATAAAAATAGCTGCAATCCATTTACTTCCATCAAGCATCATTAGTGACATTGGAATAAAAATCAGTTGCCACCACCAAGAAAACATTGGAGTAAAAAGTCTGCCAAGATAATCTACCTTATCCGAATAAATATCCCATACTTCATTTTTATTAGAAATAAATATACGTAGATTGGTAATCGCAATCGAGTATCCCGTTCTTCGATTTATGGTAAGGTCCTCATATTTTTTAAGAAATTTTTCGTTTGGCAAAAATTTTTCAGTTAGATCCACAATAGTTCTAACATATTCACATATAAATAAGGTTTTCAAAATTTTTTTATGATAATTATGAAAGCAGATTAAATTAATAGGGTCTATTATTACATAGACATGGAAATACTTGATTGGTTTCGTTTTTTTCTCGGACTTGGTATGTTATTGTATGGTTCTTGGACTGATTTAAAGACGCGTAGAGTCCCTAATCAGGTTTGGCTTATTTCAGGTAGCATTGCATCATTACTATTATTTTATGAATTTTCAATGAATAATATGGATTATCATATTTGGGGATTATTATTTGCAACAATAGTACTTTTTTATAATGCATTTATTGATGAATATGTATTAGATGATAATCAAATGTATCTATGGCGATTTACTCAATTTCTAGCAATTATATCGACAATATATTTCATTATAACTATTACTCCCGAAGAAATGCAAGAAAATAATTATAGAATTATAGATATCTTGTCTATTTCTGTATTAATGCTCTTAATGTATACTTGGTTTTATTTTGGTCCTACTATTGGTGGGGCTGATGTTAAAGCAATAATGACGATTGGTTTAGTAGTCCCTTTTGCGATATCAATTAGCAGTGATACCTTGACTGCATTTGAAAATCGTGGTTTTCCATATCCTTTTGTTGTTTTTATGAATTCCCTTTTACTTTATCTATTAATTCCGATTGGACTTTTAATTTATAATATATTTAGAACAAATATTGAGAGTCCTTATTTCCAAATGTTATTTGGAACTAAAATGGCTCTCAAGGATGCCCGTAAAAGTTTTGTTTGGCCAATGCAACAAGTTGTTGGAGGGAAGGTAGTTCTAGTGACTTTTATCAAGCATAAATTGGATTCAGATAAAGAATGGGATAAATTAGAAGAGGTTGGAGTTACTAATCCTTGGATTTCCTTTAAGATACCATACATAATTCCTTTAACTCTATCATTTATAGTGTCATTTGTCTTTGGAGATCTATTTTCATCTTATTTAGTTGAACCACTTAATTCTTTAATGAATTAAATCAATGAATTCACTAAGTACTGATGCAGTAGCTCCCCAAATTACTTTATCTTTTATTCGGAAATGAGGTACTTCTAATTTTTTCCCGTGTAATTCCCATGTTTCAGAATAATTTTTATCCGCACTAACTAATTCAGATACTTTTGTAATGATTAATTCATCTACTTCATATTCATTTAGAACCCATTCAGGTTCCCTCTCTAATATTCCTATAAATGGATAAATTAAATATCCTGAAACTGGAACTGGTAAGGGCGTTAATTGCCCAATTATTTCTACTGTTTCAGTTTTGATACCCACTTCTTCAAAAGCTTCTCTGACAGCAGTATAATTCAATTTCTCATTATTCTCTTGAGCACCTCCAGGCAATGCAATTTGACCAGGATGATTTCGTTCATGCATAGGCCTTTTAATCAGAGGAAAGTACCATTCATTTTTTTTTTTGAATAGGGCTAGCAGTACAGAAGCTTTTTTCATTGATGCTAATTTTTCTTTAGATAGTATACGCTCATATTTTTCCAGACTTTCACTTTCAATACTTTCTCCATCTTCAGATTTCACTGCCATTCTTTTCCAAGAACTTATTCCCGGTAATTCCGATTTTAAATTATTTTTGAGCTTGGTTATCAATATTTCACTTCACAGCTAATGTTTCTAATATTCTTAGCAAAAGGTTCCAGAATTTATCTACTGAACTAATTTCAACTCTTTCATCAGGTGAATGTGGGCCTTTAATTGTAGGTCCAAATGAAATCATATCCATGCCGTCCACTTTTTCTCCAATAACTCCACATTCAAGTCCAGCATGTATCGCACAAATATGTGGTTTTCTATCAAGCATTTCTGAATAAATTTTAGTAGTTATATCCAATATTGGTGAATTAATATTTGGAGCCCATCCAGGGTATGGTTGATCTTGTTCAATGGAAGCCCCATAAGAATTGGCCATGATTGCTATTCGTTCTCGTTGAAACTCTAAAGCTTCAGCAATTGAAGATCTTGTTGAGCAAGCAATATTATAATTATTATTGACTATTTTTACTGATGCTAGATTATTGGATGTTTCTACTAAACCTTTCACATCATGTGAATATTTCAAAACACCGTGAGGTAAGGTTCTTAGTAAATTTATCAATTTTATTTGACATTTTTTGGTTAGTGTATTCTTTGGAGAGCTATCTAATCCAGACAAAATTACTTGCATATTTGTTTCTAATGAACCAAATTCTTTTTTGAATGCACTCTCTTTATTTGACACTATAATTTGCGCATCAGATACCGCTTCAGGACTTACTAAAAGGGTAGCAAAAGCTTCCCGCGGTATCGCATTATGTTTGTCACCACCCTCGAGTGAGACTAAACGAGAGTCTGTATTACGACTTAAGGTATCAACTATAGAAGATAAGAAAACAATGGCATTAGCACGTTCTTCATGTATATCTACTCCTGAGTGTCCACCTTGAAGCCCTTCTACTGATAGTTGAAATGAAAGAAAATCAGATGGCGCTTCTTGAGTTTCAATAGGTAAAGTAATGCTCGAATCTCCTCCACCTGCACATCCAATACAAATTTCTCCCCAATCCTCGGTATCCAAATTGAGCATTGTCCTACCTTTAATGATTTGTCCGTTTAATGCAAAGGCCCCTGTTAACCCGGTTTCTTCATCAACTGTGAAGAGACATTCTAGAGGCGGTAATGCAGTTTCTTTAGGCATTTCTAATAATGAAAGTGCAGCAGCTACCCCTATTCCATTATCAGCACCTAAAGTAGTCCCTTTTGCTTTCAGCCATCCGTCTTCAATATACAAGTCTAAAGGATCTTTCATGAAGTCATGATTAGAATCTCTATTCTTTTCACACACCATATCTACATGACTTTGAATTACAATAGTTGAGGCCTTTTCTCCACCACCACTACCTGGTCTAAGTACCACGATATTTCCCGTAGAATCTTCTCTTGTTTTTAAATTTCTTTCATTAGCAAATTTTCTCAGAGAATTCAATATTTTTTCTTCATGTTTTGAAGGTCTTGGAATTTTAGTTATATTTTCAAAATGCTTCCATACAATTTCAGGTTTCAATCCATCAATTACAGATTTCATAATTCATTAAGTTGGGCCGTTGAAATAAAATTTAGTTTGTTTTATGGTATTCAATATCGATAAAAACATACGGTTCAAGTATTGTATCTTCATGAGTGTCTACAAGCTCTCCATTTACTTTGACTTCAATGATATGTAGTTCGTCAGTTTCATAATCTAAAATTTTATTTTTTGTGAAGTCTTTTTCCCATATGTCAAAAAAAAACCCTAGAAGAGCAGTTGCATTTTTTGTAGTTTCTACATGAATCCTTCCACTGTTATCGTATGTGTGTATAGGGTGTAGAAAGATAAGTTCGCCAGTTTCATTAAGTTCAAATCCTACATTCATTGGAATTTCACTTCTTTCATCATTAATAGTAATATTTAGTTGAAAATGGTAGTGATAATCTGATTTAATTCCATTAAGAGAATAGTAGCAAATATCACTTTTTAAATATTCGTTTTCAATTATTTCCTCTTCTTGATTTACATTAAGATAAAAAACAGTGGTTAGGGCTGATATTGTAATTAGTGATAGAAATATACCTTTTAGTACATCTGAATTAATCCCATTATTCATCTTTTTTACCAAAGACTATCAATGCGCCAAGACCAATTGCAGATGCTGCCGAAATCATTGCTATGATAAGAAAAACAGAAGATTTTTCTTCTTCCACTTTTTCTTCTTCATTATTGGTGGTTTCAGTATCTTGGAATCCAGGAGTTACATGCTTATCAGAATAAACAGTCACATTTCCATAAATGGTGGTTGTATTTCCAGAAGTCTCATTAAAAATTAAATCAGTGAAAGCATATTTTCCAACAATATCATCATAGCTCATGTTTAGAGAGGTTTCATTAAATATAATATCAAAATAAGCATTACAGTGTTCATCAACTTTAGTTCCATTTACATGTTCACAAGAATCGGTTAGATTTCCAGACTTCCAGTCATCTTCACCATCATATATTCCATCTGAATTAGCATCTACTAATATTTTATGTGTAATGTTGTCAGTATTGTCCACATTTATCCAACGTGCAGTATCATTGACTAACATTTGGACATTATATGGTTGAACGCCGTTTTTTGATACTATTATTGTAAAAGTCCCTCCAGTGTGTGCTGATGCACTTGGAATTATTACTTGAAACGACAAGAGCAGTGTGATTACAATGGTAACAACTAGGCTTTTGCTCTTCATATATATCTATTCCAAATAGCCTATAAATAAAAGGTCATACATAGATAAAATAATGCAGACAAAGGAAATAGCTTTAGCAATGCTGCTTGTATTGAGTATGCTTAGTGCTACGGCTTATTTTTTAACAAGTGAAGATAATGCAATTAATTTCTATGAAGATAATTTACTTGCTGACCCTTTACTTCAAGACGAAGGCCATGATCACATGGAAGCTTCAATGCATAATATGAGTAGTGGGACTATTAAACAAATAGAGTATAATCCATTAACAAATGGGGGTAATGCAGAGATAACTGTTGCCGATTCTCCAGATGGAAGAACTTATGCTTATCAAGCTGGTTGGTCAGAATTTCATATAATCGATGTCACTGATCCTTACAATACAACAGTAACAGGAAAGTATACTGATCCTAACACTCAACTTTTAGATATTAAATATTTAGAATTTAGCGGACGAGAGTATGTAATTCTACAAAATCAATTGGTAGATCCAGGTTATGCCGATCCTCAAGTCGGAGAATGGGGGGATCCTACACAAGTTAGTGTAGTTCTGGTTGATGTAACAGATAAGACAAATCCAGTTTGGGTAGATAGTTGGTATGATTCTGATCATCCTAGTGGTCCTCATAATCTTTATACACATATGATTGATAATGAGTGGTATATTTTTGTTGCAAATCCAGATTATGAAGGGTGTGATATTGCAATTGGAGAAGCATGTGGCGGTGTAACAATAGCTCATTTGAATCTTCAGGGTTCTGCAGCTAATAACATATTAGAAGGAGTTTCTGGAGGAGGTTTTGGCCATACTGTGGTCAAAGTCGGAGAATATGAAGTAGCTTGGGAGACAACAAGAGGAGGTTGGATTTATATTCATGATATGACTGTTCAAACATGGCCTGATGATGATCCGCTAGACCCTCGTTATGGCCGAACCTATGTTTATGGGGCCTATTGGGAAGCCGGAGTAAGAATTGGAGATGTTACTGATGTTCCACACCCAGTTAATAGCCCTGAAAATTATTTGTTTTATGCATCAGGTTGTAAAGTTTTAGGTGGTGCATCACCAACGTGTCTTTGGAGAGCTCCTGAAGTAGGATATTGGATGGATTTTGCAGATTTTGATGGAGATGGTGAACCAGATAGTGGTTCAACAGGTAATGTGAATGGAGGACGTTCATCGTATATTCATTATACTGAACCTTATCCTGAAATGGTAGACTTATCACATATTAATTCGGACCTAGTTGGTAAAAGACATTTGATATCTGCGGCCGTTGAAGTATTATCAACAAACGTAGGGACTGGTATGATTTATGTTATTGATAATACAGATTACGAAATCATAAATGGTAATTTACGTTTTCTTCCAAAATTGGTTGGAGATTGGGAAATTCCGACATCAGGTATGCATTGTTTTGGAGAGTCATGTGAGGCGCATGCAAATGGTGAGGAATGGTTACTTTTTAGTCCCCACAACTTAGATTCTGGTTATTTTATTACAGATGAAGAAAAACCAGATCAAAGTTATGGTGGTGGTTGGGATGGTAGGTTGTATATTTCTCATTATCATGGAGGCCTTTGGGTAGTCGATATTGAAACAATTGTGGCTACAGGTAATGATATTGATAGAAACAGTTCTCATTTAGCGTCTACTCTTGGATTCATATTACCACAAAATGGAGGATATGGGGAACCTTTAGATTCTAATTTCTACGATTTTGGCTGGATTCCTTTCTTGTGGGCTGCTGAATATCATGATGGTTATACTTATCTTTCATGCATAACTTCTGGATTGTACATTGTACAATTGGATATAGATATTCCTTATATTGAAGACGGTTCTTCTACTGATGATTAATTTCCTGCTAACTTTTTAACCGATATAATTTGTTGTGGTTTGTTTGGTCTATCCATATGGCCAGTCTTGCAATTTTCTATCTTTTGCACTGTATTCATTCCATTAGTGACTTTACCAAATATAGCATGTGCACCATCAAGCCATGGAGTTGCTACAGTTGTTAAAAAGAATTGTGAACCTCCAGTATTACGGCCGGCATTAGCCATAGAAAGGACACCTGGTACATTGTGTTTTAAATCATCATGAAATTCACAATTTATTTGATATCCTGGGCTTCCCGTTCCAGCTTTTGGATTGTTAGGATCCTTAGAGTTTGGACATCCACCTTGTAGCATAAAATCTTTGATTACACGGTGAAAATGTAATCCATTATAGAATCCTTTATCAACTAATTTTAGAAAATTTTCTACAGTTTTAGGAGCTTTATCATCGAATAATTCGATTGTTATGTCTCCAGCACTTGTTCTCATTAATACGCTAGTCATGTCTATACGATTAGAAAGGCCTCCAAAAAGTTTGACCCTATCTTTTAACAATACCTCTTTTTGAGAACATTGTGGAAGACCCCGTAAATACTTCAGAATTCTGGGAAGCTTGCTATGAGTCTGAAATGGATGGTTGGGACTTAGGTGGTCCAACACCTGTTTTTGAAAGATTAGCTTCAGAATTACCTAAAGGTAAAATATGTGTGATTGGATGTGGTCGTGGCTATGATGCAGTAACATTTGCAAAGGCGGGTTTTGATGTTACAGCAATTGATTTTGCTGAAACTGCAGTAATGTCAACACGTGAAAGAGCAAGAAACGCTGATGTTGAATTACGAGTCCTTCGGGAAAATATATTTGAGCTCCCAGAAGAACTATATGGTCAATATGACTACATTATGGAGTATACTTGTTTCTGTGCAATTAGTCCCGAACGTCGTTTTGAATATGATCGAGTTGTTTGGGAATTGCTAAAACCAGAAGGGAAGTTACTGGGTCTTTTTTTACCATTAGATAAAGACTTAGAAGAAGGAGGTCCTCCTTGGGGTGTAAAAATTAGTGAATTACATAAACTATTTGGTTTGCATTGGGATTTAGAACATGAAGAAATGCCTAAAGAATCTATTGATCGAAGAGCTGACCGTGAGATATTAATGGTCTGGCGTAAGAAATGAAACATTTTGAAAAAATAACTGAAGAGGATTTTCTTAATCTAAAAATCAAAGAACATACCAATAAATCGTTAATTGTATTTTCTGCAGATTGGTGTCCTTATTGTATTTCATTTTTTAATAATTTAAAAGAATATGCCAAGATTGATTCAATACTAGTTGCAGATATTACTGACGTTGAATCAAAGCTATGGGATGATTTTGACTTGAATGTAGTTCCCACTATGGCTATTTTTGATAAGGGAAGTTTAGTAAAGAGGTGGGATGGAATTATTGGTCAAGGTTTAACTATCAACCATATTGAAGACGCTAATTTATTTTTTTCGGAGTTTTAAACTGAAAATTGCAGTTGTTGCCATAATGATGACAGTTAGTGGTGTTCCAATATAATTTAATTCCTTTATTTGTTCAATAATCGTTTTTTCTTGTGTATCATTAATAGAATGGTTTGTATTATCTGGTATTTCTGTATGAATTTCGCTTCCAATAGTGTTTGTAATCCAGAATTCATCGCCAACACTTAAATCACTATTTCTTATAAATTTGTAATTAATAGTTGTTTTTGTTGCTTCAAAAAAAGTATATCCATATGATACTTCTCTATATGCTGACCACAGAGGTTGTGGTTCTTCTAAACCATCATATGTAGATCTACCAGCCATTCCTGCAACTATGTGGATTGTAGCTCCTGGTTTGTAAAAAGGATCATCTAGATTTCCACTATTGTTTGAATAGACATTTTCTTCAAAAACAGGATATGTTCTTTCATAATGATGGTCATGTCCCCATATTGCAAGGTCGACTTGATAATCAAAGAGAAGGCCTTCCATAGCTTCTCTGAATTCGATTTCGCTACCATGTCCATCACCATCACCATTTGAACTGTACATTGGCCTATGTGCAAATATTACAATCCAAGGATAATTTTCTCTATTATTGTTAGCATCTTCTAAATCATTTCTAAGCCAAGTATGTTGTGTACTTCCTGGTTCATAATCGTGTTCAGATGAGATTGAAACAAAATGTATAAACTCAAAATCAAAACTATACCAGAAACTATTTTGACCAGGATTGAAAAATCTACTTTCATAAGCATCAAAACCATAAGGTTCAGCGTCTTCTTCATGGTTTCCAGGGGCATACATATGTGGACATTCAGAAGTTA
>Ga0206679_10000175_pt1 | contig 50757 bp, 45 predicted proteins | sample M110012015metaG_FD_155464 | JGI IMG/M metagenome (GOLD analysis project Ga0206679, IMG submission 155464) | Ammonia-oxidizing marine archaeal communities from Monterey Bay, California, United States - M1 100m 12015 | ecosystem: Environmental > Aquatic > Marine > Intertidal zone | place: USA...
CGTGAACCGCACCATGCGCAAACCGGAAATCGGACTGTTTACCACCCAGAGCACTGATCGTAGCCCTGTGCGCAACCCCCCCTAACAGCAGTAGTACCGGGCTGGTGTTTAACTGATGCGCCTCGATTTCCCTGATCAGGAACCGACTGCAATTTTTTACCTCCCGGGACGAAGGGAGGTTTTTTATTGGCAGGCATTTGACAGCGTTGGTGATCTTTACCCGCCCGGCCAGCCCAGATGCTTTGAGCACTTCGCTCAACAGGTTACCCGACGAGTCGCCAACAAAAGGAACACCGGACCTGTTAGCGCCGTGCATGCCTGGTGCCAAACCTATAATCATGAGCGAGCATGAATCAGCTCCTGAGCCAGCAACAGGTTTATTCCAGTAGTCGGGATGGCTGTCCCTGAGGCGTTCCAACTGATTACTCAGGCGACGACATTTCCTGCATTCGAGCAGTTTACGACTTGCTGATTCCTGAACTATATTTTCGATATTCACCCCGCCATTGTAAACCTGCACGGGTCATGCTGCGACTTCCGCATCGATAATGCCGTACTTGATCGCGAGTCTGGTCAGGCCAACATCATTTTTGATACCCAACTTCTCGAACACACGGTAGCGGTAACTATTAACCGTCTTCGGACTCAAGGACAGCTTCTCAGAGATATCCTGGGCATTGATCCCCATGATGACCATCAGCGTGATTTGCATTTCTCGAGTGCTCAGTTGGTCAAATGGAGATGTGTCCGCTTCAGAGAAGGGACGAAGTGCACGCCGCTGGGCAATTTCGGCGCAGATATATCGCTGCCCGGAATGCACCTTACGAATCGCCAATAGCATTTCCTTGATGTCAGCACCTTTGGTGAGATAGCCCGCGGCACCAACATTCAACAATTTGGACGGGTAAGGTTCATCTTCATAGATGGTGACCACGAGGACCTTCACCTCCGGGTGCGCACGCAGACACCTGCGTGTAGCCTCAAGCCCACCAATCCCGGGCATCTGAATATCCATCAGGACAACGTCGGGCTTAAGTTCCCTGACAAGTTCCACTGCTTCTTCCCCGCTGCCGGCATCAGCAATGACTTTCAATCCAGCCACATCTTCCAGCAAACGTCGAATACCTATTCGCACTAGTTGATGATCGTCTACGACAATAATTCGAATCACTGCATTCTCCTTCCCGCGGCTCCGCCATCAAAGATAGACCGGACACACCTTGATTGGAAGTCCGCAGACGCCGATTCCCATCGAAGGAAAATGCTGTGTTTTACGTAGGCAAAAGCCTACTTTTCTCTGCTTCTAACCTGAAAATGCCTGCAAGCCAGTCTGGGCACGACCCAGGATCAATGCATGGACATCATGGGTGCCTTCATAGGTATTAACGGTCTCCAGGTTCATCAGGTGCCGTATCACATGGTACTCATCCGATATCCCGTTACCGCCATGCATGTCCCTCGCCATCCGTGCGATGTCGAGCGCTTTACCACAGTTGTTTCGTTTCATCATGGAGATGATCTCAACCGGGCATGCGTCGTTATCCATCATTCGGCCGATTCTAAGAGCACCCTGTAAACCCAGTGTGATTTCTGTTTGCATATCAGCCAGCTTCTTCTGGATCAACTGGTTGGCGGCCAGTGGCCTGCCAAACTGTTTACGCTCCAATGTATAAGTACGGGCCGCATGCCAGCAATACTCTGCGGCCCCAATCGCTCCCCATGAAATACCGAACCGTGCTTTATTAAGGCAACCAAAAGGACCGCCAAGACCCTTCGCATTCGGCAGCAGGTTCTCTTCGGGTATCTCAACGTCACTCAGTACGATCTCTCCAGTGACCGATGCTCGCAAACTGAACTTGCCCTCAATCTTGGGGGTTTCAAACCCGGGTGTGCCTCTTTCTACAATGAACCCCCTGATTTCACCATCCAGTTTTGCCCAGACCACCGCAAGATCGGCAATTGGCGAGTTGGTGATCCACATTTTAGCGCCATTGAGAAGATAACCATCGGCGGTCTTTTCAGCCCGGGTAATCATGCTACCGGGGTCAGAGCCGTGATCGGGTTCCGTCAATCCGAAACAGCCAACCCATTCTCCGGTCGCCAGTTTAGGCAGGTATTTCTCTCTCTGCTCTTCTGAACCATAGGCGTAAATTGGGTGCATCACGAGCGAAGACTGGACGCTCATGGCAGAACGATAACCCGAATCCACTCGCTCGACCTCGCGGGCAACCAGGCCATAGGAAACATAGTTTATATTCGAACAGCCATATTTCTCTGGCAAGGTTGGGCCAAGAAGACCGAGCGAACCCATTTCGGTCATGATTTCGCGATGAAAGTGTTCATCACGGTAGGCCTGCCGGACACGAGTCATTAGTTTGTCCTTCGCGTAGCTTCTCGTTGTGTCCCGAATCATGCGCTCATCATCCGAGAGCTGATCATCTATACAAAATGGGTCTTGCCAGTTAAAACTTGCCATAATTACCTCAGGTTATTTCAATCCAACGTGGCCGGATTGCGTGTCTGTTAAAGCCGCGCGCATTATATAGATTCATCCTGCCAGAAGCATGAGTTAGAAAAAATCAGTTCAACCCAGACCCTGTTTCAGGGCTGAAACCGATAGTTTATCGGCTAATCTATTTCCGACAAATACCGGGTTTCAGGATGTTTAAGGCAATTAACACCCGCGTTAGCTACATCCCGTAACATCGACTGACCCGAAGGAAGCGGTATAAGTCCACCTTTACCCGGGTCAGCTGTCACCCTATTTGTTGCGCTTTCCGTTCAATGGGTTAGCTTTCGATAGAAAGATTTGAACCTGACAACTATACAGACGAGGCCAGACACCATATGCTCAACGTGCTTGGGCAGACCGTATATGCTAGAGATATCCTCGCGGCTCGTGAAGGGTACAAAGAAGCCGAAAAACTGCCGCTAGAAAAGCTCGAGCGAAGAGAATTTCGACAAATAAGTTAAGAGGTAATCACTGAACTATATGAAGGGGTACTCGACACAAAATGTGGCGGAAATGTTGGAACTGTCCCCGGAACTCATTCGGGAAATTGCTCGCGCAGGGATTCTGGAGCCGGCCAGAACAGCCGGGAATCACTATCGTTTCGACTTCCAGGACATTATTGTATTACGCACGGCGAAAGAACTCATGCAAGCCGGTGTTCGTCGGGCAGAAATTAACCACGCCCTTTTTAACCTCAAATCCAAATTACCTTCAAACCGCCCGCTTACTTCGTTAAGGATAGCGGGGGATGGCGGCGCTGTTGTGATTCGCGAGGCTGACCAGGTCTATGATGCAGCGACCGGACAGATACATTTTAATTTCGCGGTAGCAGACCTTGCGGGAACAGTTGCACCACTCGCTCGACAGGCGGCCGAGGAAGCGCAAGCCAGTGACCAGCTTTCCTCCGATGACTGGTTTGACCTAGGAGTCGACCTGGAGGCAGTTTCTCCGCAGGATGCCCCTGCCGCCTACCTTCGAGCCCTTGAGTTGGACCCCTACCACTCTGATGCACACGTCAACATTGGACGATTGCTACAGGAAGCGGGTGAATACGAATCCGCTGAGGAACACTACAACCATGCTCTGGATGTTGAAAGCGATAATGTCCTTGCTGCATTCAACCTTGGGACACTATTTGAGGATATGGGCAGGATCCAGGATGCGATCGATGCATACAAGAGTGCCTCTAACCTGGCAGACGCCCACTACAACCTATCCAGGCTCTATGAGCTGGTTGGGGAGCACGCCCAGGCGCTAAAGCACCTGAAAACCTACCGAAGTCTTATCGAACGCAGCTAAACAGACAATCAATAGCAATCGGGTTATGACTATCTTCAGGCCCCGGGGCCTAGTGAATAACCGGGTTAGCATTATCAAGCGCCGACCTGACCAGACGATAACCAAGAATAACCAGCCTACCCTCAAGGCGATTAACACCATCAATGGAATACTCAAAACGGTATTCACGCCAAAGCCGCCACTGATCGTTCCTGTCGCGACTACAGGACAGCCTTATTCTCTGAACGGTCTGATCCAGGAGCTGTGCGCCCTCTTTTTCGCATTCCTTACGCGCATACTGCACGGCGTAAGTTTTCGATTGCATCGAGTTATGCCAGTAAAGGGCAACCACCACCAGTACGATAATAAAAACTAAAGAATCCACAGGTTCACACTAATGCACATCATGTCTTAACAACAAGCAATGAATCGAGTATATTGCGCATCGTCTGGAGAGGTGGTCGAGCGGCCGAAGGCGCTGGTCTTGAAAACCAGAGATGGGAAACTATCCGTGGGTTCGAATCCCACCCTCTCCGCCAATATGTCAAGCTATGACTGGCTCTCCGGCCAGTTGTCTTTACTCTGCCCTCAATCGTGCCCTCATTGCATGCCGGGCTGCCTACCTCTTCTATTGCATTGGTGTTAGGCACTTAACTCCCAACCCACTCCGCTAGCATTTCCGGCCCAGCAGCACCCTGCCCCCCACTTCACACAATGGGACTCCTGCACTACTTGAGTATTGCTCGTTTGGGCGAGTGATATGGGAATTTTGGTTTGGCTCAGGAGATCGAGTCTTTGGCTTTAAAGTGATCCGTTTAGTTGTTTAAGCCGCAGGTTTTTGAAAAATTGCACATCTGGGTACGACAGCAGTCACTACCGATCAACCGTCAAAACGGAAACTGTACGTCGTCAGCCCAGATGGCACCATTAGCACTACAATCGGTACTGCCAAGTTAACTATTTTGAGACTCAGAAGTGGGAGTACTCTGCCTCTTTATGCCTCATATTGCGCTCGAAATGGAGCCAGCAGTCCCTAATAATCGTGTCACCGCAACTATTTTGTAGCTCCAGCCCACGGGTATGGGTTAACTTGTCAGTACCCTTACTAGTCCTCAGCCACATCAATCTGAATACTCTTAAGCACGGTGAAGTCATGCAGTGCATCCTGACCACTTTGCCGACCATAACCACTCTCGCCAAATCCTCCAAACGGAAACGCAGGATCACCGCGACGATACTGGTTAACCCAAATAGTCCCTGCACGTACCTCAGCAGCGACTCGATGCGCTCTAGCCAAATTCCGGGTCCAAATGCCAGCAGCCAATCCATATCGAGTGTCATTAGCGATGCGGATCGCGTCTTGCTCATCTTTAAATGGAATCACGCTAAGCACCGGTCCGAATATCTCTTCCTGAGCTATCTCCATATCGTTAGTGACATCGGCAAACACCGTAGGCTCGAAGAACCAACCGCCTAGTCCAACCGGTTGCTTGCCACCAACCACAATACGAGCGTTGGATTTTCGTCCAATCTCGACAAAACTTTTTACTTTCTCCAACTGTTCGACGGTACAGAAAGGACCGATATCGGTCTTGGGATCAGTTGGATCACCTAACGTTAACTTAGGAACGTCAGCAGCCAGCCGCGCAACGACCTCATCGTAGATCGATTCTTGCACGAGTGCCCGTGAACCGCAGATACAACTCTGGCCCCCAGCTGCAGTAAATCCGCCCAAAACACCGGCCGTTGCTTTATCCAGATTTGCGTCCTCAAAAACAATATTCGGCGACTTGCCTCCTAATTCCATAATTGACGGAATCAGATACTGTGCCGCCTGACTCGCTACCAGACGCCCTGCCGCTGGACTACCTGTAAAAGCGATCTTGTCGATACCCGCGTTGTTACATAGCGCAGCACCGACCACTGCCCCCATACCTGTCACTACATTGATAACACCTGGTGGAAAACCAGCTTCCTCAGTCATTCGAGCGAATTCCAGAGTAGATGCAGGAGCAAACTCAGAAGGCTTAATAACCAGTGTATTACCCGCGGCCAGAGCTGGCCCAGCAGCCTGAGCGAGAATCACTGAAGGCGTATTCCAGGGAAGTTGTATAGCAATTACGCCACAAGGTTCCCGGAGCGTATAGCCAAACACGCCCGGACTACCACCGCGTATCACGCTACCAAAAATGTGATCTGCCGTTTCTGCAAAATATCGATAATAGGTTGGCGTCATGGTATTCATGCCAATCATTTCCCTAAGCAGCTTGCCGTTATCCCGCGATTCAATCGGACCTAAGTTTTCCACATTTTTCAGGAGCAAATCAGCGAGGCGTTGCATCACCTTGGCTCTTTCCCTTGGCTCTCGACGCCACCAACTGTTATCAAACGCACCACGCGCCGCGTCAATCGCAGCTTCAACGTCAGCAGTATCACCTTCGGCTAGCTCTGCCCAATCCTCACCGGTATAGGGATCTATCGTGCGAAAGGTCTTGCCTGTCGACGCATTAGTCCATTTGCCGTTAATAAAGAGTTGGTAATGCTTTAGATTATTTAAGGTCATAGCTGTTTATTCCCAAACACGATCAACATTAATGGGCAGTGAAGCGAGCAGGCATTGTCACGAAACCATTGCCCAACAAAGACTGCGGTCGCTCGGGCTTTGCCACCAACTCAATCTTTGAAAACCGTGCTCGCAATTCTTTCAACAAAATGCGCATTTCGAGTCTCGCCAACGCGGAGCCGATGCAGACGTGTTCAGCGAAACCGAAAGTTAAGTGCATTGGCAAAGGTCTTCGAAAGCGCCCGATGTCAAAGGCCTCAGGATCTGAAAAAACTTCGGGGTCTCGATTACCGGCACCATAAACCATATAGACATGCTCCCCTTCAGCGATTTTAGTGCCTTGAATTTCAGTATCGAACTTTGCAGTACGCATAAACCCAAGGGTAGGGTTGTGATATCGCAAAACTTCTTCTACTGCACTATCGATCAACGTTTCGTCACCCAATAACCGCTGGAATTGATCAGGATGATCAGAAAACAACTTCACCGCAGCCGAAATGCCATTGCGAGTCGTCTCGTTACCAGCCACCATAATCGTCTGACAGTACATCTCAACCATCATGTTATTGATGTTTTTATTATCAACTTCGGATACTACAAGCCGCCCAATAAAGTCATCCTTCGGATCTTTTCGACGTGCTTCTACAATAGCGTCGAAATACGCGACCATGCCTTGCAAACTCGCACCAATTTCCTTGTACTCGGCTTCAGAGAGATCCGACCCCATCTTGAAAACAGCTTCGCTCCAATGATAGGCATCATCGATAGGCATATCCTCTAAATCCATAAATATCTGTATCACCTCAATTGGGACTGGGATGGATACGTTAGAGACAAATTCGATTTCGGAACCGGCCTCAATTCTGTCCAAATACACTTTCATGATGCTTTCTATCCGGTCCTTCATACCCAGCACACGACGTCGGGAAAATGCAAAACTCAGCAAACTCCGCAATTGAGCATGGCGCGGAGGATCTGATGTGAAAAAGTTCTCTACACCATCTGGGTACATGGTGTTGACTGCGTCCACACCACTAAGTACATCAGTAATGAGAGTCCCCGACTCACTGGAGAACAGGTCAGTTTCTTTTGAAACGAGCTTAATATCTTCGTAGCGGGTAAGAACCCAGAAGCCACCGGCTTCGTACCAGTAGACCGGTGCCTCCCGCCGCATTTGTTCGTAAACAACGTGCGGATCACCATGATAGAAACTCGGTTCATTTAGCCTAACAAGGTCATCATTCAGCATCGTTCTCTCTTATTAGCTTTAGCCTACAATCGCAAAATTATAACCGACACATCGTCAGTTATATAGACCCCTATCTTGAAAACCATCAACATGAGTAGGCAGAGGTGAACGACAGTCATTTCTGTACCGAAAAGACTCTCTCTTCAAAAGCGCACAACCGAGCCGCCATCTACGGCGATGATCTGGCCGGTAATCCAACTAGACTGATCTGATAGCAAAAACAAACATGCTTCAACGATGTCATTAGTAGTGCCGAGTCGAGCAATCGGCATCTGACTTACGATTTGTTCAAGGCGCTCTGGTGATACTGAATTACGGGTCGCCGGCGTATCGGTAGGCCCTGGAGCAATAGCGTTTACACGTATATTCATTGAGCCCATTTCTCGCGCTAAAGAAACGGTCAGCGCATTGGTCGCCGCTTTCGAAAGACCATAAAAATCACCGGCAGCCCAAGCCGCCGTAGAAGACTGATTGACAATGGAACCTCCCCCTCTAGACACCATTGCAGGATAAATCGCTCGCGTTACGAGCAACTGACCGTTCATGTTCACTTCCATAAATCGCTGGTAATAAACCCAGTCCACAGTAAGCAGACCATCCTTACGTTTACCTGCAAAAATTGCCGCATTATTGACAAGAAAATCCACGCCACCGAATCGCTCTGTCACAGTTTCTGCTAACGCATTGCAGGACTCGACTGAAGCGATATCTGTTTCAACGAACAAGGCATCGTGACCCTCTTTTATCAGAGTATTAGCAACCCGCTGACCTGCTAATTTGTCGATCTCAGCAATAACCACACTAGCACCCTGCTCCGCTAGCGCCACGGCGTAAGCTTCTCCAATGCCTTGGCCTGCGCCCGTAATTACCGCTACTTTGTCATTAAATCGCATCATCTTGCCTCTTTATTAAGTGTCAACATAATCACCCCAAATCCCCTGTCTCAAGCAGGTTAGGCCTTACTGGTCGGTGGAGAAAGACGACCCCAAATATCTAGTTAGCAACGATATATGCCGGAACGACCTGCTCTGAGCACTCATAAAAACCTACTTCTTTTGCCGCAGTATGTACGCAGACTTTCATCGCCGGGTCCTAATCCCAACTAAGTGTCCTGGTTAGACGTACCGATCGGAATCTAGCAATTCGTATGTCCATATTAATTACGTCAGCTCGAACCGCGCTTGATAAAGGTTTCAAAGCACTTTTAGTCGCCGCATAAAGTCCGAGAAACGAGATGGGGAGCCGCTGCACCGATTCTGAGCTGGTATTCACAATATCTCCTGCGCCCCTAGTTAGCATCCGCCGGATTCCCACATGCAGACAATACAAAGGGCCTAACAGATTGACCTTAATCTAGAACTGGAGCAGATCATCTAAGTCCTCCTCATCAGGTTACGGATATCCTTGAGCGGCATTACCCACAAGAATATCAAGCCCCCCTAGTTGGGTCACAATTTGAGCGAACCCATACGAACATCGTCCGGTTTCGAAACACCGCAAATAATCGTCAGGATTTCAACTACCTCCCAAGAAATCACTGACAATTCGATAGTTTTCCATGCTAGCATTGCGACCCGGACACATTCAGCAGCGAATACCTTAACTCAAAGCAAACTCCTGTCCTCAGGAAGCACCAGTAACAGCAACGACTTTGTCCAGCAAGTGAAATCAATCGCTCAATAGGAACGCATTACCGTGACCCAATTCAGTACCTTTTATCCATTTCGCTAGGTAGTAGAGGAAAGAAATGTCCAAGCGCAAACAAAATTTATATGGCCAAGAAATGGGCGACAAGGGCGCTAAAACACGCGCCAAGATTCTTACGGCCACTGAGTCTCTCATAGAAAAACGCTCCATAACCGAACTCAAGGTGTCGGAGATCGGCTCATTGGCTGGAGTTTCGTCTTCGACTTTTTACCTCTATTTCCAAACCGTTTTAGAAGCAGCATTAGCGGTTGCAAACGAAACGAACCAATCGTCTACCGCATTGATGGAAATACTAAATCGCGATTGGACCCACGACAATGTGCTCGAAAATGCCCAACAATTCGTTAAAGAATACTTCTCCTACTGGGCTAAACATGCATCGATACTTCGCATCAGAAATTTTTCTGCCGATGAAGGTGACCGACGTTTCTTTGATGCTCGTCGGCACGCAGTTGAACCGATTCACTTCGCATTGCAGGCAAAACTTTCACATTTCCAATCGATCGACAAGACCGCGCCAAGGCTACACCCGCCGTCGACTGCATCGGTACTATTGGCGCTGCTGGAACGAACAGCTGCCATTGTTCTATTACCTTCAGTCCACAAAGCAACCCGTTCTCGACAAATTGAAGTGGTTACATTTATACTCGTAAGCACCATGGTAGGCCACATAGAGTAACTCCTAAAAATAACGTTAACTCAGTTTTTGATATCACGTTTTCCGCCTATCCAACTACGAAAAATAAACGATACAGGCACTAATAGTCATACTGATTTCGAAAAAATATAACTGACCAAATGTCAGCTAGGAAACGCTCCAGTCAAATTTTCAAACCAAATTTCCCCGTGGCGGATCACTCTCACTATGGCACACCACCTATGATAGTTCAAACAAAATAACGTTACGTCAGCTTTAATAAGCCTGCATCTCGTCTGGACTTACCCGACAAAAATAAGTGCTAAAGGTACTTAGCATCAAACCGAATTTGGGATACCATAACTGATATATAATCAGTTTGGTGGAGTTCGATGGACTTTCAAGTGTGGACAGCTGACAAGCAAGACACAGTAACGGCTGTGCTTTCGCGCGCGGTAGAACAATTTTCAGAACGGACTTTCCTAGATTTTCAAGGTGACAAGTACACCTACGGTGAGGTCGACGAAAAGTCGACGCAGTTAGCCCACGGTTTGCTGGAAAGAGGCGTAAAAAACGATGACCGCGTGGGTAGCATTCTAGACAGTAATCTAGATGCAGTATTACTGTGGTTTGCGGTCAACAAAATAGGCGCTATTAATGTGCCAATTAACACGGCTTATAAGGGTGAATTTCTCCGGCACCAATTTGCTAGCGCAGGCTGTCGACTCATGGTCGCCGAGGGCGACTATGCGCAAAGGGTACTAGACGTTTCTTCAGGCCTACCAGAAGGCCAGTTGATGCTCGTAAGAGGCGGGCCGGTAGACGGAAACTCAGATCTGCGCACCGAACTCTTTTCAGAGGCGTACCATAACAACACCGAAAGTATTGAAGACAACAACAAACCAAGCGACCTCTGTATGTTTATCTTCACAGGGGGCACCACAGGGCATTCCAAGGCCTGCATGATCAGCCACAACTACGCATGCAACGTCGCCCGACAAGTTCTCAAACGGGACTCACGAACTAAAGATGACGTAAACTGGACACCTCTGCCCCTGTTTCATATGAACGCAACCGCGGGCTCCATTCTTTCGTGCATGATGGTAGGTGCCGCTGTATCCATTTTCCCTCGCTTTTCTGTATCCGGTTTTTGGCACGATGTCGAGCGCAGCGGAGCAAGCGTGGTTAACTTACTGGGTGCGATGATTGATTTTATTGCCCATGCGCCCGACGAAGAGTCTTCCAAACGATATTTCGGGCGATTGAAAGCAGTCCGAGGCTCACCTTTTCCAGCAGAGCTTCAGGACATTTGGAAAACCCGATTTGGGGTCAAGTATGCAGGATCGAACGGTTATGGCCTCACCGAGGCTGCACGCGTCACGTCGCTACCCGACGGAGTAGCAGCACCGCCAGGCTCATCAGGTCGAATGAACGAAGATTTCGACGTGCGCATTGTCGACGACCACGATGTTGAACTCCCAGCCGGTCAACCAGGAGAGATCATAATACGCCCTCGTCACCCTAACATTATGTTTGATGGTTATTGGAACCAACCCAAGGAAACACTAGAGGTTATGAAAAACCTTTGGTTACATTCAGGCGATATTGGCAAATTCGACGACGATGGGTTTTTCTATTTTGTTGACAGAAAAAAAGACTATATACGCCGACGTGGTGAAAACATTTCGAGCTTTGAGATAGAGGTAACGTTGAAGGCACACCCACTGATTGACGAGGTAGCGGTACACGCCGTGCTTGTCGATTCTGAAGATGAAGTGAAGGCCACGGCAATTCTCATCAAAGACGCTAAGTTGGACGAAGAAGAATTATGTCACTGGTGTGTTGATCGTATGCCTTATTTTGCGGTACCACGATTCATTGAGTTTCGGGCAAACCTTCCACGCAGTCCCCTGGGAAGAGTCCTGAAATACCAATTACGTGACCAGGGATGCACACCTGAAACCTGGGACCGAGAAACCTCTGAGTTTGAACTGACCAAGCGTTAAGTATTTGGATTACAACAAGAGCCTTATCTCTGACCAACAAGAGGTTTTTACGACATTAGATATGCAGTTCCTATCAATACTTAGTGGAATCAACGATTGAACAAGCGCTACATCAGGGTGTTGCTGCGCATAAAGCCGATAGTCTGGAAGAAGCATAGCGCCTTTATCGCGCTATGCAGTTCAACCTATATCCAACCAGTAATATAAATACGGAGATAATCAATGTATTCAGAATTTAGGAATAAAGTTGTCATTGTGACTGGAGCTGGAGCTGGAATTGGTCGCGAATGCGCCAAACTATTTGCCTGTGAAGGCGCAAAGGTGGTTGTCGCAGACTGGTCAGAGGATGGCGGTCAAGAAAGTGTTTCAATTATTGAGCAGGCGGGGGGTGTCGCAGCGTTCGTCAAAGTTGACGTAACCAATGACGCAATGGTTAAAGGCATGGTTGATTTTGCAATCGACACATTTGGTGGTCTAGATTACGCCCATAACAATGCTGGAATAGATCAAATTGGGCGGGATCCTGTTCATAAAGTACCGGAAGAAGTGTGGGATAAGGTGCTTGATGTCAATCTTAAGAGTGTTTACCTCTGTATGAAACACGAACTCGCGTACATGGTAAAACAAGGGCATGGCGCTATTGTAAATACTTCTTCTGGGGCCGGAACTGCTGGCGTTCCAGGAATGACAGCCTATTGTGCCGCAAAACATGGTGTGGTTGGTCTGACTCGATCCGCAGCACTTGATCATGCCCGCGATGGAATTCGAATTAATGCCATCTGTCCTGGATTGATTAATACACACTTATTGGATGCTACCTTTGATGCTTCTCCTGAGTTGAAGGAGGTTTATGTAAACTCCCAGCCAATGGGACGTATGGGTGAACCAAAGGAAATTGGTGATGCGGTTTTGTGGCTCTGTTCAGATTCATCAACTCTAATGAACGCAGCAATCGTCGCTATTGATGGCGGGTTTTCTGCACAATAAGAGGCTTGAGCTTCCTTGTGGAAGTAAATTTTATATCGTTGGAGGTGAATTTTATTATGGGAATTGAAGAAGAAATTGGACTGGCTTTCTTCGACGCGGTCGGTGCTGGTGACTTAGAGCGTGCGTTTGAATATACAACGAAGGATGTAACATTTACGCCTATCGGTACCCACCCGGTTATAGGCAAAGAGTTTAAGGGTAAGGAAGACATACTTCAAAACTGCTGGATGTACGTATTCGAGCACTTAACGAAGGCGGGTGTACCAACAGTTATTAAGGGTAGCGCTTTTGGTAAAGGTATTGGGTTTATCGAATTCTCTGGATCTGGCGAAGGCCGTTCAGGAATGCCCTATAACAATGTCTATTGTCATATTTATCGCTATGAGGGTGAAAAAATTTGCGCAATTTCTGAATACCTTGATACAGACTTGGTGAACAAGCTCTTATCGCAATGATCGGTCATTAGCTAGCAGCCTATTAGAGAATTATTTTTGGCTTGCTTGGGCTACCCACAGTTATGCCGGCCACGCAGCGAATATGTTGAGATTAGGCCGCTCAATGCTTTGTATAACCGACTCGCCGGTGGCTGTGACTGTGAGGCCTATGCTCAGATTACGAGGTATTCCACATTATCAGCAACCAAATCTATTGTGGGCGCTAAGAAATCGCTTCCACCGAAGGCGCTACCAAAGTTACTGTGCACGTGACCACCGAGCCTAAAATTGAGATCGATGGGGATTCATCATCCCAACGGGTGAGCATGCTTAACGCGCACCGCGCCGAAGATCTCTCCAAAAATGACTTTGTAGACTCTGAGTGTTACCTGGACGAACTCATGCGACCCCAGATAGCTTGCAATATTATCGGCGGCGCGTCGAACTTGACCTCGATATCAACACCGTATTTAGGAAGATGGAAATTACGGACTCATTCACCGTACTGCTCAAAAAATAGCCCCAAACATAGGAGAAACCCATGGCTAACAAATCTGAAGCAATCAAATATGACGGGAAAGTTGCTGTCATCACCGGTGGTGCGTCTGGGATTGGACGAGAGACCGCTGTCGCGTTCGTAGCGGCGGGTGCATCAGTCGCCGTGGGCGATATTAATGCCGACGGCCTTGCTTCACTCGAACGAGAACTCGGACAGCACTGCACAACACTGCTGACCGACGTCAGCCATGAAGCGCAGGTCGAAGCACTTGTAAGCCATTGTGTAAAAACCTTTGGTCGTATCGATATTGGCGTAAATTGCGCCGGAGCAGCAATTCCCAAACCGATTCTAGAGATCGATGAAACCGAATGGGATCAGAATCTTGCGCTAAATCTCAAGGGTCTTTTTCTCGCTTTGAAACATGAAGCCAAGGTAATGCGTTCGCAAGGTGAAGGCGGTGTCATCATCAACATTACTTCGGTAACAGCATCTCTTTGCCCCGTCGGGCTGTCACATTATTCAAGCGCCAAAGCAGGAGCCAACCAGTTAACACGAATAGCAGCCGAAGAATTCCAAGATCTCGGCATACGCGTGATTGCTGTGGCACCAGGGCTGATACGAACCCCCTTGGCCCAGATGATGTGGGACACACCAGAATTATTAGACGCCTACAACTCGAACGTGCCTTCTAACAGGGGCGGTGAAGCCTATGAAATAGCCGATGCCGTCCTTTTTCTCGCATCAGACCGAGCCAGCTTTATCAACGGCACTGTCACCTATCTCGACGGTGGGCATAGTGCCAATGGCGGTTGGGCGGATTTCGCTAATATCAGAGAATATTATAAATAGACCTCCTTCCACTTAAGCGAAGGTGGAAGTCGATATTCTTTACAATCTCATCCTTGGCGTCAGGCCAATTTCTAACCCTGCCAGCGACCCACTCTGCTAAAGCGCATTGTGTCGGCTGACAGGTATGGCTAACAGCAGGCTGGAATCATGATCGTCGAAATAAACAAATACACTGTCTGCAACGCACATTAACGACGAAGCGGAAACCGCAAACGCTATAGCGATTGATTTTGGTGCAGGTTCGCCTACAAAACCTTACAGATCCAGTAACTTACGCAATTCGGGGCGGCTCACCTTCATCGAAGCAGTTCGCGGCAGCGTGGGAAGTACGTGGTACTCCACCGGTACCATGTACGACGGTAGTTGCTCGCGCACTAAAGTGTTCAGCTCAACTGGATGAGGCTCCGCAGCTCCCTTCACCAGCTCAATGGCCGCGACCGGCACCTGCCCAAGCCTCTCATCGCTTTTACCTACAACGACGGCATCTGCAACCGCAGCATGTTTACGCAAGACTCCCGCCACCTCTTCGGGTAGCACTTTAAAGCCACCACGATTAATCGCGTCATCGGCCCTCCCCTCAAGAAAAATGAACCCTTCGGTGTCGATGCGTGCAAGGTCGTTGGTTCGATTCCATTCAGGACCATAACGATTGGATTTTATTTCGACGAGCCCCATTTCGTCATTACCTAGAGGATAAAATTGATTCCGGTCCACCACCCGAATATTGACGTCTTTTCGCGCACGACCGACACTGCCGCGCTTCTCCTCGCCAAATTTTTTGTGATCGCCCAGCGTCCACCCCGCTAAGCCACCAATGAACTCGGCAGCACCATAATCCACCAGAATGGGAACGCCATAGCGTTGCTCAAATTCCTCTTGCACCTCAGGCTCAAGAGGGGCGGTGCCCGAGCGTATAGCCAATAAGCTTGAAAGCGATTCAGGATTCGGCGCGGAGTCCAAAACCATTCGAATCATGGCCGGCACTAAGCTTGCGGCTTTGGGCCGATACTGCTTCACCGCCGCGACCCAATCATCGACATTAAACTTCTCGAACAGCACTATCGGTCGGGCCTGATAAAGCGCCATCAACAACCCGAACAACCCACCCGCATGGCTAAACGGCTTAAACAACAATGCCGGCGAATGTTTTAGTGTTAACTGTGCATTCGCCTGTCCAGCATTTTGCTCACCAGAACGCAATGAGGGCATCAGAATGTCTCGGGACACGGGGATTCGTTTCGGTGTCCCAGTCGTGCCACTGGTCAATCGCTCCAAAACGGATCCGGGCGGGACGTCGCGATGTGGGCCTTGGCCAAGCTGTTCTAAGCCTGGTACAACACGAACCGAAAATGGCGGGCCAACGACCTCGATACCTACACTGCCTGCCTCCTGAGCTGCCGGGATAACGCCGCTGGCAGACCAATCATCATGGTCGCCAAGTACTGCCTGCAGTCGCTGAGTTTCAATATCTTCGATAAAATTTGTGGTAGCGTAGCTAGGTCTTAAGGGCACCACCATACGACCACTAAGGATGAGCGCAATAAATGTCACCACCGAAGTTGGCCGATTACGAGCAGACCATCCGACCGGCGCTGAGGCATCAACACCATGTGCCTTGAGCAGGACGATCACTTCGTTTGACGCCTGCCTGAGCTCTCTCCAGGTGACACTTTGCTCACCTGCTTCAATAGCCACTTCGTCCGGAGACAATGAAAGGACATCAGCAATTCGCTGCTGAAATCCGTTCTGGCTATCTGTATGTTTTGCTTGATCCATTCTGCTCCGACCTTCTGATTACAATTAATACGCCACAACGGTAATGTCGTGACAACGAAAATTTTGTTCCTGTAGTGACGAACCTAGGCCCTCATGATATATATTATAACTGACAGAAAGTCCTTTATAAAAACTTCAAAGCTCTGAAATAGCGCTTAATTAACCATAATTCGGATGTTTTATACCATTTTATGGTAATCTGACGTATAAAAACTGACGTTATGTCATTTTATTACAGCTTGAATATGTGCCAGTAATGGTACTAAAAAATAACCACAAATTGAGTCCTTCTGATGAACTCCAAACCGACCATTGCGCAAAAACTAGGCGATTGGGTGTCAGCATTACGGTATGAAGACCTCCCTCCAGAGGTCATTGCCAGCGCCAAACTTTGCCTACTCGACTTTATTGGCGTCGCATTGCGCGGGGCGACGTTCCCGCAAGTCGCGCCAGTCGGAGCGCTGCTTGACGCGCTGGGCGGAAACCCTGTGGCCACCGTTATTGGGGGCCGCCGCACATCACTCCCGTATACGGCCCTGGCTAATGGGACCTTTGGACATAGTTGTGAATTTGATGATAGCCATTTCCACGGTGGACACCCGGGTGTCTGCATCATTCCCGCTGCGCTTGCGACAGCCGAGCAAGAGCGCATAGACGGCAAAGCGCTTATCACCGCCATCGTCGCGGGTTATCAAGCAATGATTTGCTCTGTCGGCCCTATTCACCGCCGCACACTGGACCTGGGCTGGCATGGCACTAAGATAGGCGGAGTATTCGGTGCTGCCGCCGCAACCGGGAAAATCCTGGACCTGAATGCTCTCGAGCTTGCCAACGCGTTAGCGATCGCTGCTAGTGATGCTTCCGGAACGATGGAGTACGACCAAAGTGGCGGCGAGATAAAACGTTTTCACGCCGGTCTCGCATCACGTTCCGGCGTTGAAGCGGCGATGCTGGCCGCCGCCGGGCTGACCGGACCATTGACCATCTTCGAAGGTAAACGCGGAATATTCCGTCTATTTAGCGAGGGCGAAGAACCAGTTATCGAACGCTATTGGCAACAAGATTTTCACATCCTTGAGACCATGTTTAAACTGCACCCTTGTGCCGGCACCTTACATGCTGCCATTGATTGCGTTGCCCAGATTCAACGAGACCACCAGGTTCAGGTTGATGACACCAAACAGATTGAGGTCGGAATTGTGGATTGGGCGATTCCTCATGGTGCTGCGATCATCGAACCGACTGATGCTATCAGCGCTCAATTCAGCCTGGCCTTTTCGCTCGGATTACAAATGGCAACCGGCGCTGCGGCAATTGACGATTTCTTAAACCCCGCGAAGTGGAGCGACGAACGTATCCAGGCTGTAGCCAGAAAAGTACGACCCGTCGCTGACCCCGTGCCCAAAAATGCGTCAGAGCTGTTTGCCCGAGTCACCCTAACAACAATCGACGGAACCGTGCACGAGGCATCTCAAGAGGCTCCACGAGGGTTTCCCACCCTCCCCGCCTCAGCTGAAGACCTAGAGACAAAGTTCCTCTCGTTAACTGCAACCATATTGCCATCAGGACTAGCGGAAACGCTGATCGCCACTATTGACAAGCTTGAGGAGCAAGCGGACCTGGATTTTGTGGCCGAAACATTCAAAAACATGCGATGAATGGATCCACGCTAATGAGATTGAGGACAAACCGATGGATTTAGGGAAAAAGGGTAAATGTTTCATCGTCGTGGGCGGGTCCAAAGGCATGGGCTTTGAAGTCGCCAAACTGCTCGCTGCCAGCGGTGACAAAATCGCAATCATCAGCCGACACGGCACAGAAGATGCTGTGGCCGCATTACCGATTGATCTAGGTAACAATATTACCAGTATTCTCGGCGATGCAACCCAAGCGGAGTCCATTGACGGCGCGTTCAGCCAGGCCATAGAGACTCTGGGTAGCATCCATGGACTGGTAACAGCCAATGCCGAACGCAGATATGGCGACCTATTGGATAGCTCAGACGCTGATTGGCTGCACGCTTTTGAAAGCGTGGTTATGGGCACTGTTCGCTGCTGTCGGGCTGCGATTCCTCACATGATCAACGCCGGTGGCGGGTCCATCGTGACCCTAGGAGCCTACTCAGCTCGATCACCGAAGTCATACCTTTTCCCTTACGCGTCGAGTAAAGCCAGCATCGTCAACATTACTAAAAATATTGCCCGAACCTACGGCACCCAAGGAATAAGGGCTAATTGTGTGTGTCCGGGTGTAATTGAAACGGAGCGCTCAAAAAAGCGGCTCGACGATCTGGTCATTGAACATAGAATAAGCCGGGTCGAAGCTGGTTCACTTGATATCGCCAACCTTGGTATGAATGTTGCCCTAAAGCGACTAGGAAAACCCAACGAGGTTGCTAATTTGATTACCTTTTTGCTTGGTGAAAAGAGCGCTTACATTAGTGGAGCGCTGATCAACATAGATGGCGGTACGGAGTTCTAAGAAATCTGCTCTTTGGCAATAGCCTTACGAGCGCTCAATCCGGCGAGCAAAAATAAAATAGTTGCCACACTATACAGCGCAACCGTCGCTAACACCGCAGGTCTGAGGGACTCATCACCACCTACAGCGTCACTAATCATCCCCGTCATTAGGGGTATTAAGCCGCCGCCAATCAACACCGAGAGCAATTTACCGGTCGCCAAGGTGGTGCCCCGTACATCAGGTGCAGCCAAGGAAAGAATGAGTGAGTAACCCGTAGCAACAAAAAACCCAGCAAAGAAGGCCAAGGCAAACAAACCAACCATAGCCATGGAAAAACTAGGCGCGAGCGTCATTACTAAGCCTGCTAACAAGGCAGCAGCCGTTGCCAATGCAGGTATTAGCGCCAGCCGTGCTGCATCCCCTTTTGAGTACCTGTCAGCGATCGGACCAACCAGCAGGGAACCAATCGACTGCGTGACACCAACACCAACGCCAACCCAGATAGCGGCTTCACTGATACTCAGTCCGTGAATACGAACAAGGAAAGATACCAACCAGACCATCAACGAATACTGTACTCCAGTGGAGAAGGTATTGGCCAGCAACGCATATCTTAGCGCCGGCTCGAGGAAAATTTCTTTAATAGTCTGTTTCGGTGAAGGTCCACCACCAAACAGCCCCTTAGATGGCCTGCGTTCCTTACGCTCTTCATCATAAGCGCCACGAACAGGCTCCCGCGTGGTGAAGAACAAAAGACACGCCAAAATAATTCCTGGAAGACCTGCGATTAGAAATACTTCGCGCCAGCTGTAGTGCAACAACACCCATCCACCGAGTATGAATATAACGAATTGCCCTGCCGCAGCACCGGCGTAGTAAATACCAACGGCTGTACTCCGCTGTCGTTTTGGGAAGGTATCCGCAATAATAGATAGACTCGCGGGCGATGCTGGCGCTTCTGCCACACCTACGCCTATCCGCGCTGCTACCAGACTCATATAACTTCCAGCGAAAGCACTAAAAGTGGTGCATAGGCTCCATACAGTGACCGTAACACTCAACAACGCACGCCGGTTCACGCGGTCGACCAACCACCCCATGGGTAAGACAAAAATAGCGTAAGGAAGGGAGTACGCAAGCCCACCGAGCGCACCAATTTGTGAATCAGAAAGATTAAACGCTTCCTTGAGAGGCTCGGCTACAACTGAAATCACACCACGATCGACCGCTCCAAAAATATAGATAAATACGAGCAGTCCTAATACGTACCACTTGTAGCCTGGATTGCTGTAGCTTGGGTTTGCTGCTACTTGTTTCGTCATCGTTAAACCCTCAAAAAGTTAAATCTGGCGCCTTCACGCTGACTTGGGGATATCACGGCAATGCCTTTTACTGTAAGTAGTAGGCGCAGGTGCAAGACTAACGGTCCTGCCGCCGTCCCTCCAGTTGTACCCATTGGCCCATGGAACCGCGGTGCCCGCGACCGGCGGCGGCAGCACCACCCTCTGCAGGTAGATTTACACCCATTACCTAGGCGGCCGAGTCTGAAGATAAAAACCCTACCGCCGATTGATAGTGATAATGAGTTGCGTTCCTTCAAGCTCCACCTGACGGTAATCTTTTTCCCCAGCGACTACTCTAAGCCTTCTCCAACACATGCACTGCACAAGCGTTACCGAGCGCAACGACATGGGTCATCCCAATAGTCGCTCCCTCAACTTGCCGGTCGCCGGTCTCTCCTCGAAGGTGAGTAACCACCTTATAAATGTTGGCGATGCCCGTTGCGCCCAAAGGATGGACTTTTGATAGCAAGCCACCAGACACATTCACCGGAATCTTTCCTCCGAGCGTGGTTGCGCCGCTGTCCAAAAAGGTTTGCCACTGAAAATTCTTTCTTTGTTACACATGAGAAAGAATCTTCTTAATATCCGCAGACGTTACCGGTCGATTTAGATTAGTTGCCGGATCCAGGCCCCCCAGTGACTTTGGCTCAACATCAACATGAGTGGCCAGTTTACGCAAAGCGCCAACGGTACAATTATCGCGCCCTCCTAATGCCCTGAAAGGATCGTATGAAAATTCACGCATGGCATTAAGATGAGTCATCTTATCAATTTCATCGGACGGGACACCTTTCAGTGAAGGCCACAATACTTCAGGAGAATACGGCCAAACCGTATCTGAGTGGGGGTAATCGCATTCCCACGTGATCATGTCTACACCGACGTCGTGTCGATTTTTGATCCCAAACGCATCATCAATGAAACAAGAAATAATGTGTTTTTTATAAATTTCGGACGGCTTTTTCCCATCAAGTGTGCAGTTGGTCCAAGGGCTATGGTGCTGCTGAGTAAAATCAGCTCGCTCCAATAAGTATGGTATCCAGCCGATGCCGCCTTCCGATAACGCCAATTTTAAGGATGGATACTTTTGCCAAAAAGAGGCGAATATCCAATCAGCTGCAGCAGGCGCAATTGAAATCGGCATAGAGGCGATCCAGGCATCAATGGGCGATTCGTCAGATGCATAAGGCGCGTTGCCAGCGGAACCAATGTGGGCACACAAAACCACCTGATTATCGGCACACGCCTTCCACAAGGGATCCCACGACTCGGCGTGGAGGCTGGGTAAGCCAATTAGCGAAGGGTTATCCGGAAAGGCCACTGCATGCACGCCTAATTTGACTATGCGCTCTACTTCCTGGACGGCTAACTGCGGATCCCATAGTGGCAGAAGGCCAATCGAAATAAATCGACCCGGGTGCTTGCCACACCAATCGTGAACGTGCCAATTGTTATACGCCTGAATCGTGGCTAACCCGAGCGCCTTGTCATCCAGGTGTTGGAAGCGAGCCCCAGCGAAGCCAGGAAATGAACCGAAACAAACCGACCCCAGAACACCGTTTGCGTTCATATCATCAATACGAGCATCAACGTCGAAACAACCTTTACGAACCTGGTCATACGCAACGGGCTCGAAACCAAATTCCTCACGAGGACGTCCGGCGACCGCATTGAGGCCCAGCCCTGGTGCTTTCTTACCTTCAACCACCCAATGATGTGCCCCATCGGAGCCCTTTGCGATATGCGGTGCGCGACTCTTAAACTCAGCCGCAATATGATGTTCAAACATTTCTGGTGGTTCGATCAAATGATCGTCGACACTCACTAAGACCATTTCTTCAAGATTCTTCGCCATAAATTCGTATCCTTCTGCGCCTTTCTTAAGCGGGGCACGACGACCAACTATTAGGAACTTGCAATATAACTGACTATATGTCAGTTTTAATTCTTTCGCAAGCGGATGATTTGATCAACATAGCTTAAGAAACATTTGTTTGGGCGCTATTACCGTCCACTTTAAATGATTGCCGTGCCCGGCAATAGCTGAAACAAAGTCACTTATGACATACTCTGGCATGCCAGACAATTTTGCCTTTAATTAGGAATGGAGACTTAACGCTTGGACCTAATCTCTAGCGCAGAAGATAAAGAATTTCGCGAACGAGCTAGAGATTGGCTCAACGACAATGCACCCCGGGAACGCCGACCCCACCACGGAGAAGCAATGCGGGAGTATGATAAGAACTGGCAGAAGGCCCAGTTTGACGAAGGTTGGGCAGGCGTTTCATGGCCTATTGAGTATGGTGGGCTTGGACTGGGTCTTACCCACCAACTTATTTGGTACGAGGAATACGCTAGAGCATTCGCCCCCGATAACCATCTATGTTTTGTCGGCCTCAACCACGCCGGCCCTACCATTATTGCTCACGGTGACGAAGCACAAAAAAGCGCGCACTTAAAACACATTCTTACCGGTGAAAAAATCTGGTGCCAGGGATTTTCGGAACCCAGCGCCGGATCCGATTTGGCTGGGCTGCAGACTAGAGCCGAAATCGACGGTGACGAACTGGTGATAACGGGAACCAAGACTTGGACCAGCCACGGACACCTGGCCGACATGCAGGAGCTTCTAGTTCGTACCGATCCAGACGCTCCCAAACACAAAGGCATTAGCTGGTTGATTTTTGACATGAAAACGCCTGGCCTTGAAATGCAACCCATAGAGATCATGACCGCACCCAATCTACCCCATTTTGTTCAATGCTTTTATGATGAAGCACGCATCCCGCTAGCCAATGTGGTGGGAGGGCTCAACAATGGCTGGAATGTCGCCATGTCGACGTTGGGTTTTGAGCGAGGCACAGCTCAGATCAAAGACCAAATCCGGTATGCCTTTCTGGTCGAGCAAATGATCGAACGCGCCCGAAAACGATTCGGTACAAGCAACCTGGATAACGACGAATTCGGCGCGCGCTTAGCTCAATTGAGAGCCGATATGGCCGCAGCTAGAGCAATGGCGTACATGGTTGTGTCACGAGCACAAGCAGGCATACAAGGGTCGGAGAGTTCACTAATGCGCGCGATGGTAGGCGAAGTACAGCAGAGGGTGCGTCGCCTGGCCTTCGATATCATCGGACCCGAAGCACTTGAAAACCCAGAAGACGATGATTGGGTTTATTTCTATTTGCGGACGTATTCGACCACCATTGCTGCGGGCACAGCTCAGATCCAACGTAATATTATTGGCGAACGTGTGCTTGGTTTGCCGCGCTAAGGAAACGACACCATGGACCTACTTCCCTCATCAGAACAAGAACAAATCGTTGACACAATACGTAGGTTTTTAACTGCCGAAGCGCCTGTTAGTCGACTTCGAGAACACGGTGCGCTGGGTAATCCGGATGCCTTCCTTTGGCCTCAGATTGGAGATCTTGGTTTTTTTGGCCTGAGCCTTGATGAAGAGCTAGCCGGCATCGGATTGAGTAGCGCCGAGGAAGCTTTGGTCTACCGAGAATTTGGTCGCCATCTGATCTCGATCGGCGTGTTTGGGCTTACCCTAGGTGCCCGTATCGCCGCTACCGTAGGAGAAACCGAACTCAGAGACAGGCTACTTTCAGGCTCGAATCAAATCGGGATTGCTAACACCTTCGATGGCGTTAGCATCGGTCCCGATAGCTGTAACGGGCGGGTTCACCTGTTCGAGGCCAAACAAGCATCATATATCCTATTACTGGATGAAAGCGGTGCGGCGCTGATAGCTGCAGAGGAATGCACTAACCGCGAAACTGTCAATGCCACAGATGCCTCGTTAACGCTGGAACGCGCTACACTCAACGATGTAAAACCCATCTGCTGGGTCAACGCTGGTCACGAACCAGTCCACACTCGGGCACTGTTATTGCTTGCCGCCTATGCCACAGGCCTCGCAGAAGCCACCCGCGACATGGCAGTTGAATACGCTAAGGACCGTCATCAATTTGGTAAGCCGATCGGTTCGTTCCAAGCGATTAAGCACGTTTGTGCCGATATGGCCATTCGAACCGAAGCCGCTCAGTCATTAAGTCTATTTGCGGCAATGGTTTTTGCGGAGAAACGAGATGATCAGGAGTTTCAGGTCGTCTCAAGCAAGATTGTTGCGACCGACACCGCAACGAAGAATGCGGCTGCAAACATTCAGGTCCATGGCGCCTTTGGCTTTACTGCTGAAGCCAACGCCCACCATTACCTTAAACGGGCACACGTCGCAGACCTGCTTTGGGGTGATTTAAGAGCGCAACGTCAAAGACTTCTTAATTTACCCTATAGCACGGAATAAATGCATCGGCGAAAATTCCAACTTATTTATTAAGGGGCAAGAGGACGTGAGCCTTTGAGCCTAGCAAACTCGATCATAACGTATGGTCTACGGAGATGGTGCAAGCACTAAGCTCTAATATACTGACCGTAAAACAGCTGGCACACCGAGTTATTAATGACCGCACAGAAATCATGAAGAAGTGGAAGCTAATCATAAGGGCAACCAAGGTTAAAAGGAGTCAAACATGAAAGTTAAGGTTGATGTTAAAAAATGTGTAGGCCACGCACGGTGTGCTGCATCAGCGCCGGAAGTATACGAGCTCGACGATAATGGTTTTAACGTCACTGCTGAAAAACAGATCCATCGCGGGCAGGAAGAGAAGGCCCGTCGCGGAGCTCGCGCTTGTCCTGAGCGTATCATCGCTATAGAAGAGGAATAGGCAGAAAATGAGCGCTAAAATACATAAGATAGCAATCGTGACCGGCGCATCATCCGGTATCGGCGAGACCACCGTCATCCGCTTGATAGAAGCTGGTTACAAGGTCTACGCAGGTGCGCGCCGCGTAGAACGAATGCAGAGCCTGGAGAGTGCCGGCGCAGTGGTTAAAGCGCTCGACGTGACGATAGCAGAGTCGATAGCAGCGTTTGTGAACGCGGTAGTCGATGCAGAAGGTAGAATCGACTTATTGGTGAACAACGCAGGGTATGGTTCCTACGGTGCGGTTGAGGATATTCCGCTAGCAGAGGCGCGACGACAGTTCGACGTTAACGTGTTCGGACTAAGTGAAATGACTAGGGCAACGCTGCCTACGATGCGCGCCCAACGATCCGGCACCATTATTCATATAGGTTCGATCGGTGGTAAAATGTGGTCACTACTCGGCGGCTGGTATCAAGCATCTAAGTATGCGTTGGAGGGGCTGGCCGACTGCACCCGCAATGAACTTAGGCCGTTCGGTATTAATGTGTCACTCATTGAACCAGGCGGAGTCAAGTCTGAGTGGCGTGAAAATGTCATTGAAATCATCAAGAATACCTCCGGAAGTGGCCCTTATAAAAAGCTGGCCGACGCCGCCGTTAAGTTTTTCGAAAGTGCCGAGTCGTTGGAGATAGAACCGACGTTGATAGCAGATGTTATTGTGAAAGCTTCTCAGTCAAAGCGGCCGAAAGCCCGTTATGTAGTACCCGGCCACTTCAAGCTTGTACTGTTTGTGAAGGTATTGTTGACCGATCGAATGTTCGACAGCCTATGGTGTAAGTTCATGGGAATTCCAAAATCAGTATGATTCAATTTAACCCAGCAAGATTGACTAAATGGCTTACCTGCCTCGCTATTTCTACTGCATTAAGTGCATGTACGCTGAAAAATTCCTCTAATTTACGAACTGATAATTTACATGCAGGCGATTTACGTCTTTATGTGCTCGATTGCGGCTATATGGATATGCAGGGCTTTGCCCAGTTTGAAGAACTCTATGGTGTTCCCGAAACGGCAGTCACTATCCCAGGTCAAGCTAACCCCTGCTTTCTAATAACCAATAATGGTCAGAGTTTACTGTGGGAGTCCGGTTTACCGGATGCCACGCCGCGCGAACCGACACCATCAGCCTTCGGCGTAAACTTCGAAATGCCAAACAAACTCAAAGCACAAATGGAAGCACTCGGCGTTCCTCCTGCTAACCTGGACTACTTTGCCATATCCCACTTGCACTTTGATCACATCGGAAACGGGGCTTACTTCAAGCACGTCAAAACATTATTGCAACTCGCTGAGTGGGCAGCTGCAAACCGACCCGGTGAAAAAAACATTGGTTACGATAATAAAGCTACATATCAGTTTAAAGAATATGAGAAGTTAATACTGTTAGCAGGGGATCATGATGTTTTCGGTGATGGTTTAGTCACTCTAATCTCTGCCCCTGGTCACACCGAAGGCCACCAGGTCCTGGTTATCAAACTCCGGGAATATGGCCCCGTGATCCTCAGCGGCGATGCGATCCATTTTACAGAAGAACTCCAACATCATATTTTGCCGACCTTCAACGCGTCTGCAAAACAAAGTGAAGCTACGTTGAAGACCTTATTGGAACTCGAAACAGCATTAGGTGGTGAGCTGTGGATTCAACACGACCCCGTACAGCACCAGAAAAGGAAAATGGCGCCGGACTTTTATCGCTAACGATCTATCGGCGCAACACAGATTTTCCATTTTTTGTGACGGTCTTATTGCGCTCTGGAACACTAGCCTCAAACGAAACCACACCACCGTCCCGCCATAGATCAATAACAATCGTATCCGATGGATACACAGGCGCCGAAAACCCCGCTGCGTGACTGGCAATTCGCGCAGGGTCAAAGTCACAATAACTTTCCAGTACTGCCCGACAGGTAATTCCATAACTGCACAAACCATCTAAAATGGTCCGCTCGAAACCAACGGACTGACCGACAGGCGGGTCGACGTTCCCCTGTTGCATGTGGTGACGGTGCCGGGCTTTGCTCGCCACGAGTCCCACCATCGCAGCGTGCAAGGAGGGTTCGGTTGAGTGTCGCAATCGGCTCGCCATCTATTCGATCTCGCTAATATCAGCTACGAGTTTCCCCGCCCCCGTCAATACAGCACAACGAACCTCTCGGTTTTGGTTAATTTCTTCACACGCCGAGCGAATTTCAATTCCGTCGCCGTGGCGGGCTAATACATTGCCTGCTTCTGGGCGATTTAATGTCATTGTGGCGGTACGACCTCCTATAGTTAGATTAACAAGTCCCACGATGTTCCTTATTTAAGGGTTTAGGTTATGGTTAGAGCTTAGAAATTTCGCTGATGTCTTCAACGGCATCTAAATGCAGCAACGTCTCGACCAGTTGATCAACCTGCTGCGGGGAGATCGGCTGCTTGAAGTACTGCAAGCAATCCTTAATTTTTTCAATGACGTCTGCGTCGGACATTGGATTGTTCGGGCGGCCATACACTTCATCGACCTGAGCGGAAAACGACTGCCCGTCTGTAGTTTGAATTTCAACCATTGCAGGCGTGATCGCGCCGGCGGGGCCGAACTCGTCGCTAACCCGATACTGCACCTCGCCGACGACCGACAGAACTGCGGGGTTTTGCAGATTCTCCGGAGGAAGTCGGCGATCTCAGGCGTCTTCACCACCACCTGACGCAGACGTAAAGTCACCATTGATATAAACTTTATCAAGCCCACTAAACAGTTGGTTCATTAGAGATCAACCTGGGGGTATAAAAGGTAAATCACGGTAACCTCTGATCACAGATTTCGGGACTCACCATTGCAAAGGCAAGCTATCCAGCCCCAGGACACCGCCACCTATGGCATTGATATTTGCGTCAGATTGTACTGTGAATTCCGGTACTCGCTTAAGCCACTCTTCAAGCGCGATATTGACTTCCAGTCGCGCCAAATGAGAGCCAAGGCAGCGGTGAGGTCCAAATGAAAAAGCGTTGTGGCGGTTAGGGCTACGCTTTAAATCAAGTTCATGGGGGTTCTCAAACTCATCCGGGTCACGAGTCGATAGCATCGTTGAAGTGGTGACCATGTCACCTTTCTTAATCCTCACACCAGCGTACTCTGTGTCCTGGGTCGCGACGCGCCCAGTTGTGACTATGGAGAAGGCACGAAACATCTCTTCTGCCGCGTCTCCAAGAAGCTCATGGTTATCGCGAAGCGTATTTTGTTGATCGAGGTTCTCGGCGAGATAGCGAAATTGGAAACCCAATGAACCCACAACCGTATCAAGGCCACCGATGAACAGCATGACCACTATCCCCATCATTTCCTCTTGGCTAAGGGGCCGACCATCAATCTCAAACCTAGTGATCGTTGAAACCAGATCATCCCCCGGATCTTTCTGTCGTTCAGCAATGACACCATTCAAGAATTCTTTAACTTCTTGCATCGCGGGACCCCGGCCTGCCCTGTCGTGGACAATTGTATTAGTCCAAGCACGAAATTTCGGCAAGTTACTTTTCGGCAGACCCAGTAAATTCAGAAAAATGCTCACAGGGTAAATCTCACAGAACTCCGAAACAAAATCGCACTCTCCCTTGCCGACCAAATCCTCAGTTAGTTCAATAGCCCAGGCGCGAATCGCCTCTTCTTGTAATTTGACGGCTTTAGGAGAGAACAGCGGATTAAGCAGTCTTCGATAATCGAGGTGCTCAGGCGGGTCGACTTCCAACGGTATCAGACGCCAACTCTCACCCATCGCCTGGGCGCGCGGTTGCGCACTGGAAAACAGTTCCGGATGTTGCAAAATATAACGAATGTCTTCGGCTTTGGTAACCACCCAGGTACCACGGTTTTCTGCACCACGGTCTTGGTGGCTCACCGGTGAGTAAATGATCCGAGGCCCGTCGTGTAATTTGCCTAGTTGCTCGTGTGGGTAGGCTTCAAGGCCGGTACGAAAGTCGCAATATTGGACCAGCTCAGGTGGCACGTGACTGGGTACGTCGGACATATTGAAATCTTGATTTTTATCATTACTAGCCATCGAGCTATTCTCCAAACACTACGCTGATAAACATTATAACTGACTATACATCAGTTTTTATCTTATTTTAAACTTATGAATTTTGACTATTCCGAAGAACAAATATTATTACAACAAGAAGCGCGAAAATTCTTGACCGGCAACTCCGACTGCGCGGCCGTGCGACGGGTTCTTGACGACACCAAGAAATCATTTGATGACACACAGTTGTCATCAGTCGCAGAACTCGGGCAACAAGATCTAGCCAGCCAACTATCTCAAGTCGAGTTATTGAAAGCTGCAAAAACCTGGCAAGCGCTGAAAGTAGATCATGGCTTTGCCTGCATTACCTGGCCAACGGAATTGTCCGGCCCTGCGGGCTCTACGATGGAAAGCGTAATTTTTACCCAAGAGGAAGAACAGTTCGATATTCCCCTGGGAATTTTTCAGGTCAGGCTCGGCATCTGTATGCCGACGGTGATCAAACTGAGTCGCGAAGATGTAAAGCAACGATTTGTTAAACCAGCTCTGCGCGGTGAAGAAATCTGGTGCCAGCTCTTTTCTGAACCAGCGGCAGGTTCAGACCTTGCTGGCATCCGTACCCGCGCCGTACGTAAAAGACAATGATGATTGGGTCATCAATGGCCAAAAAGTCTGGACGAGTAACGCCCACATTTCCCATTTTGGTCTATTACTCGCGCGTAGCGACCCAACGGCGCAAAAGCACAAAGTTATGACGATGTTTTGGGTGGACATAAAGACCCCGGGTATTGAAGTTCGCCCCATTCACCAGATTTCAGGCAATAGCGGGTTCAACGAAGTATTTTTCACTGACGTTAGGATTCCCGACTCTCAACGGACCAGCGAAGTCAGCGGCGGTTGGAAAGCGGCCTTGCCGACCCTGGCAACAGAACGCCTAGCCATAGGTGGCGCTATAGGCGCGGATTACGAAGAACTGATCGACTTGGCCTTGAAGACCCCCAGCGGCGATCAGTCTGCTATGCAAGATGCTGTCTTTCGTCAAAAACTCGTCGATTGGTAGGTCAACGCCGAGAGGGTCAGACTAACCCGTCTTCGCGCAATGACCGCACTATCCCGAGGCGAAACACCAGGACCGGAGTCATCTATTGGGAAATTTATCATGGCTGCACAGCTGCAAGATTTATCTGACTACGCCATGGACCTTCAAGATCAGTACGGGATCATCAACGACGATGAGCGTTCTCCCCTCACGGCAGCATTTCAAAAAGGCTGGCTCAAAGCTCCGAGTTCGCGAATTGCCGTCAACCTGTATCGACTAGCACATGCACGCCCCCCGCTCTATCAAGAAATAATCGATTACGCCATCGACCTACTGACGACTCAAAATCAAACAACCCGCCAGCGCACCGCCACCGACACTCGTCAATGCCAACTCTGGATTACCCTGCACCTGGCGATCATCACCGTCGCCCCACAATTGCAAGCAAGACTCACGCAGCAAGCCGAAGCCATGCAACCGACCACCTGAAAGCTGACCACCCCCGGTATTCATGGGACACTTGCCCTCTAATGAAATTTGATCGGGACTCGCAACGAATTCACCGCCTTCACCGGGCGCACAAAACCCTAATGCTTCAAGCCAAATAATCGGTTGGATACTGAAACCATCGTAGATATTCGCGACATCAATGTCGCTAGGTTTCAGGTCGGTTCGGTCCCAAAGATGGGCGCTGGCATCTAAGGCTGGCGTGCTGGTAATATCTTCAAACTGATCCCAGCTATCTTTGCCATACATTGCACCGCTCATGGCCTCGATACGCAGCGGTGGGTTTTTCATGCCCCGGGCGGCATCCAGGCTCGAGACGATAAAAGATACCGAGCCATCGATTGGGGCATCGCAATCAAACATACACAGGGGATCAGAAATAATCCGTGTCGACAAATAGTCGTCCATGGTCATTGGCTCTCGATACATTGCGGTCGGGTTTAGCTGTGCGTTGCGTCGACAGTTGAGCACCCACGCGCCAAGTTGTTCGCGCGTAAGCCCATGACGATGCATCCTCACCTTGGTGATCATCGCGTGGGAATGAATTGGCGAAAGCGCATTAAATGGATAAGCCCAACCCTGCCAATTATTCCACCGTCGCGCCGGAGATCCGTCGGGTAAAGGGTCTTGTTTCAATTGTTTTATCATTGAATATTGAATGGCGGTACGATGACATACGACATGTCGCGCCTGTCCTGTCGCCACAGCCATAGCTGCTGTCATGATGGAAGACATTGTGCTCGGGCCCTCCTGAATTGATGAAAACCAATTTAGTTTTAGACCTAAACCATTTTTGATGTCCCTCAAAGGAACAGGGGCCATGCCAGGTGTCTCGCTAACCGCGGGGTTAGTACAAAGCCCATCTATATCGTCTATCTCCAACCCGGCGTGCTCAACAGCGGCTGTAATGGAATCTAAGACCAGCTCTATCGCAGGTTGATTTACCCTACGGCCGATGGCCGACATGCCGACACCGGTGATAGCTGCGTCTCTTTCTAAAATTTTTGTCATCGACGCTCACCTTTTAAAATCGGTTCAAATAGAGGTAACCAAACATCCTCGCGATGATCGAAGACCACCAGTACAGGCATGCCAATGTAAACCTCTTCAATACCGCAATTGACAATGTTAGTGGTCAGACGCAGGGCTTCCTGCTCCTCTATCTCGACCACGGCAACAATAAAAGGAAGCTCTAAGCCTTCCTGCCATGCTTGCCGATTAATGGTAAATGTCGCCACTTCAGCACGCCCCGACACCACGGCAGGATCAACATCCCGCGAGCGACACTTGGCACACACTGGTGCGGACGGATGAATGTAATACCCACATGCATTACAGTGAGTAAAGCGCAGCTTGCCATCCTCCCCTGATTGCCAAAAGAAACGGTTACGTTCATTTATTGCAGGTAAATCGCGCCTGGGTATCGCAGCAAGATCTGTTTTTGTAGGTAACATGGTTATAATCTTATTTCCCGGTCTAACCGAGCCTCCTGCACGTTGGCGTACTATCAGTTTTTAACATGAGGTGCTTGAAACTTCTAAATCACACATGAGCACTATACTCGATAGCTGACAATACGTCAGTTTATATTGGCATTATTCACGTTGCAATTTTACCTGTCCTACGCCACGACAGAAAAGAACCCTGAATAGCAGCACGGTTCTTTTGTGGTTAGTACATTCATCGAGACTTTCTCGATCGAAGCAGAGCCGATCATAGTTGACGAGTCATCAGTTTTCGGAATAGACTGTACATAATGTTTAGGCGTTCCCGGAAAATGCGCAGCGCGCGAGCGCATTAGAGCGGTGCGCTACGAGGAGTCCATTAAATTGTCAGATAAACAAAAAACAAACAACGAAACAGCTGGCAAGATTACAGACGAGGACATCGAGCGGGCACGACGCCAAATTGGAGTGCCCAAGTTCGCTTTCAACAAGCCCTACAACGAGACCGCGTCTGCAGATGGTATACGTCACTTCGCCTTTGCATGCGGTGATGCCAATCCATTATTTAATGACCGCGCTTATGGTGCCAAGACCCGCTGGGGCGATCAAATCGCGCCCCCACTCTTTCTGCATAGCACCGGAAACAACCTGACGCCGAAGCCAGATGTTGCAAAGAAGGCGCTGTTTAAAGGTTTGTTTCGTGGCGTCGGCAAGTACTACACAGGAGTTGACTGGACCTGGTGGAAGCCTATCTATCCTGACAACCGTTTATTTTTCGAACGTTCTACAGCAGATATTCTTGTTAAGGATAAATCCTCTTTTAGCGGTGGCAGAACGGTGACCGAGGTTTATCGTGATCTGTTCGTCGACTCCAACGGTGCTCTCGTTGGCCGCAGGGAAGAGTCTTATTTAAGTGCCGAACGCAGCGGGACAAAAAAAGCGGGCCGTTATACAGGCGTCGAACGGCACACCTACACCGAACAAGATATTACGGAGATCGATGCAGTCTATGCCGCCGAAAACCGGCGTGGCAATGATGTCCGTTACTGGGAAGATGTTACCATTGGTGATGAGGTGACTCCGGTCGCTAAGGGGCCGCTCAGCATGGTAGATATCATCTCGATGCACATGGGCATGGGACTCTCCAGCAGTGGCATCGGACCTTTAGGTTTGGGTTATGCGCATCGCAAAAAAATGCCTGCATTTTACGTACCCAACAAGTACGGCGTACCGGACGTCGTACAACGAGTGCACTGGGACCACGAGCGTGCTCAACAGCTCGGCTTACCAAGCTCTTATGACTACGGTCAAATGCGTACCAGCTGGCTAATTCACCTGATCACAAACTGGATGGGGGATGACGCTTGGTTATGGAAACTATCCTGTCAATCCCGCGCTTTTAACTTTATGGGGGACACAACAATTTGCAAAGGGAGAGTCATAGACAAGCGCAAAGATGGAGAGCACTATTTGGTAGATATTGAAATGGCATCGACCAACCAGCGAGGCGAAAACACAGCTCCCGGTACCGCAACTGTCATTCTTCCCAGTCGTGTTGGTGGACCCGTCGTACTGCCTGCACCGGAACCCGAGACAGCGCATCGCGCGGCCAGCATTCTTAGAGACCCTGCCGCAGATGATCAGGCCTTGGCGGAGCAAGATAAGTCATAAGGCGAGCTGCCTTCGTATCCCCTCTCCGAACGCCTACTGGACGTTTCATGGAAAGTTTATTCCCAATAGCAGCGCAAAACCTTGCCGGCCATATAGTACGACCGGTGTTTGTGCACACCAAAATTGATTCCAACAAAATCGAAGGTACGGTTTTCGCACAAAGCTGCGCCAACAGCGAAGCGCCCCGCGTCGGTCGATGCGCAGCACTAACAGCCGGGCCCTCTTGCTGGCGTACCCGGCCTACAAGCGATAATCACCGCTGGCATAATGGAGGAAACCGGCGCTGCCGATGTTATTCTGGCCGGTGACGTTAGCGTATGGGTAACATCGTGTACTACACCACCGCGATGCGAGGCGGTGCCCGCGTAGGATCAGTCAAAATTTATGATCGAATGGATCGAGGACGATAACACGCACAACCGGAAGAACGCTTCGATGTCATTTCGGGCATGATCGAAACGGCAGAGAATCTCGCCACTGACTATGCCATCACCGGAGAACAGGCGGACAGTCTGGCAATTGATAGCCAGCAGCGCACCACAGCAGCGTGATCAGCAGACAAGTCCAATGCTGAGGTGGTATCCGTGCCGGTTCCGCAACTCAACGGTGACGACCTCATCATCGCAAAAGATGAGGGCATTCGCGCTGACACCATAGCGTGAACGACGCAATAGTCATCGCGCACTGGAGACAAGGTGCATCGGTGATGGTCAGGGCATCGCAGCAATTTTTGAACGCGACTAACGCGATCTAAATGATTTATCTAAGGGCTAGACAATGGCAAATATTATATTTATAAAATCAAGCGGAGAGCTGATCGAGGTCGAAGCACCGATTGGCCAAAGCATCATGGAAGTCGCGATAAACAACAACATCGACGAGGTTCTCGCCGAGTGTGGTGGTTCAATGTCCTGTGCAACCTGTCATGTACGCATTGCACCCGAATGGTTTGAAAAAATTGAGTCACCAACTGAGATTGAAACCGAACTCGTCGAATGTGCCATCGAACCAGATGAATACAGTCGACTCTCGTGCCAAATCTTTATGCGCGATGAATACGAAGGCATTGTAGTCAATCTGCCAGCGTCACAAAACTGATAGAGACGAGAGATGGCCTAGCAAAATTGTTTAGCAGATAAATACAGACCAACAGGCGCTTAAAATATTGTCTCACCAACGATTAACGACCCCAATCATCGAAAGGTAACAGCACTATGAGCTACGAAACACTGTTGACTTCACTTGCAGGGGGCGTGTTGACAGTCACGCTGAATCGCCCAAAGCAGGCGAACAGTTTCAATCACGCCATGATCGAAGACTTCACGACCCTATGGGACGCAATAAGAGAAGACGATAACGTCCGCGTAATTGTTCTCCGTGCAGCACCAGGTAGGTCTTTCTGCACCGGCGTCGATGTAAGAGAGGGCTGGCGTGCACCCGACCACGAACCCGGACCGTTCGATTACGATGACCCCGGAGACTGGTTAGGCCCGAAAACCAACCGCGTATGGAAACCCTTAATTATGGCCGTACACGGCATGGCCGCGGGTGGCGCGTTCTACTGGTTAAACGAGGCCGATATCGTCGTCTGTTCGGCAGATGCCACTTTCTTTGATCCTCACTTGAAATTGGGGAAACTCTCATCCGTAGAACCCATTGGTGCCCTGGGACGGATCCCATATCAAGAGATATCCCGAATGGTTTTGATGGCCGATGAAGAACGAATTAGTGCGGAAACGGCACTGCGCATTAGTCTAGTTACCGAGATCACGACTGAAGAGTCACTCTGGTCTAGAGCAGATGAGATAGCGACCGGCATCGCCGCGCGCGAGGCCGTTGCCGTACAAGGTAGTGTCCGGGCACTGTGGGAAGCGCAAAGCCTACCGCGCGCGCAAGCAATTAGTAATGCGGTAAAGTACATACAAATTAGTAAAGCTGCTTCGCCAGTAAAACAAGCACCAAAGAGCCTTAAGAGCGCCCCGTGGAAACTGAGGTAGTTGGTTATGAATGACGCATCTAAAGAAGCAGGCCAAGAGCCTCCCCTATTGATCGAGACACAGGGACGATTACGCATCCTGACGTTGAATCGGCCCGAGCGCCTAAACGCGTTAACGCCGGAGCTCCACCATCAGCTGAGGGAAGCTGTGTTGGATGCATCAGAGGACAACGGCGTCGGCGCTGTGTTACTCACCGGCGCGGGCCGCGGATTTTGTGCCGGTGGCGACATCAAGGCCAGCAGCGAACGAGCGCGAAAAACCAGCGAATCACTTGAGGAGCGCGCCGAAAGTCTCCGCCAGCACAGTCAAACGACCATCGCCCTATGCAAAATGCCGAAAATCACCATCGCATTAATCAACGGAGCCGCGGCAGGTGCCGGCTTGACCCTCGCGCTTGCTTGCGACCTTCGGGTTGCCGTTAGTTCAGCAGTGCTAAGAACCTCTTACGCTCAAATTGCCCTAGCGGGCGACTTGGGAATTAGCTATTTCCTGACCCGATTGGTGGGGCCTTCAAAGGCCAGGGAGTTGATGTTATTTAATGAAAAGATTTCCGCAGACCAAGCCCATCAATTGGGCTTGGTCAATAAGATTGTTGACCAGCCCGGACTGACCGGCGCGACTCTCAAATGGGTTAACCAACTCGCTGAAGGACCCAGCGTCGCGTTTGGATATATGAAGGAGAATCTAGTCCTCGCTGAAACAGGGTCACTGGAAGAAGTGGTCGAGCAAGAGGCTATTAACAGCGCCCATTGCGTAAGAACCCGGGATGTTAGAGAGGCCACCTCGGCTTTTCGTGAAAAGCGCCCGCCCAATTTTGAGGGCCGTTAAGCGCAGTGGTATCTAGGAACTAAAGGTAACGGGCATGTCGTAAAATCCGTTGCGGAACAAAGACTCAATGTGCCGTGGCGTGCCTGCAAGCTCCCAATTTGGAAACCTATCAATCAACTCCTCCAACAACACCTTCGCCTCCAGCGCTGCCAGACGATTACCCGGACAATGATGGGGCCCGGCTCCAAACGCCAAGTTCACAGGGTCTGGTTCTCGTGAAATCAGGAATGCATCGGGGTCGTCCCAAACCTCTTCGTCACGATTGGCGGCAGCATACAGCAGGTAGACAAACTCGCCTGTGTGCAATTGCTTGTCGCGCAGCTCGGTATCTTGAATCACTTTGCGAATGAAGCCATGGACCGGCCCCTTCCAGCGTAGAGTCTCCTGCACCGCACCAACCGCCAGCGAACGGTTAACTGCTAACAATTCGCGCTGCTCGGGGTGTTGCGCGAACGCCCATATCATATTGCCTAACAATGCTCGAGTAGTCTCATTACCACCGGCCAAAACAGCCGAGGCCAGCGCCAAGATATTGGGAATACTCAGATTTTCGCGATCGTGCTCTTTAGCAAGTAAGACCGACAGCACATCATTCCCGGGATTCCCCCGCTTCTCGTCAAACTGGGAAATAAGGTAATCGTTCATCGCTGAAAATGTTTTGATAGACTCTGCACGTTCTTCATCAGACAGTATCAGTCCAAATTTCATAATCTCATCGCTCCATCGAGCAAGGTCTTCGATATTGTCCCCGGGTAATCCGAGTAATCTAGAGATGACAATTAAAGGAAGTGTTTCGGCCACCGCTGCAATCCAGTCAACTTGTGTACCCGGCTCAATCTGATCCAGCAACCTTCTACAATCTGCCCGAATGGTGTCCTCCATAGCGTCAATGACGGCGGGCACGAAGGCCGGAGCAATCACGCGGCGTATCTCGCTATGACGTGGATGATCCAGTGAAGAAATTAGTTCACCGGTGTCTCCAAAGTAGTCGTCGGCTACTGACTCACCTTGAATGGCATCGGTCAAAAAAATACCACCGCTATTGGAATAGATTTCAGTCTGGCGAGCAACGGCACGGATATCATGGAACTTACTCAGCACCCAGGTGTTAAGCGGGGGGTACAGTAATACTGGATCTTCAGCACGCATCCGCGCGTAAATTTGATAAGGATTGTTATAGAAGACCGGGTCATTTATTTTGGCGATTGTCGCGAGGTTATCCATACTACGCTCCTGAAAAAATGCTCTGCTGATAAATGACGTTATATCAGTTTTGATGAGCTTGCGCTATCATCGACAAACATTGTTCATATAAACCGAAGGCCGTTTTCATGGTTAAACTAAATATAAATGGAGCAGCTCAAGAAATAGACGATCCTGAAATGCCTCTGCTTTGGGCTATCCGCGAGCAGGCCGGCCTAACCGGCACAAAGTTCGGCTGCGGCAGCGGCGTCTGCGGCGCGTGTACGATTCACATTGACGGCAATGCGGTACGCTCTTGCATCACGCCAGCGAGCTTCGCAGAGGGCAAAGACATCACTACCATCGAAGCCCTATCCAAGGACCGAAACGGCCATTTGCTGCAACAAGCATGGATAGACGAGAACGTTCCTCAATGTGGATATTGCCAATCTGGCCAGATCATGGCCGCGGCCTCGTTCCTAAAGCACAACCCCGCCCCGACAGACGAAGAAATCCGTGCCGGGATGAATGTGTTGTGCCGCTGCGGTACGTACTTACGTATGCACGCCGCGATTGCACGAGCAGCCCAATCATCGGACGAATCCTTTACCGAGGATTCGAAATCATGAATGTACTAAATGTATCACTCAACCGCCGAGCTTTCATGGGTGCAGGAGTCGCCGTGGGCGCTATGATGTTAACCGTAAGCTTGCCAAGTGTCTCAGCACCCCGCCATCAAACCGCCCGAAAAACCAACCTGCAACTCAATGCATTCGTAATCTTAGAGCCCAATGGCTCAGTAACAGTGCTCACACCGTTCGTTGAAATGGGCCAAGGTGTCCATACCGCCATACCAATGCTCGTGGCGGAAGAACTCGATATCACGATGGATCAAGTCAACGTGCGAGAAGCACCACTGGCCCCGGAGTATCGACTGCACTTCGGCGGTAAGTCGCGTTACACCGGCAGCAGTCTAACTATCAAAGACGCGTTCATACCCCTTCGCCAAGCTGGCGCAGCGGCCCGTGCTATGTTGCTGCAAAGTGCCGCCCAGAAATGGAATGTTCCCTTCGATGAGCTCAGTACTGCAGCCGGCCACGTTAGCCACAACGCGAGCCGTCGTACTGCCGCTTACGGCGAACTTGTCGCTATCGCAGCACGCCTCACGCCACCGAAAGACGTGCCTCTAAAGAATCAAACAGACTTTCGTCTTATCGGCACACCTGCCGACCGGCTGGACGCAGTCACAAAAACACAGGGTACCGCACAGTTCGGGATCGATGTCAGCCCACCCGAGCTACTCGTGGCCACTGTGAAGCAATCACCGGTTTTTGGCGGCAGCATTCGCCGACTCAACAAAGAAGCTGCCCTGAAGATGCCAGGCGTGGTGTCAGTCGAAATCGTGCCTAACGGCACCTATAGTATCAGAGACTATGCCATAGCCCCCGCTAACCAAACACCTAAGGAAACCTTCGGCACCATCGCTGTGGTCGCGGATAGCTTTTGGCATGCTAAGACGGCAATGGAAAAAGTCATTGTTGAATACGAAGGTGGTGCCGAAGGTTTTTCAGACCAAGCCTTCGCAAAAAAACTAAGAAACCGCGCGCAGGATGATGGAGTTATCGCAAAATCGAAAGGTGACGTACGAGCAGCACTGGCAGGCGCGGCATCAAGCATAAGCGCGGTTTACGAAGTACCTTTCCTGGCCCACATGACCATGGAACCGATGAACTGCTCGGCGCTGTTTAAAGACGGCCAATGCACAGTGTGGACCGGACATCAGGATGCGGATTGGATCGCCAAGATCGCAGCTAAAATTCTGGACATTCAGCTGGACAATGTTAATGTCATTACGCCCTTCTTGGGCGGTGGCTTCGGTCGTCGCAGCAACAATGATTACGTTGTACAGGCCGTATCCCTAGCGAAGAAACTACCCGGTCAACCGATCAAAGTTATCTGGAGCCGGGAAGAAGATATCCAGCACGATTTCTACCGACCAAAAGTACTGGCCAGTTTCCAAGCCGGTTTCGACTCCGACGATAACCCGACCGCCTACCGTCACTTGAACATCGGAGACGGTGGGCAACGCCAGCAAGGTTTGGCCAGTCACGCACCAGCGCTGATGGACAGTGCTGTCAATCAGCCTTACGACATTCCTAACAAAAGCATCGAGTATTTATTCGAGGAAATCCCAATTCCAGTTGGATTTTGGCGATCCGTGAGCGGGGCCCATAATGGATTCTTCATCGAGTCCTTCGTGGACGAAATGGCGGACGCGGTTAGTGATGATCCGATCGCGTTTCGCCTTAGCCTGCTTGGTCGCGCACCGCGCTTCGCAGCGGTGTTGAACTTAGTCTCTGAAATGGCGAGCTGGAATGGCAAACCCTGGAAAGCCGAGGACGGCAGCACGCATGCTATGGGCGTTGCGCTGCACCAAGATCACAACACCATCGCGGCCCAAATTGCCGAAGTCTCTGTCGATAGACAAGGCGAACCTATAGTTCACAAGGTTTGGTGTGCAGTCGACTGTGGCATCGTTATCAACCCTTCCATCGCGACGATGCAGATTGAAGGTGGTATTGCCTTTGGACTGTCGGCAGCACTGATGGAGAAAGTCGAGGTTTTGGACGGCCGGGTCACCAACAACAACTTTTACGATTACCCAGTGTTAACGGCACAACAAATGCCGGATATCGACGTTCGATTTGTTGACAGCGACGCCCCGCCAACGGGTCTGGGTGAACCAGCCACACCACCTATTCCGGCCGCCCTCTGTAACGCGTTGTTTACGCTTACTGGCGAACGGATTCGCTCGCTACCGGTAGGACGTCTGCAGTTGTAGCCATTCAACACCAGCGATGCTCTGATCCCATAATTGCGCATTGGTCACCGATTGAACCATTAGCGCCCCTCCATGAACTGACACTTATTTTTTTAACATAGTTGGATTTTATTCAAACATAAACACTTATCTCATTGTTTTTATAGTATAAATATAAAATATACCATACTTTATATAAATGACTTACAATCAGTTTTTATTGAAAAGCCCACCCAAATCAGTAGTATGAGCGATAGAAATAAAAATAATTCCTAAACAAAAATTCGGCCATGAACGAATCTACTGAAAGGAAAACATATGAACCTCTACAGAGCCATTCGAAATACTATTACGAGCGCTATCTTACTTTCCCTTGCCATCGCACCTGGTGCCTATGCACAACCACTTGAAGAAATTGTCGTCACTGCGCAAAAGCGCGAGCAGAGTCTGCAAGACGTGCCGCTGGCAGTAGGAGTGTTGGACGAAGAACAGCTTGATAGAGCTCAATTTAGCGATTTCAGATCTATCACTCAATTAAACCCCTCAGTCAGTTTCCAAGACGGTTTCGCGCCGGTCGCAACGAATTTTATTGTTCGCGGTATCGGGTCCTACGCGTTCACCGGTGGTATTCAACCGAGTGTCGGCGTCATAGTTGATGGCGTGCCGTTGGCACGTGCCGGTGAATTCATTATTGACTTGGCCGACGTACAACGCATCGAAGTCTTGCGCGGTCCTCAGGGCACCCTGTTCGGACGCAACTCCACCGGCGGAGCCATCAACGTCGTCCGGAACGGACCGACGGATGAATTTGAGGCTTCAGTGGATTTTAGTTTTACCGACGACGACGAAATATCGACTCGCGTAATGATCAGCGGGGCACTTTCAGACAGCGTACGGGGTCGACTGGTTGGCTTGATCTCCAATAGGGATGGACACATTGAAAACTTAGGCCCTGGTGGTGGAGATCTCGGAGGGATCGACCAAACTGCCTTGCTCGCAAAACTGGAATTCGACATCGGCGACAAAGGCAGCGTTCTGTTGTCGGCCGACTACAGCGACCGGGAACATGGTTTTAGTCCACAAACTGCAGCCATCGGTGAAGTATTCCGTCCCTTTGGCGACGTGACCGGTGAAGCACGAGCCTTGGCGCTCGGCGGTGGAGACCTCGCCGCTGGACGAGCGATTATGGCCGATCCATTCCAAACTGCCGTTAGCAAGGTAGGCGATAAGAACGAAAACGAAGCATGGGGAGTTTCCGCAACGATCAATTACGACTTCTCGGATTCGGTCAGATTCAAATCTATCACAGCATGGAGAGACTTCACCGATCAGAACAACCCGGACGTCGACGAGACTTCAGCGGAACCTGACAATCTGATCATGCCCATCGTCAGCACTTCCACGAGCCTCGCCCCGAATTACAGCGGTTCCGGCGTCCCTGACCATTCTCGTGGCGTAACGGCGGACTATGTGTCGCAAGAGTTTGTCCTGGAAATCTCGACCGACCGAGTGGACTGGACGTTGGGTACTTTCTATCAAGACTATGAAGAAAACATCAAGAACCAAGTCGCATTGTTAATCCTTGACAGTTTTGCTCCAGCCTTCGGCTGCGGTGCCAACTTCGGTGGCACGGCCGCATGCAACGACGAATATGTATTGCAGAGTACGATGTTGGACAACACGTACTCAGTCGAATCTATTGCGGTATTTGCGGACGCAACATTTCACGTGACCGATAGACTTGACCTGTTCGGCGGCATACGTTGGACGAGCGAGGAGCTGGACTCCAGTCTCAATAATACCCTCCAGCTCAAGCCGTTACTCTTTGCGGATATCGCGACTCGTTTTGACACGACAAATCGAACCCTGTTCACGGATGACTTGCCGGTTATCCCCGACGGCTTTGACCCGACGGCCATTGGCAAGGACAGTACGAAAGAAGATTTTGTTTCCTTCAGAGCTGGGGCTTCATTTGCCTTTACCGACTCCGTGAACGGCTATGCAAGTGTCAGCCGCGGCCAAATTGGAGTGGGTAAGAATATAGCCTTCACGGGCAGAACCGGTAAATTCCTTGAACCAACCACAGCCGATTCCTATGAAATTGGTATGAAGTCGCTACTTGTAGATGGTCGACTGCGATTAAACATCGCCGTATTTACGCAAGAGGTGACAGATCTCCAAGCATCGGCATTGATCCCCGGTACCGTCAGTACCGAGACCATCAACGCCGGCGACCTCGATGTTTCTGGTTTCGAGGCCGATGCACTGTTCGCTATCAACAACAACTGGACTATTTCCGCCTCCTTCGTCGCACTCGATTCTGAAATCAAGGATCTCTTCCAAACGTGTTACTTCGATCAGTTAACATCGGGGACCGGTTGTGACATCGACGCAAATGGCGACCTAACGCCAGAGACTCAAGACGTGTCGGGCAAACAGGGTACCAATGCACCTGACTTGAAGTACACCATCGGTTTGGCCGCTAGCTTTCCGACCCAAAACCTCCCCTTCGACTTCTTTGGTAATTTGAACTACGTCTGGCAGGATGACATCCAGTTCACTTTGGATCAGGATGACCTTTCAACACAAGAGTCCTACGGCTTGTTGAATCTCACTCTAGGTATCGTTGATAAAGATGGCCGCTACGAAGTCCAAGTCTACGGTAAAAACATAACTGATGAATTTTTTGTGGTGGATTCATTCGAAGCCTTCGGTGCGCTAGGACGTCAAGTGATCCGGGTCCCCCGGGCTGCGCAGACCTATTGGGGAGCAAGACTTAAAATAAATTTTTAGATAGTAAAACTACGGTACCAAAATCGCGGTATCCAATAACAACGCCAGCTTTATCGCTGGCGTTGTTACATCAGTCAGGTAAGAACAGATGAAAAAAGAATCCAAACTCGTTCTATTTTGTTCCTTTATCTTCGTCACTTGCTTCCCTGAAAGCGCTCTTGCCGACGACCTTTTGCAGGCCACAGAACCTGCAATTGAGCACCCAAGCAGCGGTCCCTGGTGGCCCTCTCGCTGGGGAGCCGACGACGAGCTCGGCGCTGCAAACCATCTATCTCCAGACACCGTCCTAGCGGCGCTTGCTGTCGTCAAAAAAGGTGCGATCGCAGATTTAGCACACGCCTTTGAAATGGGCCGTCCCGACTTCCACAATCGTGTGTTTACGTTGATATCGGCCGGCGGCCCTTCGGGTGGGCCTGTGGGCAAGCATCGTTACATGTTCAACGAGGAATGGATTAGCGGTGAAATCACCGGCATGTCCACACAGTTCGATGCGCTATCTCATATTGGTAGGCAACTCGGCAAGAACGGTGACAACAACACCGTGCACTACTACAACGGTTTTTCTCACAGCGAAATTGGAACTAGACATGGTTTCAAGAAACTTGGTGTAGAAAATGTACCGCCGATTTTTACACGTGGCATTCTCATCGATTTGGCTGCTCATCAGGGCTCAATGCTAAGTGGGGGTGGAGTCATTAAGATAGAACACCTAAAAGCGGCCCTAGAACATCAGGGCATGACAGAAGCGGATATCCATCCTGGCAGTGTGGTATTACTGCGACAGGGACGTGACCAACTCTGGTACGACGATCCGAAGGCCTATTCAAGCTCGACCGCCGGCTTAAACAAAGCGGCGGCGGACTGGTTGGCCAGTAAAGATGTTGTTGCCGTGGGTTCAGATAGTGTTGCTATGGAACCCATTCCTCCTGTCAACGATCATCTAGCCGAAATTCACGCCATCCTCCTAATGGAAAACGGCATATACGGGTTTGAGAATCTCGACCTGAGAACATTGTCCAAAGCCCGAGCGTATCGGTTCGCCTTTTCTTTCGCGCCCATTCCGTTTGTCGGAGCACAGGGCTCCCCTGCACGCCCGTTTGCACTGTACTAATCACACATTGAGTTCAGTGCTCAAGCCCTACAAACGGCAAGGTGATAGCCTCACCCAGCGGCAAATCAAGCAGACAAGCCAGCCATTGAAGCCCGACACTGGGTTCTGGGGGCTTCTCTGTGACTTTCCCAGCTTGTTCTGCCAGTCGCCTCAATCGAATGGAAATAAGTGCCTGACGATAGGCTGCAAAAACCAGATGCCACTCCATGTGCCTAACCTTGCGGCCAGTTAAAGACTCCCACAGCGCTATGGTGGCTTGCGGAGAACCGATGCCAGCGAGCCGCTGCATACCGCGGCTCGCGGTGTACTTATGATCTGCAATCGCCCACCAAGCTAAATCAGCTTCCGCACCCGCGAGCGACACCATATCCCAATCCAGTAAGGCGGTGCATTGTGTCTTTTCGAACATAAGGTTTTGCAGACGAGCATCGCCCCAAGACAGACATTCATGGATATCACAGGAGTTTGGTAGGTTTGCTTCCAGCCATTGTTCTGCCGCCTGAATAAGCGGATGCTCTGAGCCCTGGCACCACCGTGCATATCGGCACCAAAAGTTGAAGCAAGCCACCAAACCGATTAAACCGTTTTTACTTGTTTGGAGCGCAGAAAGTCCCGTGATGTCAACCTGATGTAAGTTCGACATCACGGTTACCGCCTCACGCCACACGGCTGCCTGTTCTTTGAACGACATATCATGCAACCAACCCGCGTAGTTAAAGTTGGGGCGATCTGGTACCGGCCTGCCCCGGACACGATGCATCAACATGAATCGCGTTCCCAATACGCTTAGATTATCTTCAAACGCCAGCATTTCTGGAACCGGCACCGAATGCATGGACCCCAAGCAACCATACATCTCATAATGGAGCGCCAAATCCGCCTCGGGGTAAAGAAATTCAGCACCCTCAAGCCGCAGTACCAGATCGGGGCCACTACCATTGCCTCGCCCCGTTTCTATGAACAGTGTTTCGTTGGCTACACCACTACTCTCAGGTACCGTAATCGCATTAATTTTCAAGCGGCCAAGGTCCGGGAGTCGTTTTGCTAGCCATTGTTCGAGTTGCGTGCGAAGCTCTGAATGGTCGCGATCCTGACGCCGTAAAGGTGTTATTTCAGGCGACGTTGGATTTTCGGAATCACTATCAATGCCCATAAAATTGTCCTCCCTCAAAAATTTTACAACTCGATTCAGCATTCCCAATGACGAGCTCTTGGACTTGAGCAGAAGACTTAGCCAAACTCGTTGGCCCATCACACCCGAAGGAAACCCCTGGGAATACGGCACTAGTCTCGACTATTTGCATCAAGTCGTCGAATTTTGGCTGCAAGATTTCGACTGGCGCACCAGGGAGCAGCAACTCAACCGACATTTGCATATTGTAGTTCCGATATCTGGGCGCACAGTACACGCGGTAGTCATCCCCAGTGAAAAGGGTCGAAGACCGCCGATACTGTTGGCCCACGGATGGCCCGGTAGTTTTGTAGAGTTTCTGGACGTTGGCGAACGGCTCGCCCACCCTGAGAAGTTCGGCGGCATTGCCGCAGAGGGCTCTACTGTGATAATCCCTTCGCTTCCAGGGTGCGGTCTTTCCTCCGCTCCTGCAACGCCCATAGCCCCCCGTGAAATCGCGAATGACTGGCTTCACCTCATGACCAATACCCTCAGCATTGACAAATTCGCTGTGCACGGCGGAGACTGGGGTGCCGCTATTGCATCGTGGCTTGCCGTCGATGCCTCTAATGTGTTGCATGGTATTCATCTTACGTCAGCCATCATTCAACCGGATCTCGACGCGGCACCCGAGCTCACCGATGAAGAACAGTCGTTCTTGAATCAGCGCGCTAGCCGCGGCCCCTGGGACAACGGTTATCGCGTCATGCAAGGCACCAAACCACTAACATTGTCGTACGGGCTGACCGATTCGCCGGTAGGCCTCGCTTCTTGGCTGCTTGAAAAATACCAATCCTGGGGTGAGTCTCACGGCACCCAGAATTCCCCTGAAATCCCTCTCGATAAAATGCTGACCATCATCAATCTTTACTGGTTCGCGGGTCCCGGACCGTCTACTTGGATTTATCGCTCTTGGGTAAATGGCACGGCGCTCAAATTCCCTTCTGGTGTTCGTGTCAATGTCCCTACCGCGATCTGTAGTTTCCACCACGACATCTCTCCAGTCTCTCCGGATGCGTGGCAACAGCGTTGTTACAATGTGGTGCGGCGCGTAACCATCGACCATGGAGGGCACTTCCCGGGCTTGGACGCGCCATTAGCACTAGCCGAGGACATACGAGAATTCGTCGGCGAAATAGCCAAGAACTAAAATCAGCCAATTTTAGAGGGTAATTTATTTAGGTGCGATGAGCGCTCCAAGTAAACGTAACCAGTTTCGCCACTCCATTTGACAGGCCCCCAATTCAGCACATACATGTCGTTGAGTTTTCCATACCGATCACGGCCGACGATATGCTTTCGTTCGCGCGGAATCCAAATTGACGCTACAGTTTCCATAGAGACTGCAACCGCTCCACCCTCCCATTGCAAATGGATTGGGAGTGTTTCTCCACGTAGCACCAACTCACGTAACTCGGGAGCAACCACGACCGTCACAGCGCTTGTAAGTCCTGATTCATCGACATACATGCCGCCCCCCATACTAACTGTCCCATCGGGCCGCCAATACCGCGAAAACACAAATTTCCGACCACTCGGAAATTGACATCCGCCAATCACATGACCGCCCCAAGGGTCCTTGGATTTCCGACCTCTAGGTCCACGGGAGTGGTCGCGCCAGCCTGTAGCTGAAAGCTCATAACTGTCCCCTTCTAAAGTCATTTCGCCAGACGCACAGACCAGTTGTTCGTAGTGCTCTTTAGCCCAACTCTGACCGGCCATTTCTATTTGCCTAGCACTGTCTGGTCCGTCGCTAGCGTGCCAAATCGGGGAAACGCATTCCACTTCCAGTTCAAGCTTCAGCCGACGCCGGAAACGTGGCTCACCACCCGAATCCATAGCCGCTTCGCTGGTGTACCAGGCAAAACCATCAAAATCGATCCGCCAACGACAAAAAGGTTCGACGCACGTAAATTTCATCACCGAGCCTGCCGGGCGTTGATCAACAGAGGTCGCGTGATAGGCCATCATGGAAAGCACACCGCCGTCTGGTAACGACATATATACCCTGTCTTCCCATAGATGCCAATCCGTCGGAATCGTTCCGAGGTGCAACCACATCCCGATATTCAGTCGGTTATCGTAGAGCGCAAAAAGATAGTTTTCGCTCCACAGCGCCTCCGTTGGGGGAGTTTTCACAGGGAGTTCAGCGTCCAGCGCCATGGCGGCCAAAGGGTCTTTAGTTTTCACAAGTACTCCAATTCTGTGTTGGCCACTATTCAGGCAACTGGGTTTCTTCGATTGGCCGGTAGACACGATGCTGAATAAGCCATTGCCCCTTGGTAAGTACCCATCGATCCTCATAACGTCCTCGCACTAAACGACGTTTCCCGCCATCCCCACTTATTCGAGTCACTGCCGCAGAAACGATGCAACGGCTAGTCGCGGCGGACAGCTCAGGCGATAAGTCGATGACTATTTCTTCCATTTGATGCGCCATCGATAAAGTTCGGTTTCGGTCGCGGATCAGTAACGCCTGGAATCCGGGCGGCTTTCCGCGGTACCGCTCACCAAAGTCGACATAAGCGTCGTCTGTCCAAAGCGCAGCGAATGTATCCGCATCATAAGAATCCACCGCGGCGCAATAGCGATGCAACACGTCGGTGATCGAGCGCGTTGCGAGGTCTTTACTTTCCAAATTTTTTCTATCTTCGCTCATTATCGCGCTTCCAGGACGGCACAAAATGCTTAGCCAAAAGCTAGGGAAAGCCATCTATGTGATCGATTTCACACCCGATGATCGCCATTCCATTTTCGTTATTCCGTACACTAACCCTAGCATGTAAGCCGTAACCTAAAAACTGATCATACGTCATTTTTATATGATTTCTGCCTAGCGTTAATTAATCATAGATAGATACCATTTTTGTTTTTTTGTTTGCTGTCGTTGCAATTTTCTAAATAAATCAATTGCCTTTCAAGACCAAACGCCAGCGTTATCGCGCTATTAACTGACGATTTTTTATTTTTCTTTAATCACATTGATTAAAGAAAATAGGCTTCCAACCCTTCAATTCCACCTGAATGATGTCCTGTTTGAATTATGGCAAAGCTAAGCTCATCCATGATAAGAAAGATCATTCATGTCTGAATTTTCCAAGCCCCTGCTTAGTTAAGCGACAGCATTAATGAAATTCATAAGCTGTCAAAACCCTAGCCTGTCAAAACCCTAAATTTTTTAATGTTCGCGCATAACGGGACGGACGCCCAAGAAAACTCGACTAGGCTACAACCAATTACATATCCCAGACGCAACGTTTATAAATTGGATTACACTTTCTAATTAAGCTGCTTCGCAGATATCAACCAATCCAAGTCATGGAATAGGCCTTTGGTTGCAGCTGGAGATCTACTGCCTTTACCGGTGCCACAGACGCGCTCAATTTTCTGAGTGGGCAAAAACCGTCATGAAATTTTATGAGGTATACTCTCACTTTCAGAACCCACGCCACCAAGCGGGACATCAACTCCCTTAGCTACTCTCCGATTACCCCTGTTGAGCGTAACTGTTGGATTTCCGCCTCATCCATGTCTAGAAATTCGCTCAGAACGAGTTCATTTTGTTCACCCAAGGCCGATGGAAGCCTTGGCTCGATCCGCGAGCCTGTTGCGACATTTATAGCCGAGTTCATTAGCGTCATATCACCAAGCACCGGATGCACAATATCATGTAACGTGCCCCTCTCATGCATGTGCTCATCCGCCAGAACTTCTTTAACATCTCGCACCATGGCGCTTGGCACGCCCTGCTCCTGCAGGGCATCCAGAATTTCTTGACGCGTGGACGTGCGCGTAAACTGGGAAACGATTTCATCAACTTCATCAATACGTTTCGATCGTTGCGACATCTTCGCCAGACTTGCATCCTCGATCAACTCAGCCCGGCCAATCGCCCGCAGTAATGCACGCCAATGGCCATCTCTAATACAAATGATGGAGACGTGCCCATCCTTGGCTTCGTAGACATTGTAGGGTGACATCGTTAACGCAGAATGTCGGTTGCCTGTTCTCGCCGGCACCTGTCGGTCAAAGTAGTAGTAGGCACCCACGATGGAGGCTAAATTGGGTAACACGGTATCTTGCATGGCCATGTCGATAATAGCCCCCTTGCCCGTTGTAGTTCGCTCGAACAATGCGGCCAAGATAGCGCCGTAAAGATGCACACCTCCAAAGAAGTCACATAAGGGCACACCAGATTTTAAGGGCGGTGTACCTTCATAGCCTGTCGTGCTCATGACACCCGACATTGCCTGGACCGTCAGATCCATTGCGAGGAAATCCCTGTGTGGTCCACTTCGACCATAACCTGAACCGGAAGCATAGATCAGACCAGGGTTTAGTTCGAGCAAACTCGACGCGGAAAGATCAAGCTTCGACATGGTATCAGGCGAAAAGTTTTCCAACACGACATCCGCTTTAATCACTAGCTGACGAAAAATGTCTTTACCCTGATTTGTCTTTAGGTCAATTGAGAGCGATTCCTTATTTTGATTAAGCAAAATGAAAGCGTATGCCGACGGACTCGTTTCTCCACGCCCTCGCAGTATTTCGCCCCTCAGAGATTCAACCTTGATAACCCTGGCTCCCGCCATTGCCATCAAGAATGTCGCATAAGGGCCGTTATATACCTGCCCAAGATCCAGAACAGTGATGCCTGCCAAACTACCTTTATCCGATGCCATGAACGATCCCTAACTTGTTATTGAGTGATGATGTTTTTCAGTATCACGAGGTTTTTGTTGAAAAATAACCTCAAAGATAGGTTCGAATACCCTCGCTCTCGAGTAAACGCCCAGATACAGCATGTGTCTGCCAAATATTTTACCCCGTTCTGCTGAACGTCGAAATGTAAACTTTATGAGTCTTAGATGTTTTCAGAGAGGACAATAACGCTACGTTCCCCAGGCTGGACCTACGAGATGGCATTCATGAAACTCCCGTAGAGAGTTACCTGAACCTAGACAATCTTTGGCTTTGGCAACTGAAAACACTGACGTTAAAGCTATCCAGTAAACCGCTTTTACTTGTTTGGAGCGCAGAAATTCCCGTGACGTCAGCCCATATGGCACCACATAGGCCTGAATGCTAAGAGATACTTCACCCTCTCCGCCAACTA
>Ga0206679_10000176_pt1 | contig 50680 bp, 35 predicted proteins | sample M110012015metaG_FD_155464 | JGI IMG/M metagenome (GOLD analysis project Ga0206679, IMG submission 155464) | Ammonia-oxidizing marine archaeal communities from Monterey Bay, California, United States - M1 100m 12015 | ecosystem: Environmental > Aquatic > Marine > Intertidal zone | place: USA...
GAATCGGCGTTTAAATACAGCAAGGAAGTAGCTTCAGGGAACACAATTGTTCTGGAGTTTGAAACAGAAATTCAGGGCAAGTACGTGAATGGCGTCGACATCATTACCTTCAATGAAGATGATCAGATCACTGAGTTTAAAGTGATGATTCGTCCGTTACAGGCCGTCAACATGATGCATGCGCAAATGAAAGCGATGCTGGAAAAAATGCAAGGTTAGCGGATTTACTTGACCCCCCCCCTCGACATTACATCGCGGGGCGGCCATCCGCCATAGAGGTTGAGAAGTGCGCTGGCAATGTGGAAGGCCGCCCGGTAAAGGTCGTAGCGAGTATTGATGCCCCAGAGGTCATCAATAAAATCCTCAAGCACCTGCGGCTGGATGAGGGAACACCCACCAGAAATCGTTCGCCGCCGATCGGACTTTGCTGACCTCAGCCATCCTGACTCAGATACTCTCTAACTCAGATACTCTCTAACTCAGATACTCTCTAACTCAGATACTCTCTAACTCAGATACTCTCTAACTCAGATACTCTCTAACTCAGATACTTGGAAACCTGTAGCAAAACGTGGTTTATTCTTCTTGTACTCTAACGAGGCTCCAGAAAAAGTGTCTGTCAATTTAAAAACAAAAAGATTGTTGGCTGTGTGCGTGATCGGCTTCCTGGTCGCGACGAACTGTCTGGCGGCGGACTACGCAAAGAAACAGACGGTGATCGCCGATGGTCATCCGATTGCTGTGTGGTCCAAAGAAGTCCCAAACCCACGAGGTATCATTTTGCTTCATCACGGTCGGACCTGGAGTTCTTTGCCGGATTTTGATCTTCAGGTGCAAGGTGAAGAATTGTCTGTGATGGACCACTTCAACGAAGCCGGGTTTAGCGTCTGGGCTATGGATGCCCGGGGTTACGGCGAGACACCAAGAGACGACAGTGGCTGGAACACGCCGAACAGAGCTGCCAAAGATGTGTCGATTGTGCTTGATTGGCTGAGTAGAGAGACGGGCCGAAAAGTGCATCTGTGGGGCTGGTCCATGGGTTCAATGATTAGCCAATTGGCCACGCAGCAGTACCCGCAGCATATCGCCAGTCTCACGTTATTCGGCTATCCGCTGAAGCACAACTTCGTGTACCCGGAAGACCTTCCAACGGGTCAGCCGCCCCGGAAACCGACGACAGCGAAGGCTGCGGCCAGTGATTTTCTCCTGCCGGGTACAATCAGCCAAAAAGCGATTGATGAGTATGTTCGTCATAGCCTGCGGGCTGACCCGATCAGAATGGATTGGCGATACACCCATGAATACAACCAGTTGGCTGCAGCCAACATTTCAGTACCTGTGCTTCTTCTTCAGGCAGAGTTTGATCCCCTGGCCAAAACAGCTAGCCATGCCCAGTTGTTCACCAATCTACAGAACGCGCACAAGCAATGGGTTGTGCTGAAGAACGCAGATCATGCAGCGCTCTTGGAAAGTGCGCGAGGGCGGCTGATTAGTGCATCAACCGCATTCTATGATTGGCTCCAGCGCTAAAGACTGGTTGAGTTGAATAACTATTTGAGCGGCGCTTGATCTAGCAGGTCTACTACTCTACCTCCGACACAAAATCTTCAAACTTACCGCCGGCGGAGCGACTGATCTCGTCCACGTAAACAAATTTGAACTGGAACGGATAGCCAAAATTGCGGCCATAATATTCACTTAGTCGTAACTCTTCTTCGGTCTCCAGCGGTCTGTTTGCAACCAGCCGCATCTCCATCAAATCCACAGATTTCTGGGTAATCTGGTACTGGCGCACCGGCATACTGAAAATCACGGGTTCGCTATCGAACAATGGGAATATTTTTTCGCCCGTAGGCAATACCACCAGATTGCGCTTTCTGCCAACAATGCGCCTGAGTACTGGTAATCCTCGGCCGCAGGGACAGGCCGGCCCAAGCTCACCATAATCGCCCAGTTCATAACGAATTAACGGTGTAGCGAAATTGTGCAGCGAGCTTACTACAACCCGGCCCAAGGTTCCGGCCTCACAGGGCCGATCCTCGTCGTCGAGTACTTCTACCAGCACTTTATCCGCCTGGACATGGCCCCACGGATGATCCGGACACTGAACCGACATGATGCCAAATTCTTCTGAACTATAGTTGTCTGAAACTGGGAGATTCCATTGCTCGCGACACAGACCACGTAGTTCATCACTGAGCACCTCGCAGACGGTGCGAACTTCGCGAAGGCGACCAGGCTTGATCCCCAGTTCCTTCGATCGATGGATCAATTCCCACAAAGTCGAGGGAAAACAACACAGGTAATCAGGGTCTTCCCTGATCAAAAGGTCGAACAGTTTTTTGTGAGGCGTAGCCACGTTATAGACCATACTGTCGCGGCTGGTATAGCCTAAGGCCCAGTTAACGCCTGTTTTGGGTTTCGCATTGGCTGGCATATTCTTAATCGTGAGGTTTTTAGCGGTGAGATCCCTTCGATGCCAAAAGTGATAACGCAGACTGACGGCGCTGTTGATCCTGCCGGCCAGAGCGGTAGTTTTTACATGCACGGGTCTGCCAGTAGACCCCGAAGTGCGAACATCTTGCAATTGACCGTGTTCCTCCGGCGGTTTGCTGCTAAATAGCCGCTCTCCTGCCACTTGAACGTCCTCACGCCTGAGTACCGGTATCTGGCGAAACGCGTCCAGGGTGAGTTCTCCTGATTTGAGGTCGATAATGGAGTCGAGACGGTCGGCATAAAATGGTGTGGTAGCCGCCGCGTATTGAGCCAAAATCCGAATGTGTTCCATCTGGTAAGCAAGCAGCCTTTCCGGGTTCCACCATTGGCTCTGCTGCAGTTGCAACACCAGTGAATGAATCTGTGCGACAGGCGCGACCGGAAAGAAAAGAAAATCGGGGTCAGGTCTTGTTTCTTGCTTTTCTGTCATGGCTAATAACCCGGCTAATCCAAGAATAGTGTAATGCGTAGTAGTCACCAATCTCTTCCACACTATAACCACCACTAATACAGGAGGCCAGTGTAGCTTCATTTCGATTGAAAGGAATCAATCGGCCCAGGCTCTTTTGGTTAATGTAATGAACTGTATTTGAGGGGTAGGATTCACGGTATTGCTGTTAGATGGGTCTTTTCTTGGGTGCGAGCAGCTTTGCTGAAACTCGAGCTGCGTTAATCAAAGGCTATCGCTGATGCCATCTTGCTTCATCGCCGCCTAACAAGGGCGAAGGCAAGGACTCAGTGACACCTCGCATTTTAACCGGCATTGCGACCCCGGGGATACCGTCGCTCATGGTCATTTCCATCCCCCTGAATTTGACCTGGGGATCGGCGAAGGCTTGCGCCACGGTGTTAATTGGCCCCGCGGGTACGGTTGCCGCCTCAAGTGCAGCTAGAATATCGGCCTGGGTCCACGTCGAGGTTGCGGCGGAAATCAGCATCGACATTTCCTCGCGGTTGCTAATGCGCAGTGCATTGGTTTTGAATCGTTCGTCCGTCTCAAGTGCGCCCAATCTTAGCACCGTGCACAATCGCGCAAATTGAGCATCGTTGCCGACGGCCAGGATAAACCAACCGTCACTCGTCGGCAGCACTTCATAGGGGGCAACGTTCGGATGCACATTACCCAGTCGTCGTGGAGACTCACCCGAGGCAAGATAGTTAAGGCCCTGGTTGGCCAATACCCCAACCATACAATCGAGTAGGGCAATATCGAGCTGTTGGCCTTTTCCAGTCCGGGCGCGATCAAGTAAGGCTGCCTGAATACCGATGACAGCGTAGAGGCCTGTGAACACGTCGGCAAATGCTACACCTACTTTTTGCGGCTCGCCGGCGGGATCGCCGGTGAGATCCATTAGGCCGCTCATTCCCTGAATAATAAAGTCGTATCCGGGGCGATGTGCATAAGGGCCGGTTTGGCCGAAGCCAGTAATTGAACAATAGATAAGCCGTGGGTTCTGCCTCGAGAGGCTGTCGTAGTCAAGGCCATATTTCTCAAGCCCTCCTACCTTGAAGTTTTCTAATACTACGTCGGCTTCCTTTGCCAGCTCCTCGATTTTTTGCTGGCCGCTGGGTGTGGTGAAGTCCACAACAACTGAGCGTTTGCCCCGATTGCAGGCATGAAAGTAGGCTGCCTCAGATTGACCATTGCCGCGGTCAATGTAGGGTGGCCCCCATTGCCGCGTATCATCACCGGTGGGTGATTCAACTTTAATGACGTCGGCACCAAGGTCGGCTAATGTCTGGCCGGCCCAAGGCCCAGCAAGTATGCGTGCTAGTTCAAGTACACGTATACCGGAAAGCGGTCCCGTTGCCATGGTGATTCCTTGATTTAAGAATGGGTAAAAAGATGTCGATGCCCCGGTCGATGAGCATACGCCTTGAATTATGTCACAAGGTTGCAGAATTGATGACACCGCCGGCAGTATTTCTGTGCGGTGACAGACTGCGTCAGGGTCCGAAAAGAGCGCGACTAATGATAGGGAGTGGCCGTGGTCCGTGAACACTGATCAAACGCTATCGAGGTTTGCGGATAGGACTTATAACGGGGCTTTTCGAACGGAAGTCTGAGTCTCGATACGCTGGCTTCCCTGATGGCAGATCCATAACCGTCGGTTTGGTTTTTTAACCGCCCATCTCCCGGTCAGGGATGCGCCAATAAATCATGAGCATCGCGGAAACTTACAGTAAGCCAGCGTCGTGGGTTTAGGAATAGCTTCGATCAAGAATTGTATCCATGACCGTCTGAGGGTAACCGCCGCATGCCGTTACACATTCTGCAAAACGTCAATGAGGACATGGAGGTTATGTACAAGGAGATTTTTGGCCCTATTCTGCCAATCATGACCTTTACAGACATCACTGAAGTGCCTAATAAGATTGAACCCCGCCGAAACCCGCTTGCCATGTACTACTTCGGCAAAGATAAAAGTGAACAGGAATACTTGCTCAGTCACGTGCAAAGTGGCGGTGTAGGTGCGTCTGGCATGGGTGCTTATCATGGGCCCGAAGGCTTTAGAAACATGAGCCACGCCCGCGCGATGTATAGTCAATCTATGATTGACGTTTTGCCTATCATCGGCGCCCGTCCGCTTACGGTCGTGCCTGCGTACCGCTTGTTCTTTCGCCGTCGTAGGTGCCCAGTAGATTGACTTTGCCCAAAGGCTCCAGAAACAGGCTTTTGCGAACAGTAAGGCGACGATCCAAAACAACAATTGTTCATGACCAGCTCCGGCGGTTACTGTCGTGGGCCGGGCATCGATCCGCGAACCAAGATTATAAAATCCCACTTAATTCCATCACTCAGAGAGGAAAGTAACTATCACTGTGTCTTATGGGATTGAACTTATTACTATTTTGTAAAATGATGTCGCGGCTAAAAGAAGAAGAACCGTAAATCTAATAAGGAATGAACTTAATGCGTTTTAAATTAGCTCCAACGTTAGCAGTAGTCGCTAGCGGGATGGTGTTTCCTGCAGCCTATGCAGAAGAACAAAGTCTCGCTATTGAAGAAGTCGTTGTAACAGCACGAAAGCAAGAAGAATCATCCCAGGATGTTCCAATCGCAATGACCGCAATTTCTGAACAACTTGAAAATTCAACGATCAGAAACCTGACAGACCTTAATGGCTTCGCGCCCAATGTCACCATTGGGGAAGACGGCAGTCGAGGAGGCGGCGGTGCAGTCATCAATATTCGCGGCATTAGCCCAACTCGTTCAGATGATAACTCTTTCGACGCACCCATAGGTGTGATGATTGACGGCGTCTATCTGGGAACACTTGCCGGTCAGGTCCTCGAAAACTTTGACCTAGAGCGTGTTGAGGTACTTCGAGGCCCACAGGGCACTCTCTTCGGTAAAAACACGGTTGGTGGTGTTGTCAACGTTATCAGAAGCCGCCCAACAGGCGAGCTTGGCGCTCGTTTAAAGGCAACAATTGGTGAAGATGGTCAGCAGGAATTCCGTGCTGTCGTAAATACGCCTGTAATCGAGGATGTACTTGCCGCTAAATTCTTTTATACAAGCCAAGAGGACGACGGCTTCATGAAGAACGTTACCTTGGGTGGCGATGCCGCGACTAAGGATTATCAAAACTATGGTGCAGCATTCTTGTGGACACCCAATGACAAATTTGAGGCAACGCTGACCGTCGAAAAGTTTGACGATACCAGCAACTTGACGGCGTTCAACACGAACTACAATGTCGCTCCAGGCGTTCTTGTCGCGCCCTCTGATCCCAACGCTACCGATTATAGCGGCGGGTTCTTAAACTGTGCGCTTGCTCCACAGACCTGTCGCACCTCTCTCTCGACACCAAAAGATTCAGAAAACGATACTGAAAACAAAGCTGAACTCGTCACCGACGCGATCACTTTGAATATGAGCTATGATCTAAATGAAAATCTGACGATTGTTTCTACGACCGGGTATCGTGATCTCGAGGAATACAGAATTTACGATTTCGATGCCTCTTCTGTACCGTTTATCACCATTGAACGTTTCAACGAGTACGATCAGTTGAGCCAGGAACTTCGAATTGATGGGTCGTGGGACACGGTCAGTTTCTCTGCGGGACTGTACTACTTTAATAACGAGTTTACGCAGGATTGGTACACGGGTGGAACTTTTTGGGGAACGCTATTCGGCGGTCTCGTTGGGTCTCCGGAAGGATGGGCTGCATGCCAAGGCGGAGCCTTCGCGCCTACATCTTGTGACCTAGGCGTAGACAACGGCCTCGCTGTCACAGGACGTCTGCACCAGATCTTATTTGAAACTCAGGAAACTACTTCAATCGCAGTTTTTGCGCAGGGTGATTGGCAATTTGCAGAAAACTGGACCTTAACGGCAGGTATCCGGTGGACAGAAGAGGAAAAAGACTTCCAAGCAGGTCAGGCCTACCTGACAAGCTCTGACCGGGAGCGGCTACGCAATTTTCCCGCTTACGCTAACCTTAAAGAGACGTGGGACGAGATATCGCCAAAGCTTGGTTTAACTTACCAGCTGAACGAAAGCGCGATTATTTATGGTTCTTACTCTGAGGGTTTCCACTCCGGTGGTTTCTTTGGTGTAAACCAAAATATTCGTGACTTCGAGCGAGATATCTACGAGCCAGAAATTGCCGAATCATTGGAAATCGGCTACAAGGCAATGCTGATGGATCGTCGCCTAAGATTAAACATTACAGCCTTCCGCAACGAGTTTTCTGATAAGCAAGAATCGTCTGTGCAGGTTGACCCTGATACCAAAACCGTTGCCACGGTTTTCGATAACGTAGCAGATGCAACTTACCAGGGCATCGAACTAGAAACTGAGTTTGTTGTGAGTGAGAATCTTAAAGTCTTCCTTAACTACGGATATCTTGATGCCGAATATGATTCTTTCGAAACTGACATCAATGCGTCAGATGGCGTTGCACTTATTGAGGATGCTAGCTTCCTCACGCCTCGTAACGCGCCAGAGTTCACTATGGGTGTGGGAGGAACATTAAGCTTCCCCATCGGTGCGGGTGATCTTGAGATCTATGCTAAATACAGCAAGATTGATGACGTTGAGACAAACCTGTTGAACGTGACCAATACCCAGGTAGATGCTCGGGAAGACGTTACGGCCTCTATTGGTTACTACGCAGAGAAATACTCGGTCGTGGTCTTCGGTAGAAACCTCACTGACGAGCAGGACGAAACATTTATACCGATTTCTACGCTGTTTGCAGCGGGTAGCCTCAGCAGAGGACGTCATATCGGTGCAGAGTTAAGTTACACTTTTTAAAGCTCAACTTAGTTTCAAGAAAAAAGCCCGGCTATGCCGGGTTTTTTTTTGACCCAAACCACTGGCTCTGGCCGGTGAAGCATCATCATTTGGCTGTTTTTGGGCGCGATTTTATACGGCACCTCCATTATGCTCATCGCCCAAATCTGCCACCTCTAAGGGTGCTGCGGATAGGACTTATAACGCGGCTTTTCGAGTGGAAGTCTGAGTGCCGATACGATGGCTTCCCTCATGGCAGATCAATAACCGTCGGCTTGGTTTTTTAACCGCCCATCTCCCGGTCAGGGATGCGCCAATAAAATCATGAGCATCGCGGAAACGTTCAGTAAGACTAAGTCGTGGGTTTAGGAATTGCTTTGATCGAGAACTGTATCCATGACAAGCCGAAAGCGAGGGGGGTAGGCCGACCTGAATTGGGTCCAAACAAGGGGGCCTGTCAACGGTCGCTTTTGATTGCGTTGCTCTGGGTCCGTCACTGCTTTGGATTCATCAATTTCCTCCAATTTAGCATCAGCCGGTGCCAGCAAACTAGCCAGTAGGGCAATAGTAGCCAGTGTCAGAACGATGGTCATAAGGTTAAGGGTAGAGTGGGTTATCTGTGTGACAGGTAACAGTCCGTCCAACTGTTCCTGCATGTGATTGCCTTATATTCTTTTAGAAGACGTTTGATAACGTCTATTCTTCTAATCCTATTTTGGCAGGTGTCCTTAATGGTATTCGAGCAACTTTCTTAACTGATCTCAGTCAGTTTTTGTCTTCCTCTTTCAATAAACCCAGAACTGTTTGGAAGCTCGCAATTTGTTCACTGGATGCTACCTCGGGTATGTTGTCTTCAAATGGCAAAAGAACAAATTCAAGCAAGGCTCGATTCAGCTTCCCACCATCTCTGACAATGGATGATGTGGCGATAGCGAGTGCCCCGGGAAAGGTTTGTTGCACCGCCTTTAGTGCAGCAATCTCATCCGGGCCAGCCTGTCCACGTGCTATTCGTTCAAACAGCTGGTGGCCGGTCGCTATAAGCATTTGGTGGACAAAGTAGACGTCCGCTTCTTGCAAGATACTCCCCGCCTGGTATTCCCGAGCGCGAGACTCCACAAAGGGCAAGTGCAAGGCGTGAGAGCCGTATTCACCAGGACTCTCTGGTATGTGCTCGATATACAAACCGTAGTCTTTACCCTGAGTAAGACCATCTACTTGAATAGAGAATACTCGACGATTAGCACGCATCTCCTCAACCCAATTCGAGCGAGCTTCCTTCTCAATCGGCATCCGTTTATCACTGAAGATATTATCGGCAGAGTAGATCACTACATCCTTTCGTAATCCTTCGACGCGCTGCATATATCCAATGGGCCCAACCTGAGAATCGGCATCGATGATCAGCACGCTATCTTCTGGTAAGGACTGTAATATCACTCTTGCATACTGATCCGCAATGACATCGCGACTTCGGTCATTCTTCCCATAGCCATCTACAACGCAGAACGCGACAATCGAAACCAATGCCACTCGATAAATTACTACGATCTGCTTACGCGCCATCGAAGCAAGCAACACCAAGATACTCTCGGCGCCCAGAACGGTGTAGATCCCCACAACAAGAATCGCAAACAGGGGATAGGCACTAAAGACCGAACGAAATAAATAATTAAACTCAAACCCTAGCAACAATATCAACAGCAAGCTATTTCCGAGTAACACCGCCAATAGTCCGCAGTGTCGATAAGGGTTGCTCCTGACAGCCTGAACAAAACCAGCCACTGCAATTGGCATGACTATCGGCGTCCACTGTCGAGCTAGTTCACCTAGATACCACCAGACATACATTAGTTTGTCGGAGTAATCTGCAGTGACGGCATTATCAATACCTGAATACGAATCCCGTGAAATATATCGAACCAGATCAAAAACATTCTTGATCTCTCCGTAGTACCCAAAAACCGGTGCGGATTTCATGAACATCCAAACATAAGGAGAGATACCCAGAAGAAAGGCCAGCACGCAGATCGCTAAGACCGATGGCTTCAAATCACGCATCAGATTTTGTGTTCTCGGCACCATCGACAATAAAATACCAGGCATACTAACCACCACGAGCGGCCAGTGGTTAGCCAAAGCCAATCCAAGAATCAGGGCTATAGCCGGTAATAAACTTGTCTTTGGGCTATCAACATATTTTATTGTCAGTATCAGGAGCAAGCTGACCAGCAAGAGATTCAGCGAATAGACCTCTACCACTATTGACTGCGCCCATATTTCTTTCGCACTGAAAATAAACAGGGCACCCACAAAACATAGTGACCTGCGCGCACCCAGCCGCAGTAAGATAAAAAACACGACGACTGACGACAAAGCAGAAAATGTAATGCTAGTCAGGTTAGCCAAAATAACCTGATTGCCTCCAAGTCGAGTGCTAGCCGAACAAATCGATGTGAACAAGGGATAACCCGGGGGGTGCGCAATACCGTCTAGCGCGCAAACTTGCAAAAACAAACCTGCGTCTTCAAAGGTTACCAATACAGGCATCGTGGCGTAGTACAAAGAAAACACCACTGCCAGAACAGCTACGGCTGGCAAAATCTCAAACTTGATTCTCGGCATGCAACTTCATATTTACCAACGAAGGAATCAACAGGATAACCCACCACGACCATCCTCTTTCTGTATTCTTCAAAAAACACCTTTTATAATTCCTACCCTCATCAATCTACTTTTGAAATCCTGGATAAACGCGGTTTAACCCGCCATTCTCTGACACGCCGCGTTTACTCAGTATTTTATACGGGACCTGATACGACCCCAAAAGGAGAGATTTACAGGTGGCTTCGAGAAGCTAACCGACAGCACCTATTTTTTTTGTTGGGCGTCCACCGCTGTTTCCTCGGCCGTGCGACTAAACGCGCTGCTGGTTGTTGTCACTGTGACACTCTGTTCACTCATTTCCCGGTCAGCGATGCGCCGATAGAGTTATGTTCAGCGTGAAAACGTGCAGTCAGACAGCGTCGTGGGTTTCGGGATTGCTTCGATCAAGAATTGTATCCATGGCAAACCGAAACTTAGGGGGGTAGGCCGACCTGAATTGGGTCCAAACAAGACGGCCTCCGTTGGAGTCGATCATCCTTTCGACCGCTTTTACCCCTAACGAGTCCCAAATCTCCGGGGATAAGTCTGTCAGCGAGGTGCGAGAATGAACATCCCAAAGGCCATCGAGTATATTTTGCATTAGAATCCTAAATCTCAGAAATCTGATTTCGGATAATTCTTCGGGCTTTGACATGCCTATCCAAAAAATTTCGGCAAGCTCAGCATCTTGATATACAGCCTTCCGGTTTTCACGCAGAGCCGCGGCGCTGGCATTCACGGCAGATACACGGGATTCCAATTCGACCCTTTTCTGCTGTTCTGTGTTCTGTCTTATTTGAATCGCCAGATAAAAGAGAGTCACCACGACGCCGACAGAACCGATAAGCTCACCCAAAGCACCTAATTCCATAATATTCATGCAAATCACCCCACTGTAGTTCTTGAGTTATGATCTTTAACTTTATCTAAAGTGACGCGGAGATGTCCCAGCATAATAAGAATTAATCATATTTCTGGTTTGTCAGCCAAGTATGATCCCCTGAAGTTGAGTTTACCGCCGGCTGTCAATGATCCAGAATACTTAAATGACGTGTGTCGAAACACGTTTAAGTAACACAGGTTGAAGAGCGTATTTTATGAATAAAGCACTTGAGGGTGTCAGGGTAATCGATATAGGCCAATTAGTTCAGGGTCCACAGGCAGGTGCTACGCTTGCCGACATGGGGGCGCAGGTTATCAAAATTGAATTGCCCATGGTGGGTGATTTGTCTCGTTGGATAGATTGTTCACCAGAGGATAATCGGAACGCCTACTATGTTGCTTGTAATCGTGGCAAGCAATGTATGACCCTTGACCTGCGAACACCGGAAGGCGCGGGAATCTTTAAGGAGATGGTTTCGAGCACCGATATCATAATCAGTAACTTTAAGCCCGGGACCATGGAAGAATGGGGATTGGGGTTCGAGGATCTGCGGGAACTCAATGCCGGTATTATCTGGGCCGCTGGGAGTACTTTCGGGCCGGATGGCCCGGACGCTGACCAGGAAGGTGCTGACCTTGCAGGGCAGTGTGCTGGTGGCTTGATCAGTACCATCGGTTATGACGGGTCTCCATATTCACCCGTGGGCGTGACTATAGCTGACCATATTGGTTCGCAGAATCTTCTGAGCGGCATTCTTGCGGCTTTGTATTACCGAGAGAGAAGTGGCCAGGGCCAGAAAATAGAAGGGTCTTTGTTAGGCGGTCAGATCTGGGCCCAGGCATCAGAATACACTCATTACCTGATGACCAATGAGGTGCCCGGCAGAGGACATTTCAGCCATCCCTTGTTGCGTGGAGTCTATGGTATTTTTGAGACCCGTGATGGATGGATTGGTGTGATTGGTGTACCCCCGGATAGCCGTGATGCATTTTTCATTGCTATGGGGCAGCCCGAGTTAGCGCTGGATGAACGGTTTCTGGGTTTGCTGGCAAGTCGTGAAGATCTGACCGAACTATTTGAGCGGCTTAATCCTGTTTTCAAAGAAAAAACGACTGAGCAATGGTGCTCGGTACTTCGTGATATGGATGTGCGTTATGCGCCGGTTAGGGACTACGCAGGTACCGTAGCCGATCAGGGCGCGTGGATAAATGGTTACTTTCAGGAGGCAATTGATGAGACCGGCGAGACGATACCTATCGTCGGTACGCCTATCAAAATGAGCGCAACACCACTGACTCCCTCTGCACTAGTACCGGAACTGGGCCAGCATACTGACGCGCTGCTCAGGGCGCAGGGACACAGTGATGAGCAGATAGCAGACTGGCGTTCTCGAAATGTGATCTAGTATTGGTTAGCTTGGATTTAGACAAAGCGAGGCGAGGAATTATAACCGGGCCTTTCAAGCAAAAGTCTGAGCATCGAATCAGGTCGGTTGCCTGATTGTTTTATGAAAGAGTGTAGCCTTATGACTAGTGGTGGCTAAACGCTACCAGGGTCTTTCGCCACGCCTGGATGACGTGTAACCCGGAAAGGAAAACACTATGCAACTCAGTTATCTTGACAAAAACACACCTGTTTCGGAGGTGGTAGCGGCACTCAGGCGCGATGGCGCTGTCGTTGTTACAGGCTTGGCCGAGCCGGAACTTGTCGATGCTGTGGCCGCCGAGTTGCGGCCAAAGTTTGACGCAGCTGGCCTCGAGGCGCAGAGCGCCTTCGATGGCAACAAAACCCGACGCTACGGCGCCATCATGCGGGGGGCGCCGAGCGCTGCTGCACTTGTCGATCACGACATGCTGGTAGCGGTGGCGGATGAGATTCTGCTGCCCCATTGTGCGACCTACCAGGTTGGCAGTTTGACGGCCATTGAGATTTTGCCTGGCGAGGCGGCTCAAGCGTTGCATCGCGATGACTCCCTGTATCCGTTCGAACTCGCCGGCGTGGAACTGCAAATTGGTGTTATGTGGGCACTCGACGATTTCACCACCGAAAACGGTGGTACGCGTGTTGTGCCCGGCTCTCATCGTTTTTTGCGTTGCTGGCATCTGCCCGACGTATCGGCATGGGAATCGGCTGTAATGCCGAAGGGATCAGCGCTGTTCTACCTCGGTTCAACCTGGCATGGGGGTGGGGCAAACCAAAGCAACGGTCCTCGCGCCGGTCTCATCAATACCTATAGCCTCGGTTGGTTGCGCCAGGAAGCCAATCAGTACCTGGAGGTCCCGCCGGAAATAGCGATGAAGTTTACCCCGCGCCAGCGCGCTATATTGGGTTACACGCCACACGGCGCAGGCGACGATGAGATAGGAACTTTCAGTGGCGAGTGCGAGGCCTGGGTGGACGTTCCACCGCAAGCTTCCTGGCGCGAAGAGCGTGGCCAGGTTGGCGGCGGGGCCGAGGCGGAGGCTCAGTTGGGAATTTAGCCCCATGCTATTGGATGACGCGCAGTTATTTTCGGGGCGAAGCGCCTAAAGCGGGCGTTCGCGATAGAAATAGAGAAGTATGAGTAGTGTGCGGGCAAGGAGGGGCCTCGCTTGCACCGAGGGCCCAGAGGTCATCGAGAAAATCGTCAGGCAATTGGGCCTGATCACGTCAGACCATCACATCAAGCCAGGTACCGATGCTTTTGTTTTCGTTGAAAGCTTTGTGCAGGTGAAATTCCCCTGAAAAAAGTCATTATGAGCAGTATATCGCTGACAAAGATACGCGCTGATTCAGCCACTGCCTGCCTCGAGCTTTTGCTGGTTTTAGTTTTTCTAAAATAATGTGAACCCCTAATGGCAGCTCAAGCCAGCTCACTGACCGCACGATGCGCCATCATTACGGCCGCTTTCGCATCAGCCTCAGGCGCTGAATCGCTGTTGGCCACGGTGATCCGGCCAAACCGTTGCCGACCTCGGCGTACCGAGTCGCCCGGCCCCCCAAATGTATATCCGTGAGCCCAGCGATTAACTGAAATACTCGCTACATCACGGTCAAAGTCAAACAAATCGCCTGCCAGCATGCCACTAAGGTGGCAGCGAATCTCCTCTTCATAGTCATTGAACTGTAGGGCCAACATTCGGTAACGCGCTTCTCGAAACTGCGCTTCAGGCTCGGCACCGAAGCTACCAAAAGGGCAACTAATCATTTGGATAACGCAGGGCTCATCTGCCGAATCCGTGAACTTATACCCTCCCATACTAACAGGAAAATCCATGAGAACTGCCTGATGCATATTACCTGGAGACATGGCAACACCAATGCCCGAATCCTTCATGGCGCGCCAGTTCTTCAAGCCAACGGACGTATACACGAAAGGGCTCTTGGTTTGTAAACTCAATGCCGCCGCTTGCTCCTTGGGCAGGTCCGACACGATATGGGGAATCATCATATTGTAACAAGCCATCACGACGTTACGGCCCCTTACCTGGAAAGACTGATTACCATTAACATAGCTGACCAGCGCCTCGCTCGCACTGGCGGGATCACTACCATGCCTGACGTTCACCACCGTGCTGTTAAGCCGAAGACGAGCTGGATTGCCTGGCCTGTCTAATTCAGCGTAATCAAACTGAGCCAGTAGCAGCGCTTCCGCATTGCTTCCCCTGGCAACACCAGAAATCAATTTCTTAACCAGTGCGCGAGCAATACTGGCATTGCCATCGGGGTAATGGTAGATGTACGGATTATCCTCGTCATAAACAGCTTTAGGGGCAAAGCCCATTGCACCACAACTTTTAGCCTCGGCGATGGACATCAATTCGGTACTATAATTGCCCCAGTCCAATCCTGAATGCCTGGCCATTCGCAGCACTCCAGGGTCATCAACGCCGAGGTTATTTTTCAGGTAATCAAAATAGGAATGATTGTCTATATAGTCCTGTAAATCTGCTTCTTGCACGTTAAGTGTGTGTAGCCCGCCATTGAGTACTCGAAGTAATTGTGTCCTGCCCTTTTCACTCAGGGGTGCTGCTGCTGCCGCGTCTTCATGTGAGAGCCTGCCGCCTAACAATCCTTCGACGTAGTTCGGGTAGTTGCAGTAAGGGTGTTGTACCAACTTATCCTGACCGAAAACTTCTTTATTGAAATAGGTGACGCCGCCCAGACCATGCCGCTTGTAGAAGTCCAGGTCGTAAGCTGAGTTGAAACGCGTCAGGTTGATACCGATGTCTTCGAACATATCCAGGACTACCTGGTCAGCATACTTTGGTTCGACAATACTCTGGGAACCACCATAACTGATGTAGGTGTTGCCATTAATCACATGTTCATTGCGTTTTGCATGGCCTCCAAAGTCGTCGTGATTATCCAAAATGAGGATCCTCTTTTCTGTACCGTGCTGCTGTTGAAAGAAGTAAGCAGCCGCCAGGCCACTTATTCCAGCGCCAACCACGACCAGATCGTAGGTCTCAGACAGCTGTGTCATTGAGCTTTCCGCCGAACGTCTACCCCAAGCGAGTGCATGCGCACGATCGTTCGAACCCGGGTGACTGCCCCGAAGCCCGGTCAGCGCGGGTGGGTAGTACGGTGAATCCAACCCAGACATTGCCGCCTGGCTATCTCGTATCTTGAAGGGCAACAAAGAGGCACCTGAAGCCATCAGCGTGCCGTTGACGAAGTTTCGCCGTGTAATTTTGTTCATGACTGCCTGTCCACTCGTATTTACCCATTATGCGGTTGCCATCCATCCATAGGAAGTCGCATGGCTATTTCATGCCGCAACTACGTCCAACTGTACCGAGGTCAGATGCGTTGCCTTAGACCATTTTCTAATCTAACCGGTGGTGAGTGATTCCTGATCTGTCATCTCACACCCAACCTATTGCTTCGAATAAAATACAGATACCCTATCTTTGCTGCGAAGTGAGAGAAGTGCGCAGGCAAGGTGAGGGTCGTCGCTTGCATCGAGGAGCCAGAGGTCATCGAGAAAATCCTCAAGCGCACGGGGCTGGATCAGGCATCACCGACTAGAAACCGTGCGCCGCCGATCTGACTTTTCGGACACCGAGGACAACTTTTCTACCGTCAGTCATCGCTGATGGCGGTTGGTTTGGCCGGATCACGAGAAACCATCACATCAAGTCTGGAACTGATACTGCTATCTTGGTTGAAAGCTATGAGCAGGTGAGGATTCCCTGAAAACAGTCATTATGAGAAGTATTGGTCTGACACAGACACTTTTCGACACAGACACTTTTCGACACAGACACTTTTCGACACAGACACTTTTCGACACAGACACTTTTCGACACAGACACATGGAAACCTCTAGCAAAACGTGGTTTATTATTCTTATACTCAACAACAATCGACGACGTAAGCATTCTTTTTAGTGCGGGCATCGAATTCTAACAATTTAAATTTTTCCTAATCGCGTAAACACTCGACGGTTAGATAAACTCTACATTAATCGTGTAGTAATACACCTACAGCACAGGTCGGATTTCCATGAATTGGTCGAAGCAAATCAGTAGTAAAAATGTAATCGTTGTCTACGCAATAATCTTCCTGGGTGTGTTAGCCGGCTGCGATGGAAATAGCGACAAACCGGTGATCGAGAAGCCAGCAGTTTCTGTGTTTCGGGTTCAGAGTGAAGAGGTGGGCCGGCATCTTGAATTTGTTGCTCGCACTGAACCTAATCAATCTGTAGAGCTCAGAGCCAGAGTGGAAGGTGAGTTGGTGGCTCGTAGTTTCGCTGAAGGCGGTACAGTTGAACGCGGTCAGCAACTCTTTCAAATTGACCCTGAACAGTTTGAGGCTTCACTGGCCGAGGCTGAAGCTGATCTAAAAAGCCAACGAGTTGGCGCAGCTAATGCGCTTCGAAATCTAGAGCGAGGTAAAGAGCTTTCAAAAACAGGTTTTATTTCTAACTCAGATTTAGACCAATTAGTTACCACGTCGTCACAAGCTGATGCATCAGTAAGGGCAGCTGAAGCGAATCTCGAGAAAGCGGAGCTCAACCTTCAGTACACGAAAATCACGGCGCCTTTTACCGGCAAGATTGGTAAGGTGAAGTTTAACGTCGGCAACTTCGTCACACCTCAGAGCGAGTCGCTAGCATCGCTAATTTCTGTCGATCCAATGTACGTCAACTTTCAGCTAGAAGAAGCGCGTTACCTGGATATTTTGCAAATGCCCGATGACGTGCAAAACGAGATTGATTTAACGCTGCGGTTACCCAACAACCAAATCTATGGGCTTCAGGGTAAAGTCAATTTCGCTGATACAAGTGTGGACGAAAGCACAGGAACAGTTGCGATAAGAGCAGAGTTCCCCAACCCTAATAATAGTTTGGTGCCGGGGCTGTTTGTCACCTTGGTAATCGAAACGCAGGACAAAGCGATGCTAGCACTCGTTCCGCAAGTGGCAGTGCAGGAGAATCAGCAAGGTAAGTTTGTACTGGTCGTCGGTGACGATAAAAAGGTTGTGGCTCGCGTCGTTCAACTTGGCCGTCGCATGAATGCGATGTGGGTTGTCGAATCGGGTCTTGAAACTGGTGAGCATGTGATTATTGAGGGCCTTCAGAAAGTACGGCCAGGTGTTGCAGTCGAACCGATGCGTAAAACAATAGACTCGATTACAGGTACCATTAGCGACTTGTCTGATTCTCTGACACAACAATAGAGGGTCGTAGATATGTTCAGCCGAATATTTATCAGTCGACCTAAGTTTGCATTCGTTATTTCAATCGTCATCACCCTTGGTGGATTGATTTCGATGGGTACCTTGCCCATTAACATGTATCCAGAAATCACCCCGCCACAAGTCCAAGTCACAGCGAGCTACCCAGGAGCCAGCGCCCAGGTGGTCGAAGAATCAGTACTCAGGTTGATAGAAGAGCAACTTAATGGCGTTGAGGACATGATGTATATCGAGTCCACTGCTTCAAATAACGGGTCAGGTACCATCACGGTTTACTTCGAAGTTGGAACGGATTCTGATCAGGCTCAGGTAAATGTTCAAAACCGGGTTTCGCTGGCTGAAGCATCTCTGCCAGAAGAAGTTAAGCGACAAGGTGTTGCTGTTAAGAAACAGTCGAGCGCAATGTTGATGGGGTTGACCCTTTATTCAACGTCAGATTCGATCGATGATTTGTTTCTGAGCAATTACGCAACAAATTATATAACCGAACCGCTCGGACGTATTCCGGGGGTTGCTGAAGCCGTCGTAATGGGAGAGAAGACCTACGCAATGCGTATTTGGTTGCGTCCTGACAAGATGTCATCGTTAGGAATCACCATTGCTGATGTTCAAAACCGGCTTAGAGAACAAAATGTCATCGTTGCTGCGGGTAAACTCGGTGGTAGCCCAACTCCCGCCAATCAGCAGTTCGAATATTCAATCTCAGCCCAGGGCCGATTAAGAAACCCTGAAGAATTTGGTCAGGCCATTATTCGTACTGGCGCAGACGGCGGTATTATCCGTCTTAAGGACATTTCTAGAATTGAGCTGGCTTCAGAAAACTATTCAATTTCGGCGAAGCAAGACGGTAAAGATACTGCGTTCATTGTTATCTATCAGCTACCCGATGCAAATGCGACTGAGGTCGCACGATTGATCAAGGCAGAGATGGAAAAACTCAAAGAGAGATTTCCCGATGGCTTAACTTATTCTATTCCTTTTGACACAACCGAATTCATCACTCGATCTATCGATGAAGTGATCGTGACACTATTTGAAGCCGTCGCGCTGGTTGTACTCGTCGTCTTTATCTTCTTGCAAAATGTTCGTGCAACACTCATTCCTGCGATTGCAATTCCGGTGTCGTTGATTGGTACATTTATCTTTATGAACCTGATGGGCTACTCCATTAATACAATCACTCTGTTCGGTTTAGTCTTAGCGATTGGTATTGTTGTTGATGATGCCATTATTGTTATCGAGAACGTAGAGCGTTTGATGGAAGAGAGTGACTTGGCTATTGAGGACGCCGTTGCAAATGCAATGTCGGAAGTGACAGGCCCCATTGTTGCAACGACGTTGGTACTGCTTGCAGTGTTTGTTCCCGTTGCCTTTATGCCCGGTATAACGGGTGAACTTTACAAACAGTTTTCTATTACTATTTCATTCGCTGTTTTGATTTCGTCGTTGAACGCGCTAACGCTTAGTCCTGCACTTTGTACGGTGCTTCTCAGTCGAGGTAAATCCGGGTCAATTGGTTGGCTTAGACCGATAGAATTAGGTATCAAGCAGCTGACAAAAAGTTACGGTGTACTCATATCAACAATACTAGCGAAGCGTTACCTGACCGGTCTCGCCGCCTTAGTCGTCTTCGCCGCGACGGCCTACCTCGCAACGGTAGTGCCGACGGGGTTTGTACCCGCTGAGGACCAAGGCTATGTGTTTGTTGATGTGCAATTGCCTGATGCAGCATCGATAAATCGCACCGAAGTAGTCATGGATAAAATTTCTAAAATAATTGCTGCAGACCCTGCTGTCGTTGATGTGATTACGGTCGCAGGCTCATCATTATTAGCAGGGCCGGCCTCAAACAACGGTTTAAGTATTGTCATACTTAAAGATTGGGAGGATCGCACAGAGCCTGAACTCAGTTTGCAGCACGTCATTCCTCGTTTAACTAATGAACTGTGGAAGCTACCGGATGCTCAGATCATGGTGTTCAATCCACCGCCAATACCCGGCTTAGGTAATAGTTCTGGATTCGAGTTTAGACTTCAGGATACGGAAGGGCGGGAGCCTGCTTTGATGGCCCAAGCGATGAATGGGTTGATATATGAAGCAAACCAACATCCGGACTTGAATCGCGTCTTTAGTACGTTTCGTGCAAACGTACCTCAATACCAGTTAGAAATAGATCGTAACAAGGTTAAGTCGCAAGGTGTCGAACTGTCTGATGTCTTTTTGACATTGCAGGCTCAACTGGGGTCTTTGTACATCAACGACTTCAATCAGTTCGGGCGAACATACCGCGTCATGATACAAGCGGATTCTGAGTTCCGAAAAAGTCCCGAGGATCTAAGGCACTACTTTGTTAAAAACAATTTGAATGACATGGTTCCGTTGAGCACTTTGGGTACAATGCGACCAATCCTTGGCCCAACAAGCATTAACCATTTTAATTTGTATCGCAGTGCAAGCATTACCGGCCAGGCTGCTGTAGGGCGTTCAAGTGGTGAAGCTATTGACGCGATGGTTGAGCTATCGGCAGGGCTACCCGCTGGTTTTGTCTTTGATTGGGCGGGGCAAACGCGGCAGGAAATTTCTGCTGGTGATTTAGCACCGATACTCATGCTATTGGCGATAGTTTTTGTCTATCTTTTCCTCGTCGCACAATATGAGAGTTGGATGATTCCTTTTGCTGTTATCGGTGCTGTGCCATTGTCGATGTTTGGTGCGTTTTCCGTGCTCTACGTAATTGGCCTCGCGAATAATATTTACGCCCAAGTTGGACTTGTGTTGCTCATTGGCCTGTCGACAAAAACTGCGATCCTAATCGTAGAGTTTGCTGTCGAATTGAGAAAAGATGGGCAGTCAATTTTGGAGGCAGCGACCAACGCAGCACAATTACGATTCAGAGCTGTACTGATGACGGCGTTTTCTTTTCTTCTTGGTGTGCTGCCTCTCGTACTTGCGACGGGTGCAGGTGCATCCAGTCGAGTGTCTTTGGGCGTGACCGTGTTTTCCGGTATGTTGGCCGCGACGATATTAGGTACGATTTTAATTCCGATCTTCTTTTCCCTGGTGCAGGGGATGATCGAGCGAACGACCAGTGAGAAACCATCTTAGTACTGTTTAGAACTGGCGTTTTCTCCCCCAACAGAAGTTGGGTGAAATTGCTAGAAACCGTTCGCCGCCGGTCGAACTTTTCTGATATCAGCCATCGCTGCTGGGGGGTGGCTTGGCCTGATCACGATAAACCATGACATCAGACCTTGGACCGATACTTCGGTCTTCATTGAAAGCGATGTGCAGGTGAGATTTCCCTGACACAGATACTCTCGGACATATCGGACCGTGTTGAGCTGCTTGATCCATTTTTTGCGAGGCCCTACTGTCAGGCGGTGCAACACTCACAGCCATTGGTCTCTAATTACAGCTCGCTTGTTTGGCACTGGGCGTACTGCTGGCTTTGCTGCCTAATGTATTGTGCCAAGGACTGGCACCATCGGATGGCTGGAAAGCCATCCGATAACGAGCCAGAGCTAGAAGTTGTAATCGAGCGTCACGCCAACCGTTCGTGGCATACCCATACGTTGCACATAAGGGCCGTTTCCGCCGGTGTGCGCTGATGGGAAATAGTCTTCGTCGGTAATGTTGCGGCTCCATAGCATTGCGCGCCACTGGCCATCTTGAGGCATGAGCGCTACGCGTGCACCGACGATGAGGTAATCCTCTGAGTAAACCTGTGTACGCAAACCCTGAGTATCGTCTTTGTACGACAAATCGCCAGCAATAGACATGAGGTAGTTGTCATTTAACGCCCATTCGTAGGTGGCCGTGCCGTTATACTGCCACTCGGGTGATTGCGCCAGTTCCTGTCCTGAACCATCCATATAAACGATAGTCGGCCACGCACTGTTTGCCGTATCAACCTGGTCAAATTTCTTGATGTCCGTATCCAGCCAGGCGACCGCCAGGTCAACTGAAAAATTGTCGGTGGGTAACCAGTTAACTTCCAACTCCCAGCCGTCAATTTCAGACTTCGAGACGTTAGTGAGGCCAGAAATATTACCGACAAAGGTTACAGCGCGATCTTGCTCCTGCTTGTCTCGATAGTCGTAGGTAAATGCCGCGGCATTCAACTGCATCGCGCCATCAAGCAAAGTTGCTTTAACACCAAGCTCAAGAGAGTTAAGAGTTTCCTCATCATAGGGATTCAACTGACGAGTTGTATTTGAGTTGGCACCATTAAACCCACCCGACTTAAAGCCTGTTGAATAGGTTGCGTAAAGCAGCACGTCATTGTTCACGGCGTAGTCAATACCAATCTTGCCCATCCAGCGGCTGGTATTGATAGTGTCGTTGTAGACATGAAAGGCATCATTGACATTGGGTCCGCCAATTAATGCAAACAGGAAAGTCGGCGAGTTGGGGTCATCATCGATTGTTCCGCATTCTCCAGGTCCAACTGTTGAACCAAACAGCGTGTTAAGGAAGTTGCCGAGCGAATTGTCATCTGCAGAAAAAGTACAACCGCTCCACTCTCTTTCCTCTTCTGTGTACCGTGCCCCAAGAGTGAGGCGCCAGTCTTCTGTTAGACTCCATTCAAGGTGACCAAAGACAGCTTTTGATGTCGTATCCTGCTCATACTTGGTATCAAGTTCAAGGATCGGGGCCAGAACAAATGGCGGCACTCCGAAGGTCACCGAGCCTAGGCCGTATACAGAGTCAGACATGAAGTAGTGATAATACTCATCGACAGTATCATCGGAGTAATAGCCGCCGATTATCCATATCGTATTCTCTGTCTCACCAGTCAACCGAACTTCCTGAGAGAATACTTCTAGGTCAGTGGTGTTGATATTACTCGAATCGTTGTAGAAGCCACCATCCCAGTCATTGGCTTCCTGACGCTGAAAATCATCAAACGCCGTGATGGTCGTCAGGATCATGTTGTTGCCAAGGTCCCAGGTTAGTTTTGCTCTATAGCTCTCTAGTTGATTGTCACGTTGAGGACGAATGTCAAAGGTTCGACCTGTAATGGGGCTGGTGTAGGAATTAGTCCAGTCAGCCTTTTCATTGTTGTCTGTTGAATACCAGGGCGGAGTTTCACCGAAGTTTGCACCTGTCGGCAGAATATATTCTCCCAGCGCGACATAGGGTGCGCTAAATTCCCCAAGGCCAATTTCCGTGCCGCTATAGGCCGTGGCCGCACTGTTTTCAGATTGATCATCAATGTAAACAGCGCTCAGAAGCAGCTCTGCATTCTCAGACAAATCGATGTTCAGCATGCCCCGAAAAGCCTGGATATCTTTCTCGCCCAACTCGTCATTTCGCGTCAGGCTTTTCTGCCATCCTTCACCGGATTGCGTCGATTTGAATGCGAATCGACCATTGACGGCATCGCTGATAGACCCACTGACAAAGCCCTCAACATCAATAGTCTCGTATGTGCTATAGCCTACGGAAAAGCCTGCTTCAAATTCTTCGGTTGGTTTGTTACTAATGAAGTTAATCTGGCCAGCCGTCGTATTACGACCATAGAGATCACCTTGTGGCCCTTTCAGGACTTCGACACGCTCTATATCAAAAAGCGCGCCTCTGCTCATAACAGTGTAAGGAATCGCGGCCTCATCAAAATACAAACCCACTGTGGACGACGCCGCGGTACTGTAGTCCTGAAAACCAACGCCCCGGATCGTATAGAGCGGCACACCCGTTGCTGCAGTATCACTAACCGTTAGTGATGGGGTATATAGCGCCAGATCCTCAGCCGAATCAACACCAAGGTCCCGCAATCGCTCACCGGTGAAAGCGTTCATTGTGATACCGATGTCGTTGGCACTTTCGGCATGTTTTTGAGCTGTGACAATGACTTCTTCAATTACGCGTTCAGCCGATGCACTAGCAGCAAGCCCAATGGCCAAGACCAGCACACAAACTTTCTTGAAAGGATTTATCATTCTTAAGTAGCCTCTATTGAAGTTTATTATCGGCCCTCATGCATCGTACAACCCAGGGACGATAAGTTATTTAACCAGTTAACTAATTTGAATGATAGTAAATTTAACTATATTTGTATATTTATGTATCGTAACAGGGGTCCCATTGCCTGGCTGGCGTTTTTAGGTCTTGCTAGAGAGTCACTGAAATGCCATCACCATAGACTGGGCGATGGTGTCGAGAGATAGGGACCTGGCGGGAGCGTCGCCGGAAATGGTTGTGGTGTTAAGTAATTGGGCGGCGCAGGGGACCCGTAATTTCTTCGGGCTGTTTAGTTTCGTGCTTTCGCAGCGGCGATTTGCGCCAGGAGCTTTGTGCGATAGTGTTCTACTTCATCGAGCGGGTGAACTCGTACCCGGGAAATTTCACTCGCGGTATACCGCTCGTAATTTTCACCGGCACTGTCACCGGAGAACTCGCTGATAATCCAGTTCAGCACCTCTGCCAGATTGCCGTCGTTCAGGGCCGATGTCGCAGACCCGGGTACCCTCACCAGATACTCCCGTCCGGCCGGGATCTCAAGGAAATACCCTATATTGTCCTTCAATGGCGGCACCGAAGTGGCACCCCCCCCGTCCGGCGAGTGGCAACCCTGGCAGAACATCCTGTAATGGAACTGGGCGCGCTCCCAATTCATCTTTTCGGCCAGAGCGCCCATGGACAGGCACAGCCAAAGTGTCCCAAGCGCTATTTTCACGTTTCTTCGAATGCCACTCCAACAACAATGGCTGTGGAGCAGTGATAGGCCGCACTTTCAGTACCCAGACACCAGTTAATATCGTTAGTCTTGTCCGGGCGGTAGGGTGGTCTGTCACCCTCGTCGCGCTGGCACAAGCAGGCTCCACAGGATGATTTACCGCAGCAGTCGTTATAGGAAATAATATAGCTACGCCCGTCCGCGGGATTACGACAGGTGCCAATCCAGGTAATCGGTGACATTTCGGTTCCCGGCGGGCAAGTATTGGCGCTGCCCCCGCAACAGTCGCACAGAAACCCGTCCATGGCGCAATAGCGCCAGTAGTCGCAGCTACTGGGGTCGCCCTTATCCATCGGCTTTTCGGCAGCGTGGACCCTGGACACCGGTAGTAAAGGCACGGCAGCGCCGCCCACCAACAACCCGCCCAAGCCCTTTAGCAGCCCTCGTCGGGAGCTGCGCTGGGCCAACTGACGTGCTTGTTGTTCGAATAACCTGTCAAATATCTTCATACCTTGTCAGCCTCCACTCACTGCACTGCCTGTGTTTTGCTCGTATAGTCCTGTAAAGATGCTACTTTTCGTTCCTTGGCTTCAAACAGGCTCTCCAGATGCTCGCGGGAATTGATAATCCCCATAGAAGCGATAGTGTCCGCCACGTCAATCAGCACGGCGTAAAGTAATTTCGCCACACCATATGTCTTGCCCAGGATCTCCGAGACCACAGAGGGAAATTCCTGTAAGCCCTTGCGCTGCACAGATGGTGCGCTGGCAATAACCTGGCCGCTGCGCAGATAAACCAGCGACAGAAAAATGGCACAGCCAAGAGAGAGGCCAACATCGAGCATGCCCGTATCGATAATATCCGAGGGAAGCAGGAGCGGCAACGCCAGGGCCACCCAGACAAGATTGCAAACAAACAGGGTGATGCGGTTGCTGACTAAGTTGGACAAAAGTTGCCTCCTACCGCGAGCCGTGCATCATGAGCGGCGTGGACTGGCCAAAGCCAGTAATGGTCTTAACAAATTCTCCACTCAGGCCATCGTAGATTTCCAGGCTCATATCGGTTGGATTGGTCACCATCAACTGTGGCGTCTTGCCGCGGCTGACCGCCAGCGACAAACCCCAGGCTTGCATCGAAATTTTCTGGACACGCTTCTGTTTCACCGGGTCGAAAACCCAAACCTCCGGACCGCCCCCCTGGTAGCTGCCATCTTTGCTGTCTGGATGCATCAGTATATAAAAGCGCCCCAGGTCGTCTTTATCAATCAAGGCAATGCCCCCGGGAGCCCATTTACCCTCGCTCTCCGTCTCGCTTACCAGGCTCCAGGGCTCGCCGACTTTTGCAACCTTGCCGCTGATATCTACTGGATAGACCAGGCCGGCAAGCGTGGGGAAATAAGCCGTATCACCAATCACCGCCGGACGCTCATAAATCGGCGTGGTATCTGAATCGAAAAATACATCGGTCCTAGTCAGCTCGATCAACGTCCCATCCTCGGCCAATTCGGCACTCAGAAAACGACCGTCAGCACACAATGAACTGAAACCGCGCTCGCCCGTGGGGTAGACGAAGACACATCCAGGCGTCGGGATTTCATTGATGATTTTCCTGGTGTCCAGGTCAATCAATGTTACCGAGGTTGCCGGGCTGAAGTTAGCCACCGCCAGCCAACGGTCATTGTCGATCAGCAACATGGCAAAGCGCTGGGGCATCCCTGTAAATCGTTTGGGCTTGGGCCAAAGCACCTCACCCACCGGGCTGAGCGTCTCCTGATCCCATATTGTCACCAGATCCTCGCGCTTACCCCGAGTGCCTCTAGAATGAAACGTCTCGGTGGCATATATTTCGTGGCGACGCGCCGACTGGGTGAGGTTACCCATCAGGACTACGTTGAAGGTACCCTTGACCTGTTCGTGCAAGTCATTTCCCTCAATGTCGATTACGTAGACCTTTCCGTCCGACATCTGGAAAAATGAAGCATCATGGACCAGGAACCAGCTTTCGGGATAGTCCTTAGGCAGCGTCTCGATGATACCAATGGGTTCAATGGGCAGTGGTGGTGGCTGGCCACCCGCTGACATTGCCACCCCGCCCGCCAGGCTCACCAGTGTGGCCCCGACCAGGCCCACCTTACGAAGATTTTTCATAGATCATCGTCCTGTAGTTGTGACTTTAGTATAGACGTCCTGATCCAACGCGACTAGTGTGCCTCCTTCTGGCGTTTATCGGTCTGCAGGGACTGGGACTGTATGGAAGTGTTGAATAAAAACTCTCTGAAACATTATGCCGAGCTTGGACAAATTTATGCACTACAGCTCATTTCAGAATATTGTCGTGGTGACAAAAATTCATACTACGGTGATAATCTGCCACTGCGTCGAATAAACGAACGCAGGTTATGTTAATAGTCCTCCACGTTTTTAATAAACACGACTACTCTGCGGTTCATTGCTTGGTTTTTGGCGATGTTCTGCCCCCTCGAATCCGTGTTGGCGGCTTTGGGTTTGGTCGTGGCAAAGGCGGTGGCTGAAAGACGATGCTTAGTAAGCCCCGTCTCCTCAAATATGTGGAGAACATTGATGGCCCTCAGTGCAGAGAGTTCCCAGTTAGAAGGGAATTTCGCTGTTTTGATGGGAACATTATCCGTATGGCCTTCAATTTCGACGCGGTAATCGCCCACGGGCAAATTCTGGATGACGCCACTGAGTGCTTTTAAGGATTGAACCATGTTTTCGCGTACCTCAGCTGAGCCAGAAGCAAAAAACGAATTACTTGAAAGCTCGATCTTGAGGCCTGACCGGGTTAAATCGAGCTTCATCTGTTGTTCTAGGCGTTTGTCTTTGATGATCTCCTCGAGAAAAATCTTAGCTTGAAGCAGTGGCGGCAGAACCGTCTGCTGGTTCGTTATGGGATCAGGTGCAGGGCGGTTCAACGATTCATTAATACTCTGGGCGACCTTGTCAAACTTCTCTTCGCTGACTTTTGAGGTCGAAAACAGCAAAACAAAAAAGATCATCAAGAGGGTGATGGTATCGCCGTAAGTGAGTAGCCAACTCGTATCCTCAGTGGGGTCTGAATCGTAAATCTTGCTAGGTTGCGGACTCATCTCTCTCCTCCTAGGTATCGTCTCTAGTGGCTCGATTAAATTGCACCGATGGATCAAGATAACTGTTGAGGTGATCTTGGATTTCAAACGAATTAGCTCGATTGACGAGGAGCAAGAAGGCATCAATGGTGAGTTGATTTCTAAATCTCAGCATTTGCTCTTTTTGTTCGGCTTTTCTTGAGGCGGGTTTGAAGACAAGTTGAGCAAGGATGATTCCATAAAGGGTCGTGATTAGGGCGATGGCGAGGCCTGCACCCAAATTTCCGGTGCCTCCGTCCAGTTCCGATAGCATGATGATGAGGCCTACCAGTGTTCCGATCATGCCAAAGCCCGGCGCGATATTTGCCATTGTATTCAATATTGTTGCCTGAACCATATTGCGTTCATAGGTGGTGTTCATTGCTGTTTCAAGCTTCCCTCGAAGGTTATCCTCTTTATAGCCTGCGAGCATGAGTTTGATGCAGTGTTGTAGAAATGAGTCTTTATGCTTGGGTTTAGGCAATTTAGAGAATTCCGTTTCTAAGCCACGCAGACCGTCGCGTGCGCCAATCCTCCCCCAGTCGATGATTTGTCGAACATCCTCGTAGAGTACTTTAGGACTCACTTGGGTCGGAACTATGACCTGAGTAAGTGTGCCAAGGGCTTTCCAGACATAGCGCCCCTCATAAGAAATCATCGCGGCCGCTAGCGTTCCGCCTAAAACCAACAACAAACTGCTGGCGCTCCAGAAAATTGCATAGTTTTGCGTTCCGCTCCAAACTGCGAACGCAAATAGCCCAAAACCGATTGCAATACCGACGAGGGTGCTGAAAGAAATCCTCATACCAGACCTTCAGGAAGTTGTTTGATTGAGAATCAGTATATCCTTAGGTGCATCGAAATAAACTCCCTGAGAAGAAAGGAAGCATAAACCGTATTTTCCGAAGAACAGTCATGTAGGGTAATTGATGGCCGATGACTGTCATGGTGCTGGTTTTAGCCTGGTCATTCAGACCTGTCCATTTAGACCCGTCCAGTTAGACCCGGCTTAGAACCCCTCTACATTTCCGCTGCTATACTCTGGGACTAAATTCTTTGTCCCCCCTCGATAGCAGGCACCGATACCATGGAAAACGAGCATAACGCAGACCGACACTTGCAAGAGCTTTACGGGCAGCCACGAGACATTGTTGTTGAGGCGTGGGCACCTCAGCTGGAAGAGACCTCCATCAGCTACATCAAAAATGCCTCTCTTATGCTGCTATCAACCGTCAACAAATTGGGGTTTGTAGACATCAGTCCCCGGGGTGGTCCGCCCGGGTTTATTGCGATCCCCGATGACAAGCACATTGCCTTCCTGGATCAACCGGGAAATAAGAAGCTGCACTCCCTGCACAATGTGTTGAACAATCCCAAAGTGGGTTTGATGTTCATGATCCCGGGCGTAAAGGAGATTCTGCGTGCCCACGGGATTGCCGAATTGTCACACGACCAGGGGCAGATTGAGAAACTGGGCGGCGAGCCAGACAAGAATAAAACCCTGGTTACCATTCAGATAGAGAAAGTGTTTCCACATTGCCCCAAGGCGCTAAATTTTGCCCAGCTTTGGGATTCGTCTACCTGGGTTGATGCCAAGGAGGCGGGGGTCCCTGGCTTACTGGACATGGCAAAGGCGATGGCCGCCAGTCACCTCTAGAAATAGAAATAGAAAAGTGAGAAAAGTGTGCAAGCAAGGTGAGGGTCATCGCTTGCGTCAAAGATCCAGAGGTCATCGAGAAAACCCTCAAACACTTGGGTCTGGATGAGGCATCACCGACCCGAAACCGTTCGCCGCCAACCGGGCTTTTCGGACATCAGCCATCGCTGATGGGGGTTGGCTTGGCCTGATCAAGATAAACCATCACATCAAGCATGTGTCCGCTGCAGAGCCTTTTTTATACCCCTAAAAATGTTTTCGATGAAGAACGCTTGAGTCACTGCTTATGATGTTGATTTACTCCCAGTTAATGTCAGTCTGCGCATGCGCCTCCCGCCGAATATAGTGACGCAGCGCAACCAATTCAGCATCTGACATATCGGGATACCCTGGCATGCCTCGATCGAGCCGCTTGCCTTCGCGCACGATGCCTCGTAACGGTTGTGTCATTTCTGAAAAGAACATTGCTGAAGCACGCAGGTCAGGTGCCATCCCACCGCTGATGGCGCCAAGGCCGTGGCAGGCATAGCAGGCGTGCTGTATGAACAATCCTGCTCCTTTCTCCGCCAAGCTGTTGTTCACTGCAAAGTCGGCCTCTATGAGCGGTTCAGGATAGTGAGGTGCGGGTTGTTGCGGCACGGATTTTTTGCCATCAAGGCTGAAGGTCAGCAGTCGGCGAGTGTGCACGCCGTAGGCCCAACCCAAGCGTTCGCTACCGGGGGTCAGTCCAGAGGCGTAGCCACCGCCGTATCCAACTAAAACCGACACGTACTGTTTTCCGTCTATGGCATAGGTAATGGGAGGCGCGGAAATGCCTAACCCCGCATCAAAGGTCCAGACCGTTTCGCCGCTGCTGGCGTCATACGCGCTAAAGTGGCCGTTGGCTTCACCTTGAAAGACAAGGCCGCCAGCGGTGGTCAGGGTTCCTGAAGCCCATGGGTCAGACTGCGGCACGGACCACCTTTTTTGTTGCGTCACCGGGTCCCAGGCTTGCAATTCGCCGCTGTAATCACGTGGATCGGCGCCTTGACTCCAGTCGACGGCAGTTCCCCCCTCAAACGCGACGGAACGCCACTGTGTATTGTAAGACTCATCAATAAAATCTGCGGACAAATGTATTGTGGGCAAATAAACCAACCCCGTCTTAGGGTTGTACGACATCGCATGCCAGCTGTGGGCGCCAAAAGGAGAAGGAAAAATGTTCTCGGAACCGTCTTCGTAGCGCGCGCCTTGACGTTCGACAGGCCGACCCGTTGCTAGGTCTATGTGTGTTGCCCAGTTTGTATCTGCAAATTTTTCTGCCGAGAGTAGCGTGCCAGTGCGGCGATCGAGGACGTAGAAAAAGCCATTTTTTGGTGCATGCATGAGCGCTTTGACGTCCCTACCTTCTAACGTCAGGTCGGCCAGTACGATATCCATGTTTGAATTATAATCCCAGGTCTCTCCGGGCACTGTTTGGTAGTGCCAAAGATATTCGCCGGTGTCTGGGTCTAACGCCACTACGGAGCATAAAAACAAATTGTCTCCGCCATCTGGACTGCGCAATTTTTGGTTCCAGGGTGAGCCGTTGCCTGTGCCAATGTAGAGTTGATCTAATTCTTCATCATAGGTAAACGCATGCCAGGCGTTTCCTCCACCACCGTGCTCCCACCAATTACCACTCCATGTTTCTGCTGCCATCTCCATTGTTTCGTCTTCAAAGCCGTCTTCAGGATTGCCGGGAACGATGTAGAAGCGCCATGCGAGTTCGCCTGTTTCCGTGTCATAGGCGCTCACGTAACCTCTTGTCGGTCCAGCCTCAGTGCCACCGTTACCAATGAGTACTTTTCCTTTAAAGGCCTTTGGTGCCCCTGTGATGTAAAGCGGTTCTTCAAGGCCGAATGTGCGCGTACTCCACAGGAGTTTGCCACTGTTGCGATCCAGCGCCTGCAAACGCCCGTCCCATGTGGCGGCAAAAATCTTATTGCCATAAGCTGACAAGCCCCGGTTGTGGACCCAACCCGCTCGTTTGTGACCTACGACTTCCTCGGCGACTTTAGGGTCATGCTGCCACAATACTGCTCCTGTAAGCGCGTCAACAGCGCGAACGATGTTCATAGAGCCGGTAAAATACATGACGCCGTCAATGACTAAAGGGGTCGAGACGAGTCCAACGTCGCCAGGTAAATCCAGGTGCCAATCAACGCCCATCTTCGCCACGGATTTTTGGTTGATCTGCGTCAGGGGGCTGTATCTTTGCTCGTTATGCGTGCGGCCATAGGCGAGCCAGTCCTCTGAGTTTGTCTCGTCAGCGATATCCTTATCGTTGATGAGCCTCGTCTGACCACTTGAGGCGGTAGCAAAAAGCCAAATGGAAAAGAGGGCGAAATAATGAATAGAGTGTTTCATGACGACTCCTATAAAAAATTCTAGTGTTGACGGTATTAACAACCACGTTACGTTGTCGATCAGCCATGCGGTTAGACGCGTTTGTCGGCTAGGGTTATCGACAGCGTTATTACAAAAAAGCGTCTCCACCGCCTTGTCGGATGTTGTCTATCCCGATAAATTGACTTTCACTGTTACCTTTGCAGCTCGCTCTGCTTGACTTAACACTGTAAACCCAGCGCGACCAAAACCGAAATCGAAGTAAACTTGACGCTAGGGACGCAATCGTGTTTGGCGCGACACGCGTTCTAGGCACGCGAGAGAGATCGTCAATGTCGGATGCGTCCCTGGTTAATATCGTATTGATGCTGGTTACGTTATCCGCTGACGAGCCGCGAATGTAAGGGCCGGCAAGCGCTGCTCAAGGTGGGGATGAGTAATTCGGGGGGTACAATCGCGTGTTGTCGCTACAACAGTACGCAACACAGAAAAGCGGCGGTAAAGTGATCAGATAGATCTTGCAGGACGTACACAACAGATGAGCGAAATAACAAACCTTAATTACATCAGCCGAATAGAATTGCTCGATACGCTGAAAGTATTGCCCAGTGGCAGCGACAGCACGCGACAGATCGCAACGGTATTAAACGGTACTCCACTTGTAATGGGAGGCAGCTCGGAGGACGATATCTTCGATATCCAATTTGACCACGCTACCCTAGAGGCAATCGCCTACGCCGTAGAGCAGTATGCAGATGAAGTTGCCGCGCCCTACGTGGAAACGATTGAAGAAGGGACCAACAAAGCCTCGGAAGATCGCTCTTTCCAATACTGGCAAGCCCTGTGCGAACGCTGGGGTTACCTCGAGTTGATGCAACCTGGTCAGTAAGCAGGCAGGTTGTTCGTTGCACGCATGCGTAGCCCGTAAATCTACCCACGTAATAAACTCGAATGGCTATGCAGGTCCGTGACGCGGTCAGCGATCCCGACGCAATGACTGTCGTTGGCCAGGTTCGGTAATGCGGCTGTCGCCTTGAAAAGACCGCACGACGATCGGACCTCACATGGTGTTTTGCGCCCAATGGAATTCATGGGTCGCCTGGCGTCACTGGTTGGATGAAGCCATGCTAAGGTATCAGCCTGGCCATATCGTGGCCCTCTACGTTAGTTGCTATTCAAAAAACTATTCACTGCTTTGGCCCGGTGCAAAAAGTATGGAAAGAATACGAGACAAAGACACCAGGTATTTTCTGGAAATCGATATTAAAACGCTCAAGATTGTCGATCATCGTTTTGAGCAAAAGGCATACTTAGACAAAGGCAGGCAACCCAATGCCACTAGTCATCGAATGTTTATTACAGAAGGTCAATACAACAAGTTTGTCGAGCGCTGCGTCGTGGATCGGTTATGAAGGTAGAACCAACGGGGTTAAATAATTACTCAGCCTGATGCGCTCCAGGATTGAATTGTCGCTAATCCATTAAAGACATTTGTAATCAGCCGGTGTTGCTTACGACCCAGAACCGGAGGGAAGGTTCGGTAACTCATCGTTAACGAGGGTATAGAAATGAACAAGGAGCAAGGGTTACACCATCTCGCGCTCAAGGTGAACAATCATGACGAGCTGCTGGTTATGCGCGATTGGCTTTGGTCAAAGGGCGTGCCGGTAGTAGGTCCAATGGATCATGGTTTCTGTGTATCGATTTATTCTGCCGGACCAGAGAATCTCTCACTTGAATTGTCATACTCGGAAGCGGCGATTAATCCAGAAGCCTGGATTAATCCGGAAGTTCAGGCGCACGCTGGCATTTCGGACGAGGAACTGGTTCGATACAAGCAGTTTGGGGCTTACGTAGATAAAAGTGGCGGTCACTGGCCAGTGCTCCGGGACCGTACATGACCAACTACCCTGACGGCGCTTACGAAGCGAGTATTTCAGTTCCTGACGAGGTCGTATGGGCCAACAGTGAAAATGAGCCACTCTTAACAATTGAAGGATGCTAGAACCCATGAATATCTTAAAAAGAGCTGGCCTGGTTGTTGGTATGCCCATTGTCATCATCCTCACCCTTTCCCTGTTTGCACTGCTGGTGAGGGCAACGTATGTCGAGGTCCGCGGGCCGGTAGTTGCCGAGGAGCAACTCGCAGCGAAGCTGGACTATCTTGAAAATCTGGAACCCGGTACGGGCGAGGAATTCAACATCGTCCTGATCTTCTTCGACGATTTGGGATGGGGCGACTTGTCCAGTTATGGCAACCCCCTTATCGAAACCCCTCATATTGATTCACTGGCTGATGACGGGATGCGGATGACAAATTTCTACTCCGGTTCACCCGTCTGCACACCGTCAAGAGCCGCCCTGCTGACCGGCCGGTTTCCGCCGCGAACAAAAACTGATCGGCATGTTTTCTTCAATGATTATCATGCTGTCGGTTGGGGAAGACGAATCCTCGGTTACGCCAACGAACTACCTAAAGAGGAAATTACTCTGCCGGAGGTTCTTCAACGCATTGGCTATCGAAGTCATATGGTTGGTAAGTGGCATCTAGGGTCCAGTGAAGGCTACAGACCAACCGACTTTGGTTTCGATTCCTGGTATGGGGTTTTGTACAGCAACGATATGTTCCCTCTGGATCTTTATGACAACGATGAGGTGATCATCCGGGACCAACGAGATGGTGGCATGCTATCTGCGGAACGCGACGAGTGGCAGCCATTACACGGACAAGGCATTGATCAAACGAAGCTGACACAAATGTATACGGACAACGCAGTCGCGTTTCTCGAAAAACAGGGCGAGCGGCCCTTTTTCCTTTATGTGCCACACAGTTTCCCGCATGTTCCTCACTATGCGTCGGGCGAAAATGCCGGCAGCTCAAAGGGTGGCACCTATGGCGATGTCGTCGAAGATCTGGATCGCAGCACGGGTACAATATTAGCGGCGCTGGAGCGGCTGGATTTGTCGCACAACACCCTCGTTATTGTCACGAGTGACAATGGTGGCGACTACAACGGGAGTGCAGGTCAGCTTCGAGGGCGGAAACAGGAAATACTGGAAGGCGGCCAACGGGTGCCCATGTTGGTGCGCTGGCCAGGACGTGTGCCTGCAGGTTTGGTGACTGATTCGATGGCCATGAATACAGACCTTCTTCCGACTATTCTCGATCTGCTCGATATTCCAGCGCCTGAGGATCGGATCATTGACGGCAAGAGTATTGCCGGGACCCTGTTCGACGGTTCATCCAGTCATGAGGAGCTCTATTACTTCCCAACGCTGGAAACCATGCCGGGCGCGGTACGAGACAAGGATTTTAAACTGACCTGGGCCACGGGCGACCCTGGCCGGGACCGGGAGCATCTGTCCCATATTAGTGGCACTGAAGCGCATGAAGTCAGTAATCTATATCCGGCTGCCTTCGAGCGCTTGAAAGGAAAACTCATTGATATGCGTAATGAGATCGCCGCCAATCCCCGAGGCTGGCTGACGGAATGAGTTCCTACTCGCTACGAACGTCACCACCGAATATCACCTTCAGCCAGCGGTTGTTCATGGCATGAATCAATCGATAAATAATAGGTTCTTTTAGTTTGCCCTGGCTCATTATCATAATCGATCGAAGCGGCATCTCGGCGACGATGGCCTGCACAAAAGAGAGTTCGGTCTCGCTGGGCGAATCTCCACCGATCATGTTGCTGACCTGCTGAAATACCATTCGGTACATCCAGCGACCCAACCAATTTGCTCTGATTTCTTTCAGCGTTGAATTCAACTGAAATGGTTTGACCGCCAGGGATGGGGGAATGTCGTGGCCGAGCAGGCGCTCGAAGCAGGCATCATCGAAACCAAGTTGCGCGGGTTCGAAATAGCTCGCCATGCCGGGGTCTCGCTCTGCAATGGTACGGCCAGTGTTGACCTGGATGCATTCTGACAACCGTATATCTGCGACGGACGCGCCAACACTGATCAGGTAGTCGTCTGATTCTACGACCCAGTTCTCTTCTTTTACGCACCAGAATGCGAAAGAACGAAAATCAAGTGGGACGCTCAATTGCTTCGATTCGCCCGGCTCAAGAAAAACTTTGCAGAAGCCTTTCAGCTCTTTTCTCGGTCGCGGCACTGATGCATTGCTCTGGCCGACATAAACCTGAGCGGTCTCGGCTCCTGCGTAATTGCCTGAATTTCTGACTGAGAAAGTTACTGTAAGGGTGTCCGAGTCTTTAAAAGGTTGATCCGGTTGATCAATGGTTAGTTCGCTGTATTCGAAACGCGTGTATGACAACCCATGGCCGAATGGATAAGCGATCGGCTTGTCTACGGTATCGAAGTAACGGTAGCCGATCCAGATGCCCTCCCGGTACTGGGATTGTCGGTAATCACCGGGATACCACTGATTGCTGGGTATGTCTGCACATGCATGAGCAAAGGTTTCGGCTAGTTTGCCGCTTGGATTAGCAAGGCCATAAATGATCCGGGCCAGCGCAGAAGCCCCTGCCTGTCCACCAAGATAAGCTTCCAGGATAGCACCGATACTGTCATTAAACGGCAACTCGACGGGCGAACCATTTTGCAAAATCATGACGGTACGATCGTGAAATGGTGTTAAAGCTTCCATCAGTGTCAACTGATTGACTGGAAGCTGCATATGGCTCCGATCAAATCCTTCGGATTCATACTCCGGGGTGAGACCGGCAATCACCACGATAGCATCAGCGTTTGCCGCCATCGCGAGTGCCTCTTCGCAAAGCGCAGGATCCTCTTCACCGGTCGTTTTGAATCCTGTGGCAAAGCTGATCAGTGTGCCATCCTCAGCCAGCGCTGTGATCTCGTCCAGCGGCTGTTCCAGTTTGGTTGGCAAAATCTGTGAGCTGCCACTACCCTGGTACCGTGTGTTGGTGGCGAGCCCGCCGACAACCAGAATCTTCATACCCGACTTTAACGGCAACAGATCATTGTCATTTTTCAACAGAACGCATGCTTCTTCAGCAACAGTTCTTGCAAGATTATGATTGGCATCGAGGTCAACTGTGGCACCTGCATCAAGAGCGTCAGCAGATTTTGAGATTAGTTCGACCACCGGGCGAACAGAGTCGTCCAGTTGTTCCATGGTCAATGAGCCGTCCTGTAGCGCCGCGAGAATTTTTTTGGCATTACCGTCTCCGCTGCCCGGCATCTCCAGCGATTGGCCGTTTCTAACGCCATCAACGCGCTTGTGGTTGGCACTCCAATCCGTCACAACGACACCGTCGTAGCCCCAATCATCACGCAGAATAGTTTTGAGTAGGTATTCGTTTTCGGACAGGTAGACGCCGCGAAACTTGTTGTAGGCGCACATGATGGTCCAGGGGCTCTCATCTTTGACGCAGTATTCGAAGCCCGGAAGATACATCTCCCGCAATGTCCTCTCGTCGGTAACGACATCGACGACCATACGCCCACTTTCGTGGTTGTTCAGCGCGTAGTGTTTAAGGCTGGCGCCCACGTTAAGGCTTTGGACCCCGCGGACCCACGCTGAAGCCATCATGCCGCTAAGTAAGGGATCTTCTGAAAAGTATTCAAAATTCCTGCCACCGAGCGGATGGCGTTTGAGGTTAGCACCAGGGCCCAACAGAACACTGACTTGCTCTGCCAAGCACTCCCTCCCAAGGGCCTGCCCGACTCGCTCAAGCAGTTCAATATTCCAGGTCGCGGCCAGACCCGCAGCAGTAGGGAAGCACGTGGCAGGCACACTCTTATTGAGGCCGACATGATCCGAGGATCCGCTCTGTTTGCGAAGGCCATGCGGACCGTCGGTGACCATGATTGACGGTAAGCCTAGTCTTTCGACACCATGCAGGCGCCAAAAGTCACGGCCTGTAGACAGGGTTGCCTTTTCCTCAGCTGTCAGGCTTTTGAATATATTATCGATAGCGTCACGCATAGAGCTCAGCCTTTTTGTTGGTCTGTTATCAAGAATTATACACTCATGTGTGATTCGTCTCTCACGATTGATAAAACAACCTGTAACCTCGAACATTAGGGGCGGAATTCATCAGTGCCCTTTTAGTCAATGGAGATAATCAGCGTGTTAACCCTACGCACCTGATTGCATTGATTGATGCGGGTGAAAAACAGATAACTCAGTCGACTCTTCAGGATGCCGCGCGATCCTTTTTCCCCTTCTAGGTGATGCCTATCGTTAACTACTTGGTGCAACGGAAGAGTCGATTCGTTTGTATCGACTCGCACGGCGATACGGAGTGAACAGTGAAACATGTAACCATCTGGCGCAGAAGGCACATCAACTCATTCAAGAACCATTGGACTGTGATGGGTGACAGTTCTTTCTTAGCAGTTGGTTAACCGGCCGGGTAATTTAGGTCTCGATGGTTGAACTCAGGTAACAATTGGCTTGTTTACTTATCTGTGTCGTCTCATGAGCGATCAATTTTCAGAGTAGTTTTCTTGGTCTCTTGGCTACCTCCTTAATCGCATGGCATGAGGTCCGCCTGGATGTCTGGCAGTGGTATGAGGAAACAGCGGGGGAAATAGGCACCTGATCGATCAGACACCCAATACTTCACCCTTTAGCCGCAGCTAAACCAGCTATGGCCGTTCACCGCTAAGTCTCTGTAGATGTGTTTGTTTCTAGTATTCTCTCAAACACTGCCATTAGGCTAATAGGGGATTGGGCACCTTGGTGCCATGTGAGTCTGCATCGTGCAGGATTCGTGCAGTCACACAAGAAATGGGGCCGGAAGCTGCGCCAGTAAGTGTTACCATTTTGCAAATCTTACGCGACGCTATACGCTTGAACCTTCAAATTGAACCATCTCCAGGCCGGGATCCGACCAGGACCACATCGATATTTTTGATGTTGTGTGTAGGGCTAGTATGTCTGCTGCTTTATCGCCTTACGATGCCCGCGTCTATTACACTCGAAGACGCAGGTCTTTTTCAGATGGTTTGTCAGCTTGGCGGAATCAGTCACCCGCCGGGATATCCCTTATTTACTTCAATCTGCCAACTTGCTCTACCGCCGTTTGGGTCGAGTGTTCTTGCGGGTAATATGCTGTCGGCGATCTTTGCATCACTAGCATGCATGGTGATTTACAGTTGCATCCACCAGATGACATCCAGCATGACGACCGCAGTTGTTGTGTCACTTAGTTATGGATTCAGCGCCACTTTCTGGTCTCAAGCGCTCATCATCGAGGTCTACACGCTCGCTGTACTCGGTTATGTCGTCTGCTGGCGGCTCCTGCTCGCCTACAGTGCCAAGGGAAACGAGCGGTATATCTATCTTGCTGCATTCACCTTTGGCCTTTGTCTTTCAAATCACTGGCCACTCATGGTCCTGTCTACACCCGCCCTGGTTCTTGGCCTCTGGCCAAAGATTGGAGAATTCCTGAATCAGCTTAAGCGGCCCATAGTGTGGGTCCTCATACTGCTCTGTTTTTTCGCCGGGCTGACGCCATATGCAACTATCCTGTTCACGCCGTCTCCGGAAATTGCACTGATCGGTGAGGTTTCAAGTGTTAGAGAACTTGTCCCATATATTTTGCGATCACATTACGACGTGATTGATAACCAGGCGGTGGCTGGTTTTTCAGACAAACTCGGCTATCTTATGTGGCTCACGGGTGAAACTGCGCAACAGCTAGGGATAGTCGCCCTGCCTGTTGTGCTGGTTGGAATGTATGCGGGCTGGCATCACTTTCCAAAGTGGATGACCCTGCAGCTGGTTGTATTGTTGCTAGGTACAACCGTACTACTCGCAATGCTGCTCAACTTCAGTAGTGAGCCGCTTTATCACGCGACTTATAAACCGTATCCAATTATCGCCTATCTGCCGATGGCAGTCTGGTTCGGGCTAGGCTTAAACTTTCTCTTTGAGCGACTTCATCTAACGCAAGCGATTAAGGTACTTGTAAGCGTTATCGCCGTCGTCTCTGTTGGGATGGGTAACATGGCGCAAAATGACCGCCATACCGACAACTGGGTAGAGCAGCATGGGATTGATGTTCTGGAGTCACTACCGCGAAATGCTCTTTATCTCGCTAGTGATTCTTTCGAAGTGGGTGTTCTCGGCTACTTAAATAAAGTTGTCGGTATCCGTCCGGATATTGAATTGAGAAGTCCCGACAACCAGTTTTTCAGCAACCGCCTGACGCAACCCTTTACTTCTATTGAAGACCAGACTGAAGTGCTACGAGATTTCCTGGTTCACACTGAAAGGCCTTTTTTCGCTGCCGGTCTTAAGCTGGAACCAGCTGAGTATTGGGGAGGTTACCATCGCGGCGGACCACCGCCACTGACATCTGTCGTTAGAAACTCGAAGATGGATACAGCCGCCGACAGGTTGTTGGATCAATACGATCATAGCGCTTCACTTGACGCGATCGAGTTTAACGTCGTCTTTCAGCGTCTGGTGCAATTTACCAGGCAATATGTTCGGTTGGCTTTAACATCGACTTTGTCCGAAGGGGAAGCGCAAAGGCTGGATAGGCTACAGCGCACATTCCCTGGAAGACTGGCGACTCTTGAGTTGTTGTTGACCGAAAATCGAGCAGGCGCTAAACCAGTACTGCATGAGATCGCGATGGAGGGTCTTTCTGATATACCCTGGCAGGCAACACGAGCGTCACATGCGTTGATGTTTGAGTTTGCTGGTCATATCTCGCTGTTACCTCCAGCCGACCCTGGGTCCGCAAAGATTTTCTTTAGTGAGTCGACCAGATTGTATCCACTGGAATCGAACAAGAGTTTTATGGTGCTCAGCCAACTGGAAAAAAATCAAAATAACTAGCCTCCCCTCTATAATAACGTAGGGGCTGCGTCGTTTGACCTCTTCCAGAATTCGCCAGGCAACCGAACTGATTCAATACTCAAACTTTCGATCGAAAATCCCTGTTATGATTCCTATCCTCAATGACGGTGTATTTGTCGGTACTTCTTTGGCTGAGCCTATCTTATAACTATAAAAATCAATGCTTTAGGAGTAAACATCAAGTGCGCTCGTCACTACCCAGTATGCTTTTAATAAAATGCAGTAAACCCGCTATTTTTATGTTGCCGATTGCCTGCTTTTTTTATTCCAAGGAGATTTCGCTTAATGCGCTTTAACCAACTCTTTTTAGTTGCCTTTTTCACAGCTTTGGCCGTGCTGGCTGCGCCAGTTACGGCGAAGACGCAGGTCGTGATGTTAGGCACTGGCACCCCTATCCCAATACCGGAGCGATCAGGTCCTGGTGTCGCTATAGTCGTAGACGATACACCCTACATTGTAGACTTCGGACCAGGGATTATCAGACGCGCATCGGCCGCCTCAACTGAATATGGTGGCACAGTTGAGGGGCTCAGGGTCGACAATATAGGCACGGCTTTTCTGACACATTTGCATCATGACCATTCTGCCGGTTTGCCTGACCTGGTGTTCACCTCATGGACCCACGGCCGTGAAGCAGCATTTGAGCTTTACGGGCCGGAAGGTATCGACAAGATGGCCCGCCATGTTCTCGAAGCTTTTGCGGAGGATAATCGCTATCGTTTGTATGGTCTGGAACCCGCCACCGCCAACGGCTGGAAAATTAACACACACACCGTTGATGAAGGTGTTGTCTACACTGACGATCTCGTTAAGGTAGAAGCTTTTCGCGTCAGGCACGGCGCCTGGCCTAATGCATTCGGCTACCGATTTACGACGCCTGATAAGGTCATCGTCATTTCAGGTGATACTGCCCTGGACAAAAAGGTCGAAGAATACGCGACCGGAGCAGATATTCTGATTCACGAGGTCTTCTCGGAGGCTGGTGTCGCGAATCGCCCCCCCTTCTGGCAAACATACCATCGTGACAATCACACCTCCTCCTATGAACTTGGTGAACTCGCCAGTCGCGCAAAACCTGGTTTATTGATTCTCTATCACTTGTTGTTCTTCGGTGCCGACGAAGAAAGTATGTTGAATGAAGTTAAGGAAAAATATGATGGTAAAGTCATTCTCGCGAATGATCTGGATGTCTTCGAGTAAAAGCGCGCCAGGTGTGTTGGAGAAACAGCGAGAGCGCCGCACCAGAATGTAGCTCCGAATCGACCAAGGTGCTGGCTCTTTCTTCCAACCTCACATATCAGGTACGCCTGACAAAGGTAGCGGAACTGGGCCAGCGTACTGACGCGCAGTGCAGGGCACAGGTAGTCGTGGACTTAGATAGCGGGAAGGTTTTAGTAAAACGGGGTTTTGTGTTTTTTTAATACAAGAACGGCCCGGCATACGGTGCTGGGCCAGACCGCAAGAAAGGGGTTACAAGCTATCGGTCTTTTCTGTCCTTGTATTTTCAAAAACATTTTCTAGAGCATTGTCTTAACGGCGGTCTCTAGAGCGCCATCTCTCGGACTGGCCCCCGAATTAAAATGACGAACGGTTTTCCCGTCGGGGGAAATTAGGTATTTGTTGAAGTTCCAGCTCGGTGACACTCCTGTTTCTTGGCTGAGACGTTGAAACAGCGCATTTGCGCTGGCGCCCGTAACTGAACTCTCTGCGACCATGTCAAAGGTGACGCCATAATTTACGTAACAGACCTCGGCCGTTTTTTCAGCATCACTATGTTCCTGTCGAAAGTCATTGGATGGGAATCCCACGATGGCTAAACCGTCGTTCTTGTACGCTTGATATAAGCCTTCAAGTCCTTCGAACTGTGGGGTGAACCCGCAACGGCTTGCGGTATTTACGACAAGCAGCGCTTTACCGGCGAACGCGTCACAAAAGTCGAGCGTCTCACTCGCCCTCAGGCGCACTGCACTAAAATCGAGTAGATTAGTGCACTCGGCCCCAAATGAGACGGAAGAAGCCATTACTAAAACCACGCCCACAAATTTCCTCATGTTTTTCACTCTTTGTTATCTGATACCCTGTTCTACGTCGTAATCAGACGTTCTAGATCACCGCTGGGTCAAAACCCTGTTGATATAGTTCAGATTCAGTAAACGCAGGTCCTCGGGTGCGTTTGCGATCTTCAGGCTCGCGGCTACGTTCCAAGTGTCACCAACCAAACTCGATAGCTCGACCCAATGAAGCGGGGGGGGGTGTTTTTCTCCATCCCATTCGATATGGGTTGGCACTTTGAAGTTAATGGCAAAGAACGTGAGCCTATCATGGTCAATTTTGGTTTTTTGGCTCTTGAGCTCGAAGCAGGTGTTTGGTCCACTCTCCGATATTCTCAGAAGTACATCATTGGCGTTTTTTAAGGAAACCATCGGGGGTTTGAGGCTCTTGCGGGGGTTTGGGATCAGGACGAAGTGCCAGAACTAATGGACCCCATGCCGGGGGCTAAAGGGACTCACCCGATTGGTTGACGTCCTGAAACTGTAGTTCGTTCAGCGTGTGGTACACACCGCCAAGTGCAATCAGTTCGTCGTGCGTACCCAGTTCTTTTACTGCGCCGTTTTTAAGAACGAGTATGCGGTCTGCTTCCTGGATCGTCTGCAGGCGATGGGCGATCAGAATTGATGTTCTGCCCACCATGATCTTGGCCAATGCTTGTTGGATAAGTTGTTCAGTTTCAGTATCAATGCTTGCAGTTGCCTCATCCAGAACAAGAATTTCCGGGTCGGTTGCAATGACTCGGGCAAAAGCGAGTAGCTGTCGTTCTCCCTGAGAGAGATTTTGGCCCCGCTCCACGAGCAGCGTGTCATAACCTTCGGGTAATTGTTCAATAAATGAGTCCGCGTTGACAAGGCAAGCTGCTCTGATGGCATCTTCCCGTGATACCCCTTTTGTACCCAGGATGATGTTGTCGAGGATAGAGCCCGAGAAGATATGGAAGTCCTGCATGACGACACCAATGCGACGGCGTACCTCGCTCGAGTGAAGGTTCTTGAGATCTATATCGTCCAGAAAAATAGTGTTGTCAGGGAAATCGTAGAATCGACCCAACAGGCGGATTAAAGTGCTTTTACCTGAACCCGTGGGGCCGACTACAGCCAACTTCTCACCGGGATTGATGGTGACGGATACCTTGTGCAGTACTGGATTTCCCGGTTCGTAACCAAAGCTGAGGTTTCTGAATTCCAGTTTCCCTTCTATCCTGTCTGGTAAGGAAACTGGCTGCTTAGGCTCGATGATCTGCTCATGCCAGTCCAACGCCTGAAAAATTCTTTCTGCACTCGCCATGGCGCGGAAGAGCACGTTGTACTGTTGGCCGAGCACCCTAATGGGGCGAATGAACATGTCGATAAACTGTGTGAACAGGATGACGCTACCCAGTGAGATTGACTCTTGGATGGCTGAGCCGCCTCCGATCCAGATGATGACGGCCAGGGCAACGTTCACCATATTGTCCATGAAGGCACCGTAGCCCGTTTCCAGATAGATGGCATTGATCTCTTGCTTCTGGTTTTCCCGATTAACTTCACGATAAACATTCAGATTGTGCGTTTCGCGATTGCTTAACTGCACAACCTGCATACCGGAGAGATTTTCCTGCAGATTCTGATTCAGCTGTGAAACGGAATTTCTTATTGCGCGATAGACCCGGCGCGTAGCCTGACGGAAGAAATAAGTGACCACCGTAAAAATGGGTATCGCCAGCAGCAGCCATAACGTCAGCTCGACGTCGATGGCAGACATGATGGCCAGTGCGATAAAGAACGGTACAAATTCACCGATCAACATACCGACGCCCATCAACAGCTCAAAGAGTGCCTGTACATCGTTGGTGATTCGGGTCATGACGCGACCAACAGCCACCTTGTCATAGAACGACGATGGCCGACGCTCCATATGGGCAAACAGGTCGTAGCGCATATCCCGAAGCGCATTAAGTACGACGGTCGCAAAGGACACCCGGTGGAAGTGATAAGCAGCGTGGCAGAGCACGGTAAAAGCGCCGTAAAGGACACAGGCCGCAATGATAGGTTGCCAGCCGGTTGTTTCGGTTATTAGCGTGTTTAGCGAATTCATGCCGAAATCCGGCAGCATTACTTTTGAATCGCCGAGAATAATGCCGTCGATGACAACCCGTGTGATGACAACGGGAAGCAATACCGCGAGCATGGATGCAAACAGCACAAGGATGATCGACCAAACAGCCAGTTTCCGGTGAGGTTTGACCCAGCCCATGATGCGACCCAGATACCGCATGTTCATCGCCTGACCATGAATGTCTGCATCGAATATGGAATGGTCTAATTGTTCGTCTTTTTTAGCGGTTGCGTTCATGTTGCCAGCTCTTTGGTCAATCTGGCGTTACTGCCCTGCGTCTGTTCTAGGCCGGCATAGAAGCCGCTCAGTTTGATCAGCTCCTGATGGGTGCCGGATTCAATGATCTGGCCGTCCTCAAGAACAATAATTCGATCAGCATGTCGAGCGGTCGATACCCGATGAGAAACCAGCATGGTCGTCTGATTTGTTCTTATACGCTTGAGCCCGGCAAGAATATGTTCCTCGGTTTCCGTGTCGACAGCAGAGAAACAATCATCAAGGATTAGAAGCGGCGTCATTCTGATCAATCCTCTGGCGAGTGCAGTGCGCTGCTTTTGACCGCCAGAAAGTGTGACCCCTCGTTCCCCTAAGACCGTATCGAGACCTTCGGGGAAGTCCTCAATCGTTTCTCGCAGGGCCGCTGCATCCGCTGAGTGCCAGATCTGATCGATATCCCGTTCCGGGTTGTCGTAGGCGATGTTGTCACCGAGACTATCGGCGAACAGAAAAGGGTCCTGCAGAACTAGGCAGACGTGGTCGCGCAGGTAAGCGAGCGGGAAGTTTTGAATAGGGTGGTCATCCAACATGATGTTGCCATGCGTAGGGTCTAGTAGCCTTACAAGAAGGCGTAGCAATGTAGATTTCCCGGAACCGACTCGGCCAAGGATGGCCACTGTTTCACCTGGGTAGACGTCGAGGTTTATATCGTTCAAGGCAAAATTGTCCTTGTTGCCATAGCGGTACGAAAGTCCTTGGAGCGATACCCGACCGGTGAGTTTTGGAAACGCTTCATCTACGGATTCCTGTATTTCAGGTTCGTGATCAAGAATTTCAAATAGTCTTGCCGTGCCGGATGCACCACGTTGCCACTGGGTCACCAGGGCTCCCGCCTCGCGAACAGGCCACATTAGGAGTGCCAGATAAGAGAAGAAGGCGGCGAATGTCCCGAGGGTAATGTCACCAGCACTCACGAGAAAGCTGCCGTAACCGATGATGATGAGCGTGGCGATGGCCGCCAGCACTGGCATCAGGGCGCCGAGTAGAGAGCTGGTGGTAAATAGTGTCAAGTTGTCGTCAGCAAACTCCTGGTTGACGTGTGAGAACCGATCGACTTCTTGCTGCTCCTGCGCCATAGCCTGTACGGTGCGGATTCCGTTTAGATTTTCTTGAACGAAGGTCGAGAGCGTTGAAAACCCTTCTTGTACCGTGTGTGACTGAGCGTAGATACGTTTCGAAAATAAGTAAGCTACGATGGTAATGAGGGGCAGAGGAAAAATCAGGGCTAGTGTTAGCTTCCACGACAGAGAAACCATGAAGGTCAGACCAACAACAGCAGTAAAAATGAGTACTGCAGTCATTCGGCTAGCACCGGCGATAACCTGCCTTACGAGTGAGATATCGTTGATAGCCCGCGCCATCAGGTCGCCGATACTGTAGTTCATGAAGAACTCTGGGCCCTGTTTTTGCAGGTGGCTGTAGATGCGATTGCGCAAATCGAATGAGGCATACATGCCGATACGTCGAACCAGGATTCTACTGACCATGGTGATCAGCATTTGGCAGATGACGCAAACAACAATGGCGATCGCCGGGTAGGTGAGAGTGTCGTGGGCCATTGCCATGGTGATGGCGTCGGCGCCCAGTTGAGCTTGGGCTTCGGCGATGTTGTCGATACCCATTTTGACGTATAGAGGGATCATCGCTTCGAAAAAACGCGCACTCGCAAGACCCGCCAGACCACCCCAGAATGCCCAGGCATGTGCCCGGATATAAGGTAGTAGTCTTAGCAATACTTTCATTTGTCGATCTTCTTAGGGAGGATAGGATTATAACAGCGCTCGCGAGCTAAAATCTGAGTATTGAATCAGATTGGTTGCCTGCTTGTTTGATGGAAGAGTGTAGCGGTATGACGAGTAGTGGTTAAACACTACTAAGTATCTTGTTGTTTGTGGTGATTGGCTGACCCGGTGAGTATTCTAGTCTTGGTCTTACACAAGCACGTGGGCACTATTATAGTGTTGGTAATGCAACAAGGAGACTGTGGAATGAACAGTGATGCAAACAAGATCGCTCACAATGAGGGGCCACTTTCAGGCATGCGTGTTCTGGAGCTAGGGCAGATGATTGCCGTTCCTGCCGCGACACATATCCTGGCGGGCTACGGCGCCGAGGTAATCAAAGTAGAGGATACGGGCGCAGGTGATGGCCTTCGTTACTTTGGTAGTAAGAAAGATGGAATAAGTGGCTGGTTCGCAAACGCAAACTGGGGCAAGCGTTCGATCGCCATTGACATCAAATCTAAGAACGGAAAGGAAGTGCTGTGGTCGCTTCTGGATACGACTGACATATTTGTCGAAGGCTACCGCTTTGGCGTGATGGATCGATTGGGCTTTGGTTACGACACTGTGAAGGCGCGTAACCCAAAAATCATCTATTGCGCCTCTTCAGGATTTGGCCCGGAAGGACCTTACGCGGATCGGCCTGTGTATGATCCATTGATTCAAGGCCTGTCTGGCTGGGCTGGCATGCAAGTGAGCGACGGTCAACCTACGCTGATTCGAGGCATGGTGGCGGATAAAGTTGGAGCTTACACGAATGCTCAGGCTATCCTTGCGGCTGTGATTCATCGTGAACGATCCGGTAATGGCAGTCTTGTGCAGACTAATATGATTGAATCCAATCTTGCTTTCGTATGGAGCGATGTGATGATGGATTGCACGTTGTTGGATGACGACGTGCAGCATTTACCTAATGTGCTTAACTCCTATCGATTGTACGGTTGCACTGACGGCCTGGTTGCGATCGCCCCTGGAACAGACAAACACTGGCAATCTATGTGCGAGGTGCTGCAGCCTGAGGTCTATGATGACAAACGTTATCACACCTCAGTTGGTCGAGGTGAACACAATAAAGAGTGGATGGATACTATTGATCAGATGGTAAAACCCTATCAGGTTGCAACGGTGGTCGATCGTCTTCAGAGCGCTGAAGTACCAGTCGCGCCGGTTATGGAGCCCCATCTTGTTCATACTGATCCTCACATAGAGGCGACCGGTATGTTGACTGAATCGGAACATCCTTTCGCAGGAAAAATTCGGCATCCGCGACCTGCAGCTCATTATCTGGGTATTGAGCTGGAGCTGATTCCCGCCCCAAAACAGGGTGAACATACCGGTGAGATTCTAAGAGAGATCGGCTTCAGCGACCAGCAGGTGGCTGAGCTGACTAATTTAGGCCATGTGAAGTAATCATTTTCGAAAATCAGGAGGATAGAATTTATAACAAGGCTTTTAGATAGAAAGTTTGAGTATCGAATCAGGTTGGTTGCCTGCTTGTTTGATGAAAGAATGTAGCCTTATGACTGCAGTGGTTAAACGCTACCAGGTTTTTTGTTGTTTGTGGTTATTGGCTGACCTGGTGATGAGCGATTAGCCAAGGTGCTTTTCTGGTGGCGCAGGGAGAAATGCGCTGCTGTGGTTTCAACCATCAGCTAGCGACAAAGAGATCGTTTTGCGGCCCTTGCCCCGGCTTTTGTCGGTGCACGGCATCAGGGGGCGCGCGTTGCCTCAGATGCGCCTGGATGGTTTGGATCGCGTCCGGCGGCTTCGGCACCTATTTTGGGGGGGTGCGCGCACGCGCTGTATTAACAGCGCTTACCAACGATCGGAGACGGAACATTTTGGGGCACGACACAATGAGAAAACTGACTAACGCGGTATGCCCGGCACCCACCGCTGTATCCTCGTCCAGGTGGCTAATATCGCTGCTGCTTGTTGTCGCTGTGATGCTCTGTTCACCCCTCTCCTTTGCGGTGACCTATCAGACCTCCACTATTGAAACCGGCGAAGTTGGCCAGCAGACCATCCTGGCTGCATTTTTATCTGGCACCGACACTGCCGACCTGGTGTTGGTCCGCATCGATAAAACAGGCCGTCGAACCGCTTCGGTAGTACCTCAGAGGGCCGGGCGGTATGCAACGCCCGGGCCGGGGCAGGAACTTGATACTGATCTGGTCGCCATTGATGTGGGTCACTATCAGGGGCGTGATGCCATTCTCGGCTTTACGCAGTCAGCGGCCTTCCTGCTAGATCCGTATACTGGCAAGAAAAGCAAGCTTGCTGACATCTCCACGCTTTACGGCTCGGCGATTAAAGACGCACTACCGCACATTGATCTGTTCACTGACATTAACAGCGACGGCATGGATGACCTGGTGATACCGGGGTTTGATGGTTTCCAAATTCACACCCAGCGCGCTGATGGTTCTTTTTCTGCGCCGATCGATCTTCGCGCGCCGCCCATTGTTGAATTGTCGTTCAATGACTATCCCTGGTATCAACCACGGCAAAAATATATCGGTGATATGACGCTTGATGGTCGGTACGATATTTCGGTACTGATGAACAATCAACTACATGTGTTTCCGCAAGTCGACAACGGGCTTTTTCTGGCGGTACCTAGAAGAGTCGATACCGGTATTGATCTGGATTTCGGTGGCATGGAGGAATTGAGTGTTTCCATGCGTGATATGGATCAGTCGGACAGTTTCTCGCGGGCGCTCATCAAGCTTCAGGATCTCGACGGAGATGGGCTGACCGATATGCTGGTCATCTCTGTGAAGAGTCAAGGTGTGTTTCGAAAACAGACATCGTATCAACTGCATCGCGGTATCGAAGTTAAGGGGGCGCTGGAGTTTACCAAGGAGCCGGTCACGACCATCGAAAGCAAGGGTTACCAGTTTGAAATAGAGGGGCTGGATTTTAACAATGATAACCAGACAGACATGCTGATCTCGGCCGTTGATATCGGGCTCGGCAAGGTGCTGGGTGCTCTGGTTACCGGGGCCGTCAGCATTGACCTGAACTTCTATCAGATGAGAAACGGGCTTTATGCCGCTAAGCCCGATTTGAAGCGCGACATTAAGGCAACGTTTGATCTGCGCTCGGGGGATTTCTTTTTCCCGTCGGTACTGATTGGCGATGCCGATGGCGATGGCTTCGATGACTTGCTGGTTCAGGAGGGAGAAGATCAGCTTAATATTTTTCTGGGCTCAGGTGACGCCAGCCTATTTTCGAAATCGCCAATGGTGATCGATGTGCACATGCCTTCTGATCCGGAACTTGTTGTTACCGCGGACCTCAACCGGGATGGAAAAGTTGACCTGATGATGAGGCACGAACCCAGTACCGGGCCAAAAAAGATTGTTCTTTTGGTCAGCGAGTAAACCAGCCAACCCCAAACTTCTTGGGGTGCGTTAACATATAATAATTAGAGGAGAATACCTTATAAATAAAGGCTTAACGGGGATTTATAACTTTTTAACAGAAGGGTATTTGGTGCCGGAGGATAGGAATTATAACAGGGCTTTTTGATCGAAAGTCTGAGTATCGAATTAGATCGGTTGGTATCTTGTTTTATGGAAGCGTGTAGTGGTATGACGAGTAGTGGTTGAACGCTACCAGGGGAAAGATAAGGAAGCTGCGAAGTGGATGCGGGTAATTGCTGAACAAGATGGTAGTGCCAGAGCTCAATACAAACTGGGTTCGATATATGACGAAGGCAAAGGTGTTCCTGAAGACGAGAGGATAGGAATTATAACAGAGCTTTTTGATCGAAAGTCTGAGTATCGAATGAGATCGGTTGCCTGCTTGTTTGATGAAAGCGTGTAGCGGTATGACGAGTAGTGGTTAAACGCAACCAGGGCTTGTGGTGATTGGCTGACCTGGTG
>Ga0206679_10000182_pt1 | contig 50106 bp, 48 predicted proteins | sample M110012015metaG_FD_155464 | JGI IMG/M metagenome (GOLD analysis project Ga0206679, IMG submission 155464) | Ammonia-oxidizing marine archaeal communities from Monterey Bay, California, United States - M1 100m 12015 | ecosystem: Environmental > Aquatic > Marine > Intertidal zone | place: USA...
CAACCGGCTTTGAAGTTGGAACGGAATATACGCGTCGCTCTGGCTACGATCTCGTTGGTAAAAATGGTCAAACCTTATCGAAGAAGTGGGCCGACGGACTGCGAACGTTCCACGGCATGCATACTCATGGTTTTCCTAACTTGTTTAACATCGGTACGGCTCAAGGTGGTTTTACGACTAACTTCCCCCATTCGATGGATGAGCAGTCTCAGCACATTGCCTACATTGTGTCCGAGTGTTTGAGTGGCAACGTACGAGAGATTGAGGCCAGTAAAGAAGCTGAAGATGCCTGGGTAGAAGAGATTATTTCTTTCGCGAGAATTGGCGAACGGTTTCAGGCTGAGTGCACGCCGGGTTACTACAACAATGAAGGTCAACCCAATCCCAAAAGCGTTCAAAGTCAGTCATATGGGAAAGGGCCTAATGCGTTCTTTAAAAAACTCAAAGCCTGGCGAGAAGACGGCAACATGCCAGGTATGAATCAGAGGAGCGCCTAATGATAGTCCGTAGGCTTCGTGTACTGAAAGAAATGGGATGAGCGAGATATCAAACACCGATTCAAAAAAGACTGAATATACTCATTCGCTCCGCTCTCAACTTTCCACAAGAATTTTCTATGGGATGGGTGGCGTAACTGCTGGGATGGTCTCGGTAGGCCTCGGTATGTTTGTTCTGGTTTACTATAGCCGGGTGCTTGGGCTGTCCGCGGGGCTTGTTGGTACAGCGCTCGCCATAGCGCTCATCTTTGATGCTATTTCGGATCCTCTCGTTGGTTATGCCTCGGACAAGTTTCGCTCGCGCTGGGGCAGGCGCCATCCTTTTATGTATTTTGCATGCTTGCCAATATCGGTCCTCGTATATTTTTTATGGAATCCCCCTTTGGAATCTCTGGACGAGCAGAGTCTTTTCATTTATTTAATTTGTGTCACAGTTACTTTGAGGCTACTTTTTACGTGCTTTGAAGTACCGAGCATTGCGCTTAATCCGGAACTAACTGATGACTACGATGAGCGCACTCATTTGGCGAACTATCGGGTCTGCGCGTCTTGGATAGCGATGACGGTGCTTAGTTTTTTGCTTTACGGGTATTGGCTTAGTGATACTCCGGAGTATCCTGACGGTCTCCTAAATATCGCAGGCTATCAACAGATGGGCCTAGTGAGTGCTATCGCCGTGCTGGTGGCGATGCTCGCCTGCGCTATTGGGCTGCACTCTAAGATTCCTGATTTTAAACGGCCCGTTCAAAACCACACGTGGACTGTGAGCGGAACTCTACGTGGATTGAAGAGTGCTTACTCAGAGCCTGCGCTCACCCCATTGCTTCTCGCCGGGATTTTGATTTCCGTAGGCTTTTCTATCCAAGGATCGCTGCAAGCCTATTTTTATTCATACTTTTGGGAATTGAGTACGGCTTCGATTTCTGGATTGATGGTGGCTTGGGGTTTAGGTGTTCTATTTGGCTTCTTTACTACCTCTTTTCTAAGCCGAGGGCGCGACAAACGCAGTGTCGCTTTGTGGATGCTTGGGGCTTTAGCGTTCGAAGAGATCTGTTTTCCGGGCCTTCGCGTGGTAGGGCTTTTTCCGTCGGCGGAAAGTGCGCTTTACTATCCTCTTATCTTCGTCATTTCGATCTTTCAGATGACTGTCTATCTTGTGCTGATGGCAATGCTTGCGTCTATGATAGCCGACGTCGCCGAGAAAAGAGAACTTTCTAGCGGAGATCGTGAAGAGGGAACGCTTTATTCGGCTCAGATGCTCATCAGTAAGATCAGCAGCTCTCTAGGAATTTGGATTTCGGGTTTGATTTTAGAGTTTGTCGATTTCCCTACCACGGTGGATGCGATCGAGGTAACTCCGGAGACTGCTCGCAGTCTCGTAATGGTAGCGATCTGTGTGTTTTTGGTCTTTTATCCGTTGGCGCTATTTTGTTTATCGCGCTTTAGGATTGATCGAGCAGAACATGAATCGGATCTCGATCAACTTCGCAATCTTTGAACACTAAGAGACTAAAAGCCGCGCTTTTCTATGCTGTGGTTTTACAGTCAGTAGATTGGAAGATGTTCCATAGCTCTGTGACTTTATTGATAAGCGTTTGAAATACAAACTCTAAGGAGGATTTATGCAAATCGATTATACTAACAAAGGCTTACATGTTTACCTGGTTTCTACGCCCTAGAAATCCTGTAATACCTTAGATTACGGGCGGTTAAGCAAAAGTTAAGGGTCATTTTATTGCAACTTCCCTTTTCTGGATTACTCAACCTCAACTTCATCAACTTCATCAACAGCGAGACCTTCTTTAACTTCTCCTGTTATGAGACGGGGCAGTGAAAGGGAGTCGTCGTTAATCCCAGTCCAAATTACTAACTACTAGGTAGCTTAGGAGTCCCAAACCTGAAGTGGGGGTAGGGGGTCGGTGGGGTGCTGCTGGGCTAGAAATGCTAGCGGGGTAGGTGAATCTCTGCCATCAGTCACAAGATGCCGAATTGAAGGCTATGGTTGCCCATAGGTTGCCCAGAGACAGCTCTTTGCCATCGCACGATACCTGTGCTCGAAAAACCCGCTCAAACAATTGATTTATATGAATATATTGGTAGCTACGGGTGGACTTGAACCACCGACCCCAGCATTATGAATGCTGTGCTCTAACCAGCTGAGCTACGTAGCCATCGTAAAGGTTGATTGGCAGAAAGGTCGCGAATTGTCCTTATTGCGGGTTAGCGTGTCAAGAAACACGATTAGTGAATCTTCAACCGTTTGCATCACCTACAGCTGAGATCTGTTCAAGATGGCTGAATCAGCCTGCAATTCGCGCCGCTAACGTCATACCAGAACAGGTAAAAACACCAGTAGCCAGGAGGCTAATAGCACGCCTCCGACCATCAGGTGTGCCCTGATAATACTATTCAGGTGTTCGATGCGTTCCTGGCTCGCTTCGGATTTCCATATTCTGCTCATCATCAGGTCGAGCCCAATCACAATAACGATGATGGGGGCTGTCGCAGGAAGAATGCCGCTAAAAAAAAGATTCCATGAATCTGAATATTGTGGATCGCGCGCAAAGGGCATCAGCAACGCAAAGACAATAGCGGTGCAGTGGAGCATGTTTCTGAGAATGCCCATTTCCCTGATCTTATTGAACATCAATCGGTAGACCTTTTAGCTATTCGTCGGCGGGGCGAAAATCGATCAGGTCATCTGTTTGCAGATTACTGAGAATACATTTCACGTGGCTTCTACTTCTAATTATAGCACTGGTTGTGTTCCTCATTGGTCTGGCGGCGAGCTACAATGACCTTAAATTTAGCGGGCGTCATATTTCAGCACGTCATTTTTCACTAAAAGGAAGGGCTGGCAGGTTATGTGGAAGCAATTGGAAGATGCCCTGGTTGCAGAGTTGGAGTTTAAGAACTTCGTGGATGCGTTCGCGTTTATGACGGACGTTGCGGCACTCGCCGAGCAGCACGACCACCATCCCGAGTGGAGTAACGTTTATAATCGCGTAACGATTCGATTAACGACTCACGATGCGGGTAATCAGGTAACCGATAAAGATCGCAAGCTTGCCAGGGCGATCGAGGCGCTATCGTCCACCTCCCTGGTGCAGGTTTCTGGCTAGTATCGTGGCCCAATAATAAGCTGGGAACACTCTACCAGGTTCTTCCGAGAGGCGGTCATCCGGAATGCCAATGAGCTGCTAACTCGATGCGAGGTAATCGGCTCCTACCTGCGCGTGCGATGGTGCTTTAAGTGCCTGACGCTATCTTTGAGGTGTCAGTTTGTTCGCCAATCCACCCAGGCCTCTGACCAGCCAGCGGGGCTGATGCTGCGCCCAGGCGAGGGCCAGTCGATTCGCGTTGCCGGGGATGCAGATCACTTCTCGGTTCATCAACGCGTCGAATCCTGATCGGGCAACCTCGTCTGGCTGCGAGATCATAAAAGTAGGTATAGCGCCTGAGACTGACGTGTCCACGATGTTTGTATCCGTCAAGCCAGGGCAGAGCGCAGTGACCGAAATACCAGTGTCTCGCAGGTTTTCTGCCAGGGCTTCACTAAAAGATAAAACATACGCTTTTGTGGCTGCATAAATATCCATACCCGGCACAGGGTGGAAGGCTGCCACCGATGCAACATTTAGAATCCTGCCTGACTTTCGTGCTTTCATTGCGGGCAAAAATTGGTGGATCAGCTGAGTCAGCGCGGTGATGTTGAGCGTGATGGTGCGTTCAATTTGCTCTGTTGTCAGCTTGGCGAATTCTTGTTCGACCATCATTCCGGCGTTATTGACCAACACATCGATCTCCAGGGATTCGCCGGATACTGACCCACAAAAGGTGGTGATTCCGGCTGTCGTGGAAAGGTCGCCGGGCAGGACAACAATTTTAGTGGTGGTAGGTAGATCAGCTGCCAGTTGCTGCAGTTTTTCCTCTCTCCGTGCGGTAAGCACAAGATCAAAGCCCTCGGCAGCAAAAAGGCGCGCGAAGGCTTCACCTATACCCGAGGAGGCGCCCGTAATCAGCGCGGTCCCGCGGCTCATTTAGCACGTTTCTTGTTTGACGCTGCTGCATCGTTCTTACCGAGCGGACCCTGAATAGCAGGCAGACCCTTAAGGCGCCAAATCTCTTGTGGGGTTGTATCGACGTTGACAGTAATGTTCATTGGTTTCCCTGGATGATGGGCGCGTTTTCATGGTGATCGCAGTTTAGAGCGACCGAATGTTGCAATACAATATTGACAGCCGGGCCAGTGTGTTTGCAACTTACAGAGAAGTTGGCGAAAATTCATTGTTCAATGCACAAAAATCGGATATTCGGGGTATGCGGGCGTATAAAAAGTATCCAAATCGTAGGCTCTACGACATTGAAGAGAGCAAGTATGTCACGGTGGAAGATATACGAAAGGGTATTTTGAAAGGAGAATCGATCACCGTGGTTGATTCGAAAACAGAAAAGGATCTGACGCGGATGGTGTTGATGCAGATCATTTCTGAGCAGGAAGGTGAAGGGCGAGAACCTATCCTGACGAACAGGGTTCTGGAACAGCTGGTTCGATCTTATGGCGGCGCGATGCAAAGTATTGTGGGTGGGTATATTGAGCAAAGCATCATGACATTTCTGGAGCATCAGGAACGCTATCAAGAAAGCGTCCGGGATATTACCAGCTCAGACCCACTGGCCATGATGCGCCGGGCGATGGAGCAAAACATGGACTTCTGGAACAAGATGACCCAGACATCTCGGGGACCTGATAGAGACTAGTTCAATAGGGAACGGTAGTTCTCAATAACCAGGTCTGCTTCCCGCAGGTCTTCTGGTGAGGTGTATGGACTTTCAATGGCCACAACGGTCATACCCGCGGCTTTGGCTGACAGAACACCATTTCTAGAGTCTTCAAACGCAATAATATCTCCGGCTTTGATACCCATTCGGCGGGCACACAATAAGAATATATCCGGTTCCGGTTTGCTCTTGTGCAGTTCCGCGTCATCTCCACAAACTATCGTCGTAAGCAGCGCGCGCCAGTCTCTCTGGTTGATTTTCAGGTCGCAGAGATGGCGGTGCGAGCTGGTCGCAATTCCTGTCGGAATATTTGTTGAATAGAGGTGGCGAAGATAGTCACCGGCGCCGGGCATTTCTTCGGCTTCTGGGAATAGTGCTTCGAGGTAGGCCTCTCTTGCGGCCAGAAACTCTTTCGCGGTCATCGGTAAGTCGAATTCATCGATGGTCAATTGGGCACTTCGCATCGAATCGCCGCCCATGACCTTACGTTTCAGTTCCATGCTGTAGAGGTGTCCATGGGGGTCTAGGACCCTTTGTGCGGCGGCCGTGTAGAGTGGTTCTGTGTCCAGTAATGTGCCATCCAGATCAAAGATGATTGCTGCGGGATCCATGGGAAGGCTAGTCATAGCGCGTCCAGGTATTCTTTAGCCAGTGATTCTATTGCCTCGTGAGGAATGATTCCCTCACTGTCGGCCATTTCTTCGACAGCTCTTAGTGCAAGATTAGTCAGGTTAAAGAGCGCAAGTTGATCAAGAACCAGATGATGATTCTGTTCAACGACAATGTAGGTCAGCAGGAAACTTAACGCTTCTTCCCTGGTGATTCGATCCTTTTTCTGGGCCATGTTGGTTTATTGAATCATTCATTTGGATGGCAAATAGTCGCAGGAAGTATTTGTGTAGACAAGGCCGGTGTAAGAAAGAAAAAGTGAAGTCTGTAGTGTGCTGCCCCCCCCGGCAGCAGGAGTTGAGGTTCTGTGGCCTGTTTTAACAGGCTTTCTAACACAAGCCTTTGACAGGGTTTTTCAAAGATGTGTAGTAAGGATGATCGGCGATGGTTTACCATAGCCGGTCGAAATTGGTGGTCAAGATAGGGGTAAACAGTTTCATGATCGAAGTAAGTCATCTGACCAAGTACTACGGCGACTTTACCGCGGTAGAGGATTTGTCATTCAAACTGGTACCCGGGGAAATTCTGGGGTTTCTGGGCCCGAATGGTGCCGGCAAGTCTACAGCGATGAAAATGCTGACAGGGTTTCTTCGGCCCTCCAGTGGTGAGGTGAGAATCTGGGGTAGTGATATGTGGCAAGACAGCCTTACCGCCCAGCGGCATATCGGCTATCTCCCGGAAGGTGCACCTGCTTATGAGGAGATGACACCACTTGGATTCCTGCAGTTTATTGCAGATGCAAGGGGCCTCACCGGGGTTGAACGGGCCAACCGTCTGGACGAGACGATCAATGTCATGTCCCTGCAGGATGTTCTTGGTCAGCGGATCGAAACGCTGTCAAAGGGGTTTAAAAGACGGGTTGGGCTAGCGCAAGCAATTTTACACGACCCGGATGTCTTAATTCTGGATGAGCCCACGGACGGTCTTGACCCAAACCAGAAACACCAGGTTCGCGAGATGATTAAAGGATTGTCCAGAGACAAGATCGTTATTGTGTCTACTCATATTCTGGAAGAAGTTACTGCTGTTTGTAATCGCGCCATGGTACTTGCGAAAGGGCGGGTGGTCTCGGATGGAACACCTCAGTCATTATTAGAAATGAGTCCCTATCATGGCGCTGTGACGCTCAAATCCTCGTCAGCACCACTCTCTGAAATCACCGAAGCCGCCGGATTGATCAGGGGTGTCACAGAGACCATCCTCACCGAGGGTGGTGTAACGATTTTTCCAGGGGAGGCTGATGCCACGCTCTTCGCAAAGGTCCTTGAACTCTCGCAGTCGAAGGGTTGGACAGTAGATTCATTGTACGTCGAGTCAGGCAGGCTTGATGATGTCTTCAGGTCTTTAACCGAGGGGGAATCACGATGAGTTTCTCAGTCATTATGAAGCGTGAATTGCTCGGATACTTCGCGACCCCGATTGCCTACGTTTTCATCGCGATCTTTCTGGTGCTGTCGGGGGTATTTACCTTCTACCTTGGTAACTTTTATGAACGGCAACAGGCGGATCTAATTCCATTTTTCAGTTTTCACCCGTGGCTTTACCTGTTCCTTATCCCCGCTATCTCAATGAGGTTGTGGTCAGAGGAGCGCAAGAGCGGAACACTGGAATTGCTGATGACATTACCGTTGTCGCGTTTAGATATAGTGGTGGGTAAGTTTCTGGCCGCGTGGGTGTTTGCCGGGATTGCACTCGCGCTGACGTTCCCAATCTGGATAACCGTTAATTATCTGGGTGATCCGGACAATGGCGTTATCGTCGCGAGCTATCTTGGCAGTTGGATGATGGCCGGCGGCTTTCTGGCAATAGGATCGTGTATGTCTGCCATCACAAAGAGCCAGGTGATTGCCTTTGTGCTTTGTGGTTTTGTATCTCTGCTGTTTGTGATGGCAGGGTTCCCGCTGGTGCTGGACCTGGTCAGGGGGTGGCTGCCGCTGACGCTAATCGACATGGTCGCAAGCCTTAGTTTCCTGACGCACTTCAATGCTGTGTCGAGAGGTGTCTTTAGCCTTCAGGACTTTCTTTACTTTATTTCGGTGATTGTGGTCTGGCTTGGTGCGACCTCTATTGTGTTAGATATGAAGAAGGGAGCCTGAGATGAGCAGATATTTTCCTATTGTGGTGTTGGTCGCGGGTTTCATTTTGTTCACGCTGGTGAATAACCTGATGCTTGGTTCTGTGCGGCTCGATCTGACTGAGAACGGTTTGTATTCGGTCTCTGATGGCACCAGAGAGATTATTGGTGACCTGGAAGAACCCGTTAACCTGTATTTCTTCTTCTCTGAAAAAGCCTCAGAAGACCTGACTGCGTTGCGGGCTTATTCCCGGCGGGTGCAGGAAATGCTGGAGGAATATCAGCTGCTTGCCGGGTCATCAATAAACCTGCACATCGTCGACCCCGAACCTTTTTCTGAACAGGAAGACCGGGCGGCTGAATTCGGGCTCCAGAGTGTCCCGGTTAACCAGGCCGGGGATGCCCTGTATTTTGGCCTGGCAGGGACTAACGCTCTGGATGGGCAGGAGGTCCTTCCATTTTTTCAACCGGATCGTGAAGCTTTCCTTGAATATGAACTAACAAAACTTATCTACAATTTGTCGGTTGCCGAGAAACCCCGGGTCGCGCTTTATTCTGAGCTTAATGTCGAACCTGGTGTTGATCCGAGAAGCTTTCAGCCGACGCCGGGCTGGATATTTATGGACCAGCTTAAAGAGCTGTTTCAGATAGAAAAGATTGATGAGCTGTCCCTCGACGCGATAGGTTCTGCTGATTTATTGCTGTTAATTCATCCCGGTACGCTTGAGGACGCGGCACTTTATGCGGTTGACCAACATGTGATGTCCGGCGGGAAACTGATCGTATTTGTAGACCCGCTGGCGGAGATGGACGCGCCGGAGGCGCAGGGGATGAGCATCCCTTCAGGCAGTAGTTCCGAATTGAACCGATTGACTGCGACCTGGGGTGTCAGTCTCAGGGATGGAGAAGTCCTTGGTGATAGCGAGGTCGCGCTGATGGTCGGTGGGGCGGATGGTGCACCCGTGCGGCACCTGGGGATTCTTGGTTTTACGAACCCGTATTTTTCAGGCGATGACATAGTAACCGCAGATCTTGAAGCGATTAATTTTTCTACGGCAGGTATCCTGGATGTAGATGAAGTGGATGGTATTGAAGCGAAATCATTAATCGCATCAAGTTCAGTGGCGGGTTCCCTTAATGCTATCCAGTTTCAGTTTTTGAACGACCCGGCGGAACTCCAGCAGGGTTTCCAGTCTACCGGGGAAAACTATTCGGTTGCCGTTCGATTGTCTGGAAAATCCCTATCGTCTTTCCCGGAAATGTCGGGGGAGGAGACACATATTGCAGGAACAAATCAGCTGAATGTGGTGATTGTCGCGGACACAGATGTTTTAACGGATCGACTATGGGTCCAGGTACAAAACTTCTTTGGCCAGCAGGTCGCCAGTGCGTTTGCCGATAATGGTAGCTTTGTCGCCAATCTGGTAGAGAACCTGTCAGGCAGCAGTGCGCTGATAGAAGTTCGTTCGCGGGGGCAATTCTCGCGACCTTTTGTGGTCGTTGAAGAACTGCGCAGGCTTGCTGAAGCAAAGTACTTAAGAAATGCGGAGGATCTCCAGGCGAGATTGGCAGAGACTGACAGGCAGCTGTCTGAGCTTGAGTCGGCGCGGGTTGATGATGGTCTGCTGACACTGAGCCCCGAGCAGGAAGCTGCCCTTGTAAACTTCCAGGATGAGAAGCTTCGTATCCGAAAAGACTTAAGGGAAGTGCGTCACCGCCTTGACCAGGACATCGAGCAGCTCGGCGGGAAGCTCAAATTCATCAACATTTTGTTGATGCCTCTGTTGTTGACCCTTGCGCTGATGGGGATAAGGATGCTGGGGCTGCTGTCCCGCGGCCATAAAGCCTGATGGATATGAAGGTTGCTGGGCTGTTTGGCCTGGCAGTGTTATCGACAGCGTTATTGTTCCAGATAAACCTGGCCGATGTTGAAGATGGCCCGCGGCTAGTGTTCCCCGGGTTGAAAGAACAACTTTCCGGGTTGACCAGTATCAAAGTCACCAACCCGAACGGCAATAGCGCCTCTATTGTTAAACAACATGATAGTTGGGTGCTGGAAGAAAAGTCCGGCTACAACGTCGATTTTTCGAGGCTTTCCAGGTTCCTGGTGAATTTTTCTGAGTTGAGGATCGTTGAAGAAAAAACATCAATTTCATCGAACCACTCAAGGCTGGGGGTTGCGGTAAATGAACCGGGCGCGGCGACGAGCGTCATTATTTCTCCGGGGGAATATTCTCTGCTTGTTGGCAACGAAGCGCCATCACAGGGTAGCTTTGTCCGGTATGCAGATGACGCACAGGTGTACCTGACCAATAAGCCCGTTGCGGCGTCGGCTGACTGGATAGCCTGGGTTGATCCCGTGGTGATCAATATAGCACCGGCAAATGTCAGGGAGGTCACAATCGCGACCCGGTCTGCACAGTTCCTGTTAGCAAATAGAGCTGAAGCGTCTGGCGAATTTGAATTACTTGGAATCCCGACAGGTAGAGAGCTTAAGCACGCGACGGTAGCAGACAGCCTGACTCGACTACTTGTTAATGTCAGAATGCTGGACGTGGAATCCTACAATCCAGTGATATTTAATGACCCATCCAATACCCGATTAGTGCTGCTTACCGGCGAGACTATTATCGTTAGGAGTATCATTTTGGGCGACAGGTTCATGATGCACATAGATCGGAAGAATCTGGCAGACTGGCAGTTCGAGATCAGTGAACTCACTTATAGTGAGCTCAATAAAAATATGGAATCTATGCTGAAAGCCATGGAGGCTGACGTTGAATAAATACGCCTATATCAAGTTGATACGCCAAGGTCACATGACGACCTTGATGTTAAACCGGCCCGACGCAATGAACGCCCTAAGCTCGGGGCTGATGCTAGAGATAGAACAGGCTTCCCGTGAATTTTTGGAAGATGAAGAAACTCGAGTGGTGATATTTCGGGGTGCTGGCAAGCACTTTAGTGCCGGCGCGGATTTGAAAGAAAATCGGCCAGCTCGAAATATGGTGATGCAGCGTCGTGACTTAACGCTCGGAGCACGAATGATCAGGGCTATTACCGAAATCCAGCAGGTCACCATAGCGGCGATTCATGGTGTAGCGCTCGGTGGGGGAGCTTGCATACCGACTGCCTGTGATTTCCGGATAGCGACTGACGATGCTGTTTGCGGATACCCGGAAGTGAATCTGGGAATGAACCTGATGTGGCAATCTCTTCCCTTGTGTGTGCGTCTGATCGGCCCGGCCAGGGCTAAACGTATGATTATGCTTGGTGACAAGGAAAACGCCGAGACGCTGCTAGATTGGGGTTTTCTGGATCAGGTGGTGCCGGTGTCAGGGCTGGATCAAGCCGTAGACCTGATGGCAACCCGGTATGCAGGCCAGCCACCGGCGGCGATGCAGATGATCAAGCAGAGTATCAATGCGGTCAGTTCAGGGATGGACCAGGCGATCATGCATATGGATGCAGATCAGAATATGCTGACAGCGCAAAGTGAAGATCGTGCAGAAGGTATGAACGCGTTTTTTGAAAAACGTGAACCAGAATTCAAAGGAAACTAGTGATGGCGAAGATTGAAGTGACTGCTGAAGTGACTGGTAACGTCTGGAAGATTCAGGCCAAAGTCGGGGACGTGCTAGCCGAGGAGGACGCCATCATGATTCTGGAATCTATGAAAATGGAGATTCCGGTTGAAGCGCCGGTTGCGGGGAAATTAGTTGGGTTATCGGTAGCGGAAGAAGACGGCGTTGATGAGGATCAGGTCGTCGCGGTTATTGAAACCTGAATGTAGATCCGGGCCACGATTGACCCGGACAGATAAAGCCCGTCAGTCAAACATGATGACGTGACGTGCTTCTTCCCCGGTTTTAAGGGCATTCAACGCTTCGTTCACATCCTGTAACTTAATGTGTTTAGAAATCATCTGGTCGAGGTGTAGTTTGCCGTTAAGGTAAAAATCAACAAAGCGTGGCATGTCGACCCTGAACCTGTTTGAGCCCATGTTGGATCCCTGAATCTTTTTCTCTGCCAGAAAATCGACCCCATGTAGTTCTACCATGACACCCACTGGGATCATTCCAATTACCGTGGCAGTGCCGCCCGGGCCTAACATTTTCCATGCCTGTTCAGTCGTTGCCTTCAGCCCGATGGCCTCGAATGTGTAATGACACCCGCCCTGGGTCAGCTCCATGACCTCGCCGACAGCGTCGACTTTGCCAGGATTAATGGTATGGGTGGCACCCAGTGATTTTGCGATTTCCAGTTTGGCATCAACCATATCGACCGCAATAATCATTCCCGCTCCTGCTATGGCAGCACCGTTGATGGCGGCAAGGCCTACCCCCCCGCACCCGATCACGGCTACTTTTGAACCGGGCTCAACCCCGGCGGTGTGGAACACTGCACCGACGCCGGTCGTCGTGGAACAGCCAATCAGCGCGGCGCGGTCCATCGGCATGTCCTCTCGCATTTTCACCAGAGCATGCTCGTGAATGAGCATGAGCTCGGCAAATGAAGACAGATTAAGGAACTGGTGGATTGATTCGTCGCCTTTGTACAGTCTTGGCTCACCTTCGGCGTCCCGGGAAACTTCCGGGCTTTGGCAGAGGGAAAGGTGTCCCGTAATACAATGTTCACAGTGACCGCAGAAAGCAGACAGACAGGTAATGACATGGTCACCCTTCTTGACGTAAGTGACATCTGCGCCGACTTCTTCCACAACACCTGCACTTTCGTGGCCAAGGATTGTTGGTAATGGATAGGGATAAGACCCATCCACGAAGTGGAGATCACTGTGGCAAACACCAGCAGCGACAGGTCTTACCAGTACTTCCCTGGGACCCGGCTTGGAAATCTGTACTTCTTCAATTTCAAGAGGCTGGTTTGGTGCTCGTAATACTGCTGCTTTCATGGTGTCCTCACTGCTACTATTTGCGAACACTAAAACTATCATGAAATTCGAGCGGATAGCTATTTCAGACGATGCCTAAATCGACCTACATTGCGCTGGGCTCTAATCTGGGTAGCCAGGAGAAAAATCTGCGCCTGGCGGCGGTCGAGTTGCAGAAAATCTCAACAAGCCCTCTGGTGGCGTCCTCTATCTGGTGGAGTACGCCCGAAGGATTTGATGATGATGTTGCAGCGTTCTGCAATGCAGTGGTGGCCGTTGAAGTAGAGATGGCGGCGGACGAGCTGCTGGTAAGGCTCAAAGAGATTGAACAGCAAATGGGGCGAGCCAGGAGTGAAGGTGGTTCTTACCTGTCCAGGACCATAGATCTCGATATCATCGATTACGACTTAAGGGTGCTCAAGACCGAGGGGTTGGAGTTACCGCACCCGAGGGCCGCGTCCAGAAGGTTTGTTCTTTTGCCATTACAGGAAGTGGCGCCGGGGTATCTTTTTCCAGGTATAGAACATGACTTAGACGCTCTCATCGAAATGGCCCCGGAAAACCCGATGCGAAAATCTAGTCCCCTGAACCCTTTGGGGTAAAAGCGTTAGCAGGGAAGGTCGCAATATTAGCACCGCTTGGTGCATCACTAATTGATCCCACCCCTTCTTTTGCAACTTCATCTATTCTGACGATGGAGTGCATGGGTAGGTAGCTTCTGCTGACACCCTCGAATTCCGCTTTTAGCTTTTCTTCGCTGGGGTCGACCAGAACACCAGATCGCTCACCAAAGACCAGTTCTTCTATTTCGATAAATCCATAGAGGTCAGATTGGTAGATCTGTCGGGCATAGACTTCGTAAATCTGTCCCTGATTGAAGAAGATAATCTTGTATATAGGGGTGCTGGGCATTAGGTATTATCCAAGTTAACGACGCAGTTTTGTTTGTCTGGGGAGCCTTGTCAACATAACTGATGCGAACGGCCCCACGAATCTCTTTAAATTGGGGTATTAACCTGAAATTTCAAGGCTATAATGGCGCGCCCTTCTATTTGGTTCCATTACAGCGAAATGGCAAAAGTATTTATTAAAACGCACGGCTGCCAGATGAATGAGTATGACTCTTCGAAAATGGTGGATTTATTGAGTGAATCTCAAGGCTATGAGCTGACCGATGATGAAACCGAGGCGGATTTGTTGTTGTTAAATACTTGTTCTATAAGGGAAAAAGCTCAGGATAAGGTGTTCCATCAGTTGGGTAGGTGGCGCAAGCTGAAAGTAAAAAATCCAGGGCTGAAGATTGGCGTTGGTGGATGTGTTGCTAGTCAGGAAGGTGAAGCGATCATTGGCCGTGCGCCATTTGTAGACGTGATCTTTGGTCCACAGACATTGCACCGGTTGCCTGAACTGATCTCTTTGGCAGATTCTACCCAAAAGCCTCAGGTTGATATTAGTTTTCCGGAGATTGAGAAATTTGACTGTCTGCCGGAGCCGACTGTAGATGGGCCAAGCGCTTTCGTCTCTATTATGGAGGGCTGTAGCAAGTATTGCAGTTTTTGCGTCGTACCTTACACCCGGGGAGAGGAAGTAAGCCGGCCTCTGATGGACGTTCTCAGGGAGATGACGAGACTGGCTGAAAAAGGCGTCAGGGAGATCAACCTGCTGGGCCAGAATGTGAATGCCTATAGAGGGTCACTGCAGGACGGCGATCAGGTTGCTGATCTGGCTTACCTGATCTCGCTGATGGCAGATATCAATGGTATTGATCGAATCAGGTATACAACTTCGCATCCTGTGGAATTCAGTGATTCACTGATTGACGTCTATGCAGAGGTCCCTGAGCTGGTGAACCATCTGCACCTGCCGGTGCAAAGTGGCTCTGACCGGATACTCGCGAAAATGAAACGGGGTTATACGGTTCTCGAGTACAAGTCCCGGATCAGAAAATTACGTAAGCTGCGACCCGGTATCAGTCTGTCCAGCGACTTTATCATTGGATTTCCCGGAGAAACCGACGCTGACTTTGAGGCCACAATGAGGCTTATTGAAGAAATTGGTTTCGACCAGTCCTTCAGCTTTATCTATAGTGCGCGCCCTGGTACACCCGCCGCAGATTTGCCAGATGACACGCCCATGTCGGTAAAGAAAGAAAGGCTGGCGATCTTGCAGGCACGCCTGACTGGCCAGGCAATGAGGATTAGTGAGTCGATGGTTGGCGAGGTGCAGAGAATCCTGGTCACCGGTCGCTCAAGAAAGGACCCAGGCCAGCTTCAGGGAAGAACTGAGAATAACCGGGTGGTTAATTTTTCCTCATCCAATCACGCTCTAATTGGTGGCTTTGCAGATGTCGAAATCGGGAAAGCCCTGCCCAATTCGCTGCGTGGACGACTTATTGATTGAACGTTTGATTGAACTAATTCCGCCTGACTTGAAGGTATAAACTAGCTAACCCGAAGCCAACTAATTATGAATTTGCAATCCCCTGAACCTCTCCAGGTCACCCTGGAGCCAAATGATTCCCATCAACTTGCCACACTGTGCGGACCACTGGACGCCCACCTGAAGCAGATTGAGAAACGCCTCGGAATAACCATCAACAACAGGGGTAATGATTTTCAGCTGATTGGTGAACGCGATGTGGCTAGTGCTGCGGGCGAGTTGTTGAAGCAGCTTTATCGGGAGGTGACGGGTGGTGCCGAATTAACACCAGAAATTGTACATCTTTTTCTGCAGGAATCTGGTGTAGAGGCTCTGCTCGGTCCGGGCGCCGAAGACCAGAACCTCATACGCACCAGGAAGAAGAGTATTAAGCCGAGAGGCGGTAACCAGATTCGGTATGTCGATGCGATTCGAGGTAGCGATATCAATTTCGGGATTGGCCCTGCTGGAACGGGTAAAACTTATCTGGCGGTTGCCTGTGCCGTCGAGGCTCTGGAGCGGGAAAGCATCAGAAGGATTCTTCTGGTTAGGCCTGCAGTCGAGGCCGGCGAGAAACTGGGGTTCTTGCCGGGCGACCTCGCCCAGAAAATTGACCCGTACCTCAGGCCGCTTTATGACGCGCTTTATGAACTGCTGGGTTTCGAGAAGGTAGAGAAATTGATTGAGCGCAATGTTATTGAAGTAGCGCCCCTGGCGTTTATGAGAGGGCGGACGCTTAATGACTCATTTATTATTCTTGATGAGAGCCAGAATACGACGGCGGAGCAAATGAAGATGTTTCTTACTCGTATTGGTTTTGGTTCCACCGTGGTTATAACCGGGGATATTACCCAGATCGACTTGCCAGTGAAGACATTGTCTGGCCTGAAACATGCTCTGACAGTACTCGACGGCGTGGCGGGAATCTCGTTCACCCGGTTCGGTGTGAAAGACGTGGTAAGGCATCCCTTGGTACAAAGGATAGTGGAAGCCTATGGTGTGTTTGAAGACAACGACGATCGGAGATAGTCTCGTGCACGAGGTGGAAGTGTCCAGGAGCACTGAGAGGCTTTCCGGGGAGCCCGATGAAGCGCAGGTAGCATTCTGGCTTGAATTCGTTCTTGATCGGCTCGATCGTCAGTCAACGGAAGTTTCAGTACTTATCGTGGGTGAAGAGGAAATAGCTTCTCTCAATGCGCAATATCGGGGTCTGGAAAACGCGACCAATGTTCTTTCGTTTCCAGCGGATATATCAGTCGAGGAAGTCGAATTTTTAGGTGATATTGTGATCTGCAGCCAGGTAGTTAAGCTCGAATCAGGTCTGTATGGTAGGGGTTTTGCGGATCGTTATGCTCATATGTTAATTCATGGTTTACTGCATCTATTAGGTTACGATCATCTGGAAGAGGGGGCGCGAACCCGGATGGAACAGTTGGAGACAGACTTGTTGTCGAGGCTAGACATGGGGAACCCTTATGAGTGATCAGGACGGTTCAAAATCCTGGTTAGAAAAACTTTCCCTGGCGCTGAATGGCGAGCCCAGCTCGCGCTCGGAACTGCTTGAATTGCTCCGTTCCGCCCAACGACGTGAGTTACTTGATAGTGAAGCGCTCAGCATTATTGAGGGCGCGCTCTCCGTTCATGATATGCAGGTTCGGGAGATCATGATTCCCCGCGCCCAGGTCGTCTTTGTTCGCCTTGATCAGGGTCCAGAGGAGTTTCTTCCGTTGGTGATCGGCAGCGGCCACTCACGTTTTCCCGTCATAGGTGAAAACCAGGATGAGATAGTTGGTATCCTGTTGGCCAAAGACCTGCTTCCGCTGGCGCAAAAAAACAGTAAACAAAAGTTCAACCTGCGCGATAGTCTTAGACGGTCAACCTCTATTCCCGAAAGCAAGCGATTGGATGTGTTATTGCAGGAGTTTCGAGCTACCCGTAATCACCTCGCCGTTGTCTATGACGAGTACGGCGGAATAAGTGGCATCGTGACGATTGAAGACGTTCTGGAACAAATAGTCGGTGATATTGAAGATGAGTATGACTTCGAGGAAGAGGGCTTTATCAACAAGCACACCAATGGCTCGTATACGATTAAGGCCCTGACTCCGATTGAAGATTTTAATGAACAATTCGAGACCGAATTTAGTCATGAAGAGTTCGACACGATCGGTGGTCTTGTCACGAATTGTTTTGGCTATCTCCCAAAACGAGATGAGCAGGTGTCTGTAGAAGGCTTCAATTTCAAGATCCTGAATGCCGATGGTCGACGGGTTCACCTTCTGCAAATGACCAAATCGAACTAGCCATGACGGGTTCGAAGGCCCCTGGTCGGCGAGATATTATCCTGGATGTTATTGCCCTGCTCGGCGGTGCATTATTTTCCCTTAGTTTGTCCCCTCTCGGATTCTGGCCACTGGCTTTTGCATCCCCTGTTGCCCTGTATGCCGTTATTCAGGAAGGCTCTGTCAGGCGGACTATTCTTCGCTTTTACCTATATAACGTTGGCCTCTTTGGGGTGGGTGTCTCCTGGATATTTGTATCGATCAATGAATACGGTAATGCATCCGTGCCCCTTTCGGGGTTTCTGGTGCTGCTCCTGGTCCTTGCATATTCGCTGACCTGTGTACCGCAGGCGGTTCTTTATGGCCGTTATTTCAAGGGGCGTGGTATGTTCGGCGCTGCCTCTTTCTCGGGGCTGTGGGTGCTGCAGGAATGGTTTCGAACCTGGTTTCTCACAGGGTTCCCATGGTTGTTTGTTGGTTATGGAGCGATGGGTACGCCATTGGAAAATATAGCGCCGATTGCAGGCGTGTTTGGCGTTAGTCTGGTTGCGGTATTTATAGGAACGAGTCTGTATGTTGCTGTAGCGCATCGTTCCTGGCAGTTGTTGATTCCCGGGCTCATGGTATTTCTGGTGAGTCTTTCGGCCAGTCATCTTTCTTTTACCAGACACGAGCGAACGGTGTCTGTCTCTCTGATTCAAGGAAATATAGACCAGCACGTGAAGTGGCAGCCGCAGAATCGCCGGCTAATTTTTGACCTTTACAAGAACGCGAGTGAGACCGAATGGGGCCGTGACCTGGTGGTATGGCCAGAGGCTGCGATCACGCTGTTTCGTGAGCAGGCGGTTGACGCCCTGGTAGATCTTGATAGACGTGCCGCAATGTCAGGGTCTGCTCTTGTTCTCGGCATTCCAGACCGTCATGAGTCCGGTGGCTTCCAAAACACGGTAATAGTTTTAGGTGAAGGCGAGGGGCAGTATGTCAAACGCCGGCTGGTGCCATTCGGTGAATATGTTCCCCTCGAAGACTATCTTCGTGGTCTGATAACGCTTTTCAATTTGCCGATGTCCCATAACGTGACAGGTCCAGCTAAACAGCCGCCTCTCATCGCCGCTGGTAATCGACTGTCACTTTCGATTTGCTATGAGGTGGTCTATCCGGATTTAGTGAGGTCATCTGTTGAATCTCCAGATCTGCTGATGACAGTCAGCAACGATACGTGGTTTGGTTCATCCTTCGGACCATGGCAACATTTCCAGATGGCAAGGATGCGGGCCCTTGAAAATGGCCGCGCCATGATTCGGGCCACCAATAATGGTGTTACAGCCCTGGTGGATTATCGTGGCGTGGTACAGGCGCGCTTGCCTCAGTTCCAGGCCGGCGTCCTGCGTGGAGAGGTCGAGGTTCGGTCCGGGTCGACGCCTTTCAGTCAATTTGGCAGCTATCCGGTTCTCTGTTTCTGCCTGCTGTTGATTGGAATTACCTACCTGCGGCGAGATCAGTGATATGCCCTGCTAATGGCATCATGTAGAATTGCGGGTTTTTTGACACAAGCGAACATAATTACAAGCATGAGCGAATATAACCAGTAGCATGAGCGATCATAAATACAACCATACCGAGATTGAAAGAGAGGTTCAGATGCACTGGGCCGACAACGGCAGCTTTGAAGTCACTGAGAACAGTGACAAGCCCAAGTTCTATTGTCTGTCGATGTTTCCCTATCCTAGTGGCCAGCTGCACATGGGGCACGTTCGAACTTACACGCTGGGCGATGTGATTGGCCGATTCCAGCGACTCAAGGGCAAGAATGTGCTGCAGCCGATGGGCTGGGATGCGTTCGGGCTACCCGCAGAAAATGCGGCGATTAAGAGAAACATTCCGCCGGCAAAATGGACCTACCAGAATATTGTGCATATGCGAACCCAGATGAAGGCGCTTGGGTTCGCCTTTGATTGGAGTCGGGAGTTCGAAACCTGTGACCCGCAGTACTACAAATGGGAACAATGGTTCTTTACACGCCTGTTTCGAAAAGGCCTTGTTTACAAGAAAGCTGCTTTCGTCAACTGGGACCCGGTTGACCAGACGGTACTTGCGAACGAACAAGTCATTGACGGTCGCGGCTGGCGATCTGATGCGTTGGTTGAGAGGCGCGAACTCGCCCAGTGGTTTGTGAAGATCACTGACTACGCCGAAGAGTTGCATGAAGATCTTGATAAGCTCGCTGGCTGGCCTGACAAAATTAAGACAATGCAGCGGAACTGGATTGGTCGATCTGAAGGCGTAGAAATCAAATTCCAATTAGACGGCGCAGAGGCGGTCTCGGTCTATACCACACGTCCTGACACCTTGATGGGTGTGACTTATCTTGCCGTAGCAGCCCAGCACCCCCTGGCGGTATCAGCTGCGGGTAATAACCCCGAGCTTCAGACTTTTCTTGATGACTGCAACCAAACTAAAGTTGCAGAAGCGGATATGGCGAAGCAAGAAAAGCAGGGGTTGCCCACGGGCCAAAATGTCATCCATCCTATTACTGGTGAGCCTGTTCCTGTCTGGGTCGCCAACTTTGTCCTGATGGAATACGGTTCCGGTGCCGTCATGTCAGTACCGGGGCATGACCAGAGGGATTGGGAGTTTGCTAAGAAGTACGGCCTGCCAATCAAACAGGTCATAGCGCCAGCTGAAAGCAGCCAGGTTGACTGCAACCTGGATCTCGAGGCGTTTACTGAACGTGGGGTACTGGTGAACTCTGGTGAATATGACGGGCTGAAATTCGATCAGGCTTTCGAGGCGATTGCCGCGGCACTGGTCCAGAAGAATTGTGGCGAAAGACAAACCAACTACCGGCTGCGTGACTGGGGGGTCTCGAGGCAACGCTATTGGGGATGCCCGATTCCTATTGTTAATTGTGACAAGTGTGGCCCTGTTCCTGTACCCGATGAAGACCTGCCTGTCGAACTGCCGACTGATGTGGAGTTTGAAGGCGTTGGGTCTCCAATCAAAAAAATGAACGAGTGGTACGAGACGAGCTGTCCTGATTGTGGGTCTGCTGCTATTCGAGAAACTGATACATTTGATACGTTTATGGAATCTTCCTGGTACTACGCCAGGTTTGCGAGCCATAACCATCGTGAAGGTATGCTCGACGAGCGAGCCAAATACTGGACGTCTGTTGATCACTATGTCGGTGGAGAAGAGCACGCGATTCTGCATCTGCTGTATGCAAGGTTCTTCCATAAGGTGATGCGTGATGAGGGGCTGGTCGAATCAGATGAACCCTTCGAGAAGCTGCTGGCGCTGGGGATGGTACTTCAGGGTGGAACCAAGATGTCCAAATCAGCGGGAGATGCCGGTGACCCACAACATTTAATGGACCGGTTTGGTGCCGATGCCGTCAGGATGGCAATGATGTTTGCGGCCCCGCCTGAGCAATCGTTTGAATGGTCAGAAAATGGCGTTGAATCAGCGAACAAGTGGCTCAGAACCAGGCTTTGGAATACGGTCGTCGATCATCTCTCCGGTGGCGCGCTTCCGACACTTGATATTGCTTCACTGTCGAGCGAACAAAGAGACCTTCGCCGGTTGGTGCACGAAACGCTGGCAAAGTGTGAAGATGATTTTGGTCGCCGATTGGCGTTTAACACGGTCGTGGCTGCCGTCATGTCGCTGATGAACCGGGTCACTAAATTTGAGGATAGTTCAGGACAGGGCCGCGCAGTCGTCCATGAAGCGCTGACCGCAGCGGTACTGATCATGTCCCCCATCACACCTCACATCTGTCATACACTATGGCAGATGCTGGGTCTTGGGGATATTGAGATTGCTGACTGGCTGCCTGTAGATCAAAGTGCGCTAGAGAAGTCTGCGGTTGAGCTTGCTGTGCAGGTGAACGGAAAACTGCGCGGAAAAGTTGAACTCTCGCCGGATGCAGAACAAGATGAGGCGGTGAGGGTTGCCAGGTTGCAGGAAAATGTTGAAAAGTACCTTATGGATAAAACGATTCGGAAAACCATTTACGTACCGAACAAGATCCTGAATTTTGTGGTTTCCTGAAAACGTAGTCAGATATGTTGTCTTGGCGACCCTTTTAGGGATTGCTGGTTGCGGTTTTCAGCTTCGCGGCACAGAACCTGGTGGTCTCGAATCGTTGAATATCATGGGTGCCAGCGCTGCGCCGCTCACTTCAAAATCTTTCAGGCAAGCCCTTGAAGACAGGGATGTCCAGATTGTGCCAGCCGGCACAGGCGTTATTTCAGTGCATATGCTTGATGAGCGATCTCATCGCAGGTCGGTCGCCACCACGGATGTGTTTGACGCGGCGGAATACGAACTCCGGCTAGAGCTTGATGTCTCCATTTCCAGAGGCGAAAACTTCTTGCTTGAAGACGCGACGCTGGTTTCGCAGCGGGTCTACGCCGTCGATTCGGGCAATCTTTCTGGCAGTTACGAAGAGCAGGCTCTGCTGTTGTCCGATATGAGAGTTAACCTGGCTGAACAGCTGATTCGTCGAGTCAGTTTCCTCGCGGGGCGTGCGCGTTGATGCGATGAAAGTCTACGCTAACCAACTGGTTGAAACACTAAATCAGAAAAGCCTGAGGATCTTCGTCGTCAGTGGCGATGAGCCGCTTCTCGTTCAGGAAAGTTGTGATCTCGTTCGCCGCGGACTCAAGGCGCAGGGGTTTATTGAAAGGGACCTTTTCTATGCAGAGTCGGGCTTCGACTGGAGTGGCTTGCTATACAGCAGTAACAGCATGTCCTTGTTTGCTGAGAAAAAGCTGATTGAGGTTCGCTTACCCACAGGCAAGCCAGGTGATGCAGGGGGTAAGGTGTTGACGGAATTGGTGTCGAGCTTGTCGGAAGATAACGCCCTGCTGCTGGTGCTTCCGCGCGCGGACCCGTCAACCCAGCGGACAAAGTGGTTCAAGAGCGTTGAGGCGGTTGCGGGATTCGTCCAGGTCTGGCCAATCGAAGCAAAAGAGCTGCTCAGGTGGTTGGAGAACAGGTTTCGCCAGGCTGGGTTAAAAGTGACCCGGGATGCCTTGCGGGTGATGGCGCAGCGAACTGAAGGCAATTTGCTGGCTTCTGTGCAGGAAATTGAGCGCCTTAAACTAATTGTTGGTGAGCGAGAAGTTAATGTAGATGATGTCAGCGCAGGCGTTGCAGACAGCGCGCGTTACGATGTTTTTAAACTCATTGATGCCGGATTGGCGGGTGACCTAAAACGTTGCGTTCGGATGACGACAGGGCTTAAGGCTGGAGGAGTAGAGCCTCTATTCATCGTTAACATGCTAGTACGTGAAATCAGGTCAATAGAGAGCATTAAAACTGCGATCAACCAGAACCAGAACCAGAACCAGAATCGGGGCGCTGGCCAGCGAGAAGCTTTTAAGAAAGCCCGGGTGTGGGACAAACGGGTTCCATTGGTCACGAAATGCCTGGACCGACATGATTCGAGGTCACTTCAGGAGATGTTGCTGCAACTAGGGTCAGTGGACCGAACCGTAAAAGGCCTTGAGTCAGGCGACCCGTGGCGAAAGTTGCAGGATGTGGTATTTCGGCTTGCGGGTCTCGAGCAGTTTTCGAGAGTCGGTGCACTTTAGAGATTAAGTTCGGCCTGGTGACTCGTTCACCGTTGTTTTTACTTCACTGCCTCTGGAAACAAGCTCAAACGCGTCTCCGTCAGTGAATGAAGTAGCTGCCTGTCCGTGGCTGATCATCAGGGTTCTTATCATTTGTAGTGTCTATCCTTCAGCATGCTGTATACCGCGTCATCGGTCAGGGTTTTATCGAAATCCTGCGTGATGGGTGAATAGCATTTTTGCCCTATTAACGCTATTCTTGCCCACCCGCATGACGTCGATATATCCTGTTTATTGGTAAGTTGAGTCGAAGGCACTAAGTCACGCAAGTGGCTTCGAGCGAAGGGTAAGTATCGTCGAAGGCGGCAAAATAAAACAATAGGATTCAAACAGTTAGGTGTAGCAGTCATGGCAGAAAAGCACGGTGCATTGGAAGGCGATGGTATCCCTGATACCCAGGTTGACGTAAGGGAAGTCTTTGGGATGGATGTGGATTTGCAGGTGCCTGCTTTCTCACAGACGTCTGAACATGTCCCTGCGTTTGATGAAAGTTATCTGTTCGACCACGAGACTACGCTAGCAATTCTCGCCGGGTTCTCGCATAACCGTAGATGCATGATCCAGGGTTATCACGGAACTGGAAAGTCGACGCACATCGAACAGGTAGCCGCGCGGTTGAACTGGCCTTGTATCCGTATCAATCTGGATAGCCACGTCAGCAGGATTGACCTTGTGGGTAAGGATGCAATTGTCCTCAAGGATGGCAAGCAGATCACCGAGTTTAGAGAGGGGTTACTCCCCTGGGCATTGCAAAGAGGCTGCGCACTTGTCTTTGACGAGTATGATGCCGGACGCCCTGACGTCATGTTCGTCATTCAGCGTGTACTTGAAGTTGAAGGTAAGCTCACGTTGCTTGATCAGAGCAAAGTAATATCACCGCACCACTCTTTCCGAATGTTCGCGACAACCAACACAATTGGCCTTGGTGATCCCTCAGGGCTCTACCATGGTACGCAGCAAATCAATCAGGGACAGATGGACCGATGGAACATCGTCACGACTTTGAACTATCTGCATCGTGAAAAGGAAACAGATATCGTTGTTGCGAAGCTGCCGGATATTGACCGCTGGACGGTCGCTAACATGGTGTCAGTCGCGAATCTTACGAGACAGGGCTTTATGAATGGCGACATTTCAATTGTCATGTCTCCTCGTACGGTCATCATGTGGGCAGAGAATGCCAAAATTTTCAATGATTATGGTTTTGCCTTTCGGTTGACGTTCCTCAATAAGTGCGACGAAACTGAACGTGCAATCGTTGCTGAATATTACCAGCGATGTATGGGTGACGAGTTACCGGAATCCAGTGCGAACGTGGTGCTCGCCTAAGGGTGTCATGTGATTTCAGATGATTCTACGGAGTTGTTCAAGCAAGCTGTCACCTCCACGATGCGTGCCATCTCCGGTAATGAAGAACTGCAAGTAAGTTTTGGCCGCGGTAAGCCGTACCTGCAAGGCAACCGTGCGCGAATCCCTCTGCCCGATGGCGGCATGACGACAGAGCAATTAGCCTCACTGCGAGGAAATGCAGATAGATTTGCACTCCAAACGCGATTCCACAACGACGAACTGCATCGCAAAAGTCGCCCGGTTACTGGGATTTCGCAGGAAATCTATGACAGCGTAGAAGAGGCTCGTATCGCCTGCATTGGTAGTTACCTGATGAAAGGTGTCGGCGACAACCTGCATGCCCAATTGCTGGAGCATTGTACAAACCAGGGGTTTCAGCAGATAGAAAGCCAAAGCCAGGCACCTCTGGGGGAAGCCCTTGGCATGCTGATTCGCGAAAAAGTCACCGGTAGAAAGCCGCCGGTCGGTGGTGATGTGGTGCTTGATCTATGGAGAGATCATCTTGAATACGCGTTAAGTGACGACCTGGTCGAGCTCGAAAATCTGATGTTTGACCAGGAAGCGTTTACCCGGCTTGCCAGGAAAATGATTTCAGACCTTGGATTATCTGACGAATATGGTGAAGACAATTCGGATGGTGAGTCCGAGGAACAGGACAACGAGGAAGAAGATACGCAGTCCGAGTCTGGGGACGAGGCGGCCGAGCAGGACATGAGTGGCGATTCGGATCTGGCAGATGCGATCGAGGGTGAGGTTCCTGTAGACATGGACGCTATGGAAATGGCGGAAATGGAAGGCGATGAGGATGAAGCCGGCGCGCCACCGGATATGGCGGGCGAACAAAATTGGCTTCGTCCCAAAGAGAACAGCTACAAATCATTTACCAATAATTTTGATGAAACAGTGGTTGCCGGTGAGCTTTGTGATCCCGTTGAACTGGAGCGACTGCGTGGAGTGTTGGATAAGCATCTCCAGAATTCCCAGGTCATTATCGGGAAACTGGCGAACCGCCTGCAACGTAAGTTAATGGCCCAGCAGAATCGAACATGGGAGTTCGATCTTGAAGAAGGCATGCTGGATACGTCGCGGCTTACCAATGTTATTACTGACCCTTTCCATCCGCTTGCATTCAAGCAGGAAAAAGACATGAAGTTCAGGGATACCGTCGTCTCCTTGTTGATTGACAGCTCCGGGTCCATGCGAGGTAGATCTATTACCATAGCGGCGATGTGCGCTGACATTCTGGGACGTACGCTGGAACGTTGTTCGGTAAAAGTAGAAATCCTGGGATTCACGACGCGCGCATGGCGAGGTGGCCAGTCCCGTGAGCTTTGGTTACAGCAGGGTAAGACAGCACAGCCAGGACGTCTAAACGATTTGCGGCACATTATTTATAAGGGCGCGGATATGCCCTGGCGTCGGGCGCGTACCAATCTTGGCCTAATGATGAGGGAAGAGCTGCTCAAGGAGAATATCGATGGCGAGGCGCTCCTGTGGGCTCACAACCGAATTGCAGGAAGACCGGAAGACCGGAAGATCCTGATGGTGATCTCCGATGGATTACCTGTCGACAATTCTACCTTGCTGGTTAACCCAAGTAACTATCTTGAACAGCATTTGAAATACGCGATCGACCAGATTGAAAACCAGTCATCGGTTGAGCTCGTCGCGATCGGTATAGGACACGATGTTACACACCATTACCATCGTGCGGTGACGATTACTGACGCAGAGCAGCTTGGTGATGCGATGACGGAACAGCTTGTTGATCTATTTGACGAAGAGTCCAACAAAAAGAGCCGTCCGGTGGCCACAGGTGTCGCCTGAGAATGCTCGTCAGCCTCTGCTGGCGCTGCTTGCAAATTACCTAAAGGCGTACCCCGCTGAATCGGAGATGACTTCCCGTTATATCTCCTTTGTAGAGGGAAATGAGGATTGTTTTGATAGATCCTTGTCCATCGGCCATGTGACCGGATCTGCGTTCATTATTGATAATGCATGCAGACAAGTTTTGCTGACTCATCACAAGAAGCTGGGGCGTTGGCTACAGCCTGGTGGCCACGCTGATGGTGATCCGGATGTGGCTGCGGTTGGTCTAAGGGAAGCAGAAGAAGAATCTGGCCTTGAAGCCATTCGTTTCTATATTCCTGAATTGCTGGATGTTGATATCCATACTATCCCTGCACGAAAAGGCGAACCGGAGCATTTTCATTATGATTGCCGTTTCCTGCTGCGCTCCAATGGTTCGGACGATTTCATTATCAGTGATGAGTCTAATGATCTTGCCTGGGTGCCCTTTGGTGACATTCTTCAGTACACCGATGAAGAATCAATTATTCGCATGCTTAAGAAAGCCCAGAGGATTCTCTCCTGCTGAGAAATCGAGAAGACCTTCCTGCGCTCGGAAGTGCAGATGGGAAGTGCAGATGGGAAGTGCAGATGGGAAGTGCAGCGGCTTTAACTAAGCTGCGTATTTAGTCAAACAGATGGCATGCGACCTGACGATCGCCGGACAGAGCAATAAGATCCGGTGTTTCAACCATGCATCTGTCCATCACTTTGGGGCAGCGATCAGCGAAACGACAACCTGCTTGTACATTCACCGGAGAGGTGATCTCGCCAATAATCGGCTTGAATGCGTGACGACGTTCCAGATTGGGATCCGGCTCAGGGTTCGATTCTACAAGGAACTGTGTGTACGGGTGTTGTGGTTCAAAGAATACGTCGTTAGAGGGACCAACTTCGGCCAGTGATCCGAGGTACATGACGGCCATTCGATCCGAAACGTAACGAACCATGGATAGATCATGGGCGATGAAAAGAAGTGTCAGCCCCATGGACTGCTTGAGCTCGTCGAGCAGGTTGATCACCTGGGCCTGCACTGAAACGTCCAGGGCTGAAATAGGCTCGTCACAAACCACAAAACGCGGTTCAATGATCATTGCCCGTGCGATGCCGATCCGTTGTCGTTGACCACCGGAAAACTCATGCGGATATCTGGACATATGATCAGCGTTCAGACCAACCCTCTCCAGCCAGAAGGCAACCTTGTCCCGAATCTCTGAGTTCGACTGCAGGCCCTGGATGCCCGGGCCTTCGCCGACGATATCGAGCACTGTCATTCGTGGATTCAGCGAAGAATAGGGGTCCTGGAAGATCATTTGCATTTGTTTCGAGTAGTGCAAGTGGTCTTTAGTCGAAAAGCGATCTGGCAGTCGTTCGCCATCGTAATAGGCCTCTCCCGAGGTCTTTGGATGCAGGCCAATGAGTGCCTTGCCGAAGGTGGATTTACCCGAGCCACTTTCGCCGACGAGCCCCAGAATTTCATTTTCATCGATGGTCAACGAGATACCGTCAACCGCGTGCAGTGTCTGGCCTCTTCCGATCGTGAAATGTTTCTTAAGTTTCTCTGTCCTAACCAGCATCTTGATCCTCCAGTTGGTGGAGTTCTTCAATGTCGGGCGCTGTAGAGTGGTGCAGCCAGCACCTGGCTTCATGTGATTCGCTGATCGTGGTCGCGGTTGGTAAATGTTCTGCGCAAACGGCCATGGCATAAGGGCACCTGGCGCAGTATCCACAGCCAACCGGTGGTTTAAACAGGTCTGGCGGGCTACCCAGAATGGGTGTTAACGATTTATCTCGATCGTGGGTATTCGAAGGCATCGCTGCTTTCAAACCGAGTGTATAAGGGTGGCTTGATCGATAGAAAATGTCATCGACCGTGCCTGACTCTATGACCTGCCCTGCGTACATGACAGCAACCCGATCGGCCATACGCGCCACAACTGCTAGGTCGTGGGTGATCAGGATGATCGACATGTTCTCTGTTCGTTGTAACTCCAGCATCAGTTCCAGGATCTGGGCCTGAATGGTGACATCGAGCGCGGTCGTCGGCTCATCTGCGATCAGGATCGCCGGATTACACGCAAGGCTCTGCGCGATCATAGCTCGCTGAAGCATCCCGCCGGAGAATTCAAACGGGTACTGTTTCGCCCGTTTCGGGGCTTCAGGTATGTGTGTTCGTTCCAACAGTTCAACGGCCAGTTTAAACGCTTCCTGATCAGATTTGCCTCGATGTACCTTCAATGTTTCCGCAATCTGGTCGCCTATAGTCATCGTCGGGTTCAGGGAAGACATCGGGTCCTGGAAGATCATTCCTACTTCCACACCGCGAAACTTATTAGCCTCTGCGGGTGGCAGGTTCAGAATGTTTTTACCGTTTAATGTGGCAGTACCACCGGTAATCTTTCCAGGAGGCGCTGGTATCAATCCCATCAGGGATTGAACGGTGACGGATTTTCCGCACCCGGATTCTCCAACAATCGCTAGCGTTTCACCGCGAGTGACATCGAAGCTGACGCCTCTAACGGCTTTGACTGTTCCACCATAGGTCGCGAACTCGACCTCTAGATCCTTGACTGAAAGTATCGTGTCCATGATCAGTCTCGAGACCTCATTTTTGAATCCAGGGCCTCAGTCAATCCGTCTCCTAGCAGGTTAAAGGCAAGCACGGTAATGCTGATAAGTAAGGCTGGGAAGATGAGCTCATGGGGATGGCTTAACATCGTTTTTACGCCTTCATTGCACATGGAACCCCATGAGGGAGTGGGAGGAGCAACGCCCATGCCAATAAAAGATAGAAACGCTTCTGTAAAAATAGCCGCAGGAACGGCGAAAGTCAGCGTCACGAGAATCACTCCCATCGTATTGGGAATAATGTGACGCAAGACAAGGTAATGGTCTTTGGCGCCCAGCAGTCTTGCCGCCTCGATGTATCCTTCTTCCCTGATCTGCAGTACCTGTCCCCGGACCAGTCGTGCCGTTGATGGCCAGCTAAGAAGAACGAGCGCTAACAGCATGGGCATGATGCCGCTTTCTCCTGGCCCGATGCCAAACGCGATCTTGAACAGGATCATAAATAGCAGGAACGGAAGCGCGACGACAAATTCGGCGAATCGCATCAGCAGCCCATCCACTCGACCACCGAAATAACCGGCAAAACCGCCATAGATGATACCGACAAGTACAAACAGAAATGGTGCGACGATTCCAATGAACAGGGAGACCCTCGCGCCTTCCATCAAACGAGCCAGCATGTCCCGGCCAAGGTAGTCAGTACCCAGGGGATGAAACTCGATGGTAAGGTGGTCTCCGATGTTGATTCCGTGCGGGTCTGTGATCAGCCCGCGTTCAACCGCCTCGTCGGGAGTAAGGGCAAGTGCTGGTGTCAGAATTAACTGGCTGTAAACCTCGTATTCGTCATAGCCGTCGGTTGGCACGAGAGAGTAGTAATATTCTCTTGGCTCCAGCGATAGCCGGTCTTCATAGCTGAGTTCGTCTCCATAGGTTGAGCCAAGCGGTAATCCCAGGTCGTTAAAGTCCCTGGGAGCGCGGTTGTTTCTATACACATTGTAACCATCAGCGCCGGGCACCTGGTCCCAGGCAAGCCTGACTCGCTGTGTAGTTGGTGTGTCTGCTGTGTTAAAACCGGTTGGTGCTGGCGGTGAGGTAAAGGTATGGTCAGGGCTTGTATAGTTATCAAGGCGAATGCCATCCCAGCTCTGGTAAGGCGCGACGATAACGGCGGACTTTGCCCAGGATGGCGCTTGTGACACCTGGTTAAGGTTCTGCAACGCTGGATTAACCGACCATAGCAGGGGCCCGATCAGCGTAAAGAGGCCAAGCAGGACAATAATGCCCAGAGAAATAATTGCCCGTGTGTTCTTCTTTAAACGAACCCATGCATCCTGCCAGTAAGACAATGAGGGGCGCGTGATCTGCTCGGTTATTTCCTGTCGTGCAAGGGGTTCGAAGTCTGCTGCTGTTGGTTCAAACAAACTCACGACAGGCGAACTCTGGGATCTATAAATCCGTAAAGAATGTCAACGATGATCACCATCAGCACAAGGAAAGCACCATAAAATACGGTCGTTCCCATGATGACCGTGTAATCAAGTTGTTGCACAGCCTGGACAAAGTATCGCCCGAGGCCGGGTATTGCGAACACCAGCTCGACCACAAACCCGCCGGTTGTGATTGCCGCTATCTGTGGCCCCAGTACGGTGATGACTGGAAGAATGGCGTTGCGTAGCTGATGCCTGAAAAAGATTCTGGTTGGCGAAAGGCCCTTGGCGCGGGCAGTTTTTATGTAGTCCTCGTTAACGACCTCTAGCATGGAAGATCGCATCAGCCTGGTCAGTAGCGCCATCGTGCCAAGGCCCAACACCATGGAAGGCATCAGCATGTGCCAGATGGTTCCCCAACCGGCGACAGGAATAATGGACTGTCCGAACAGGCTGTTGAGATTAACCAGGAACAACTGGCCGAGCGCAGCGAACACGAATGAGGGAACCGAGATGCCCAATATGACAAGGAACATGATAACAATGTCAGGCAGGCGGTTGCGATAGATCGCGGTCAGAGCGCCCCATAAAACGCCACCTGTCGCCGCAAAGAAAATAGCCAGCAGACCAAGGATTGCGGAAATCGGAAAGTGGTCGCGAATAATATCGTTCACTCTTCGATTCTGCTGGGTGAACGAGATGCCAAAATCCCCGCTAAGCATGTTGCCCAGAAAAATGAAGTATTGCTCTGTCACAGGCTTGTCGAGACCGTACTTAGCTTCGAGGTTAGCGCGAATCTCTGCAGAGACAGCCTTGTCATTCATCAATGGATCACCAGGGACCTGGTGCATGGCAATGAAGGTGGCGGTTGCGATAAACCAGACAGTTATAACGCCGGCGAACAGCCTTTTAAGTGTGTAGGCAAGCACAGTTAGGGGACGATCCTCGCGTATGTAAAGTCCGGGTCCGGACCGATCACACGCCTCGCGACGCCCTTAATCTTAGGATTTAGCAGATAGATAACGCCCTGTTCATACTGGGGCAGAACGACAGCATCATCAAACAGAATCTGTTGTGCCTTGCCCATTGCGTCCATTCGGGTCTTTGGGTCGGTGCTGTTCATCGTCAGGCGGACGAGCCGATCATATTCAGGATTGTTGTAGCGCCCACGGTTGTTCATGTTCCAGGAGGCGAATAGATCCCCGAAAGTCAGAATGTCATCGAAGTCGGGACCCCAGCCAGCACCGACGATGTCGAATTCCCCGGAAGTCATTTTCGCCAGCCTTTGCTTGAACGTCTGTACGTCTATTTTTAACTCGATGCCCAGCTTATTCAGTAGCACGCCTTGTATGTATTCGCCTTGCTTGGTCGCAGTAGGGCTGTCGCCAACGAGTAAAACAAGGGGTGGTATGGGTCCTAGCTCTTTGACCGCCAGTTCAAGGTAGCGTTTTGCTTCTTTGATGTTATAGCCAGCCTGTGGCGCCGGGTATTCCTTACGAAACTTGTCGTTAACGCCGTTTATCCAAACCGGGAACAGGCTTTCGCCACTTAGGTTACCAGGGGTTGCAAGGACACGGTTGACCATTTCGTCGGGGTCAAATACAGACTGGAAGGCTTTCCTGAGATTCCGGTTGCCTGTGGGCTTACCCGGCCTGTGATTGTACTCAAGGAAGAAAGTAGAGCCCGTTGTGAATCGCCTGATTCGAAAACGTTGGCTAAGCGCATCTTTATAAGTTTCTCCGTCAAGCCGTGTAAACGCTATCTTGCCATCCGTGTAAAGGTTGAGCCGGGCGCGGGTATCGGCGGTGATGTAGTCGGCGTGAATCGCATTCAGGGAGATGTTCTCGCTGTCCCAGTAGTGTTCGTTCTTGACCATTTTTAACGACGCGCTGTGGGTCCACTCGGTCAATTTGAACGGTCCGTTGTACAGCAGGTCTTTAGCCTCGGCAGCATATTGATCACCGCGCGATTCGAAGAAATCTTGCTTGATAGGGTAGAAAGTGATGAATACAGTCAGTTTGATGAAATAGGCGGTCGGTCGTGCCAGGTTGACCTGCAAGGTTCTGTCGTCGAGAGCAACCGCGCCCAATTGAGTAACAGGAAGTTTTCCCTCGCTGATCTCTGCTGCATTCTTGATCGGTGCAAGGATGAATGCGTATTCAGAAGCAGTCTTTGGATCGACAACCCGCTGCCAGGCGAATACAAAGTCATGCGCTGTGACCGGCCTTCCATCACTCCACTTCGCGTCCTCGCGTAACCAGAAGGTGGCGGTCTTTTCATCCATCTCCCACCGTTTTGCTACCCCGGGGATGACGTTTCCTCGCCGGTCGTAACGGACGAGTCCCTGCATAAGGTGCCCTAGCACCGTACCACTGACCTGGTCCGTGGCTTTTGCGCTGTTTAGTTGTGGAGGCTCCTGCGTGAGGGCGATGGTGAGCGTCTGAGATTCAAAATCAACTGCGTCGGACGCTTGTAGACCCAAACACCAGGCAAGAGAAAAGGTCAGAAAGAATTTTGACAGGGATATTTTCAATGAGTAATATTCGAAAATCTTGATGGTTAGATTGTATCACCGCTTGGGGAAACCGGTTGATTTTATTAGCCTAGTTCATTTACCACAGGCCTATTAGTGTTCAAAGAGCAAGAATTGGTACCGTTGGCCGACAGAATTGGCTAGATTCCACCAGGATGTGATTCAACATGTAGACCTTTAATTAGTCCTTTAATTAGTCCTTTAATTAGTCCTTTAATTAGTCCTTTAATTAGTCCCTTAATTGGTCCCTTATGTAGTCCCTTCAAGGGCTTTAAAACTCAACTAACTCAAACTTCTTCGGCGTGTTCAGCGTCCGGGCAACAAATACTGGTCGTCGGTGGGACGCTTCTATGAATCGTTTAATGTTATCTATTTTATTTTTTACAGCCAGTGTTGCGCAGGCAGGACTGGGTTTCGAGGAGCACACGCTCGGTGCGAATAAGCTGGTGTCCAACAAGATCGTGCGGAACTCACTTGATGAGCCATTAGCCCAAAGAATTCTGGAAACTCCCTATACCGCTTTTTACCAGGTTGACGGAGAGGTTCGCAATAACAAGATCTTCCTGAACAAACTAAAGTCAAGAAGTAGCTATCCAAACGAATCTCTGGCACAGATAGCCTTGGGTGTGGCGAGCTGGATTGAGTTTCCCTCGTACTCAACAGGCTCTCGAATCAAGCCCAGAGCTTCTGCATACATTGCACTGTTTAAAGACGTCTTGTCTGATATGGAAGTTGAAGACGTTATCGGGGTGCCGACTTCTGTGGATGCCGATCCGAACACCCTCGTGGTCGTTGTGGTAAAGCGCAAAGACAATTCAAGAGCAACGAATTCCAATATCAGGGCTGCTCATGCCGAATTTGGTCTGCGCGACGGCTCAGATGTTTATCTTTTTGAGCTTGCGATGTAATTTTCGTTATTCGACGCTGATACCTGCGGCCTCCAGATGGATACGTAGTGGTTTCAGTTGTTCCTCGTAGCGTTGCCATCTTAGAACGGATCGTGAATGTATCTTTTCTCTGACCTGCACGGAACTTGCCGTGGTTGTCGCGGTTTCGTTCTGCTCAAAATTTAGACAAGCATCTTCAAAATCAAGGCCCAGGCGATCGAGAAGGGTTCTGGTCTGGTTTTCGGAGTCATTTACCAGCGTCTCGTACTCGACTTCAATGAGTTGGTCGCCAAGAAGGTTACGCCAATAGCTGAAAAGCTTGTCATGGGCTAAGTAGTAGCGAGCCAGGTCATCCAGGTTGTATGAAAATTTGTAAGCCCAGGTGAATGGCTGCTTGTAGATAGCGAAACACGAATCCATCGGATTACGTTTCAGACGAACGATTTTTGCGTTCGGGAAGGCTTTAACAATGAAGCCAATATAGAGAAAATTGTAAGGCAGCTTCTCGATAAATAGAGGTTTGTCGCCAAGCAGGTAGCTGACTGCGTCCAGATAGCCATTAGCGATAGCGGTGGTGTCCAAGGGGGCAAGAGCGTCAATCATTTCGGGTGTCATTTTTTCGACGCTGGGTATTCCGCTTAAAGTCCTCATGATGGATTCAAGATATTTCGTTTCACCAATACTTTCGACGCTTGAGTGGCTAGCGAGGATCCGTTCCGTTAGTGTTGTGCCGGTTCTCGGCAGGCCCAGCACGAATATGGGTGATTTTTCCTGGCGGACCAGTGGTGACGACTGCTTTCGATCAGCCAGCCATTCTGGGGTGCAAGTGTCCATGATTTTCTGTATGAGTGTTTCGTCTTTGCTGACATCGTAATTTGAAACGGTGGTCACTGCGTCGCCAGCTTGTTTGTAGAAGCGAAAAGACTCGTCCCATCTCTCCAGGTCTTCCAGTTCTTTCGCTAAAGCGTAGTAGATAAAAACATTGCGGTGAGGTGGAAGTGAAGCCTGTTCGAGTACTGCCTTCATCTGCACGATGTGATTGTCATCTGTCGCCCGTTCGAGGCGGGACAGTTGATAATGATTTCTCTGATGGAGTGGGTTTTTTTCCAATAGCGCCAGATAGATATCGCGGGCATCTTTAATCTTCCCCAGAAATATCGAACAAGCTGCCAGGTTTGCCCTAAACAGATCGATACCCGGTTGAAGTTCATTGGCCTTCTGATACAACGGTAGAGCGAGACTTGAAAGTCCTATGTCCGTATAGATGGTACCCGCCATATCCAGATAGCGGGGGCTGTTGGATAGATTGCTGGTGTAATTTTCCAGGAGGGCTATGGCTTCTGTATTTCGCATGGCTATGACGTACTGGCTTGCGAGTTCGATTGCGGCGTCGTATCGGGCGGCGTCCAGGGACAATACTTTTTCAAAGGCTTCACTGGCAATGGTTGGATGCTGGGAAGCTTTCTCCACCAGACCTTTGAAAAAATATCCTTCTGGATTTGAGGGGCTGAGCCTGAGCAATTTGTTAGCGCAATCATCGACTGTTCTCCAGTCACGAGCCTGTGTTGCCTTGCGGCCCTGTAAGCTCAACTGCTGTGAATGAGTCGTCATTGAATTGGCCTCTTGTAGACAATAATGCGCCCTGCTTGTAATGAATCAGGGCGTCAGGATTCTACCAAAAGCGGCTAGTTCTGGCGCGGGTTTTTAATGAAGTGACGAGGCAAAAGGGTTTCCGGTTTTCAACAAGGAATACTATTTATGCTTGCCAGGCGTGACCTCAACATCAGATTTCGTGTAATCTCCGTAACTGAGCGTTGCACGTCTTACGCGTGCTGTGAAGAGGTTCTCCCGTTGCTTTACTTATCAAATCATCAACTATTTTCTCATGTCTGATTCGATATCCGACTCGCTTCAGCTCTCTAATGAATGGGATCGATACTGGAAAGGCAGTGCCAGTGCTAATGCCTATAGTGCGGGTGGCTCCAAACACCCGGTGTTACAGCTATTTTGGCGAGAACTGTTCATGTCTTCGCTGTCAGAATATCCGCATGGTCGCATGATTGATCTGTGTGGGGGTGCCGGTGCAGTGCTCTCTGCGGCCGAGGGATTGTCGGTATCGGAAGGTACCGAGTTAATTTCCCTGGATATTTCTGTCTCGGCGCTTGAGCTTGTGGTTGAAAACTACCCCTATGTAAAAACCATCGCAGCGGATGCGGCGCACATACCCCTCAAGTCCGAGACCATGGACGTGGCCTCAAGTCAGTTTGGTGTCGAGTATGCCGGTGAACAAGCCATGGCAGAGATATCAAGGCTTCCACGTAAGGGTGGAAAGCTGGCGCTGGTACTGCATCATTCGAATGGCTTGATTCAGCAAGAATGTGCCGCAAGCGCGGATGCCATTGCGCGTTTGATAGACAGCGGTTTGATTCCGATGGCGCTGGATATGTTTGAAAAAGGCTATGCAATGCTGCGAGGGGCAGGTTCCGACGAATTCCACTCGGCCGCAAGGGCGATTAAACCCGTGTACCGTTCCCTTGAGCCGATTATGGATGACCATGGTGTGCAGGTCGCAGGGGAAACAATAGCGACCCTTTATAATCGGATTGCCGAGATTCAAAAAAATTTGCCGCGTTATGAGGAAAGAGAAATCGTTGATTGGCTCGAAGCGATGGCTGCCGAACTACCGGCGTATGCTGATCGTATGGTGTCGATGTGTCAATCAGCCCAATCCCCTGAGCAGTTTAAAAGCTTTTGCTCTCATTTGTCTCAGATGAATTATCAAATCCAACAGGCGCACCCTCAACAGGTTGCTGACACCACACTGCCCTTGGCGTGGATGTTAGTTGCCGAAAGATTCTAATGAACCCCCTGTTAGCAAAATCAATCGGCCAAAATAGCGCATGTTGATAGACGCCGACAATTTCAAAGTCACCATACCGTCATTGTTGTTTGACCCTCAGTTTCATGTTTTCGACTTCTCGACCCGAAAGGGGGGGCTTACCAAGTTTCTGCTAGTCGAAGAAACCAAACTTTCGCAGGCCCCTTTTATTGACATACGGTTTGAGGCCTTCGCCGCAGGGAATTTTTCGATCCCTACTAAGCATTTGTTTTCGATCGAGGGTCAACACGATATTGTTCGGCCGCAGCCAGTCTATATTTTTCATCACGCTTTCGTTTGTTCGACTTTGCTAGCCCGTTGTCTAAACCAGATTGATGCATTTTTCAGTCTCAAGGAGCCATGGATTCTACGGCGACTCGCAGATTTTAAGAGATCACCGGGGAACAAAATGACGCCCCAGAGATGGAAGTCTATATTTGTTAATTACAACCAGTTCCTTGCTAAAAACTATTTAAGCGGCAGGATACCAGTCATCAAGGCGACCAACGTGGCCAACAACCTGCTGGTAGATGTATTGAGATACATGCCCAATAGCAAGGTGCTTTATCTCTACTCCGATTTAGAGAGTTTTTTGATCTCTAATATGAAGAAAACCACTGAGACCCAAGAGAAAATGGCAGGTTTACTCGCTGGATTTCTACGCGATAGTGATTTCGGGAAAAAGTACCCTGCATACATCAATATGAGTCAACTTTCCTTCCTGCAAATTTGTAGCCTGATCTGGGTAGTAAATCTGTATGGCTTGCAAAGAGCGATACAGGAAGTGGCTGCTGCAAATGTGCGAACGTTGGAGATGGCTGTATTGTTGAGTGATTTACCCAATACGCTAAGTGACGTCAGTCGTTATTTCGGTCACCAAAGTAACACTCAGGAGATCAAGAGCATGATGGACCACGAGGTCGTCGGTAGGCATGCCAAAGATCAAAGTCAGCCGTTTGACGTTACACTTCGTGACAGAGAAGCGTTGATTATCCTTGACCGATTTGGACCAGAGGTCGAGCGTGCAAAGCAATGGATACAGCCACTGGTTGAGGAGCTGGATTTAACTTCCTCAATTGAATCGCGAGCAGTCACGAGTGACAGGGCCCTTAGTGCAGGAGATGTTTGATGCTGAACCAAGACCTTGACCTGGGTGCGCTTGCGGAACAGTACCGGCAGGAGAAGCGCCTGCGCATTGAGAACTTTCTTGAAGCAGAAGTTGCTGGGCGGATCTTTCAATATTGCCAGGAAAGCGTGGAGTATCGTCTGGCTTTTTCAAGGGAAGGGCAAAATGTCACTATTACTATGGATGAACTGGCGAAGCTTCCGGAGTCGAAACAAAAGGAAATGAACCTCGAGATTATGAATGCGGCAAGTAAAGGGGAGGGGTTCCTCTACAGCGGATACCAGATGGGTCAGGCCGTTGACACAGATGACGAAAAGTTGCGGTTTCTTCATGAGGTGTTTGATTTTTTTAATGGCGACGAGTTGCTTTCGGCGATACGGACTATTACAGGTGAGGCAAGCATCGCGAGTGCGGATGCCCAATACACGAGATTTACAGCCGGGCACTTTTTGACCAGACATCGTGATGTTGTCGCGGGCAAAGACAGGCGAGTTGCCTACGTGTTTAGCGCTACCTGGGGCTGGCATCCTGATTGGGGAGGTTTGCTACAATTCTATCAGGAAGACGGTACTCCTGAAGACGCGTGGTCACCGGGGTTCAACACGTTATCCTTGTTTGATACCAGCTATATTCATTCGGTGACCTATGTCACGCCATTTGCACAGGCACCAAGGCTGTCCTTAAGTGGCTGGTTCAGGGGGTTAGCCGCGCCAAGTGTGGGTAGAGAAGTCTGGAATATAAAGTCCAATCTGACGCCATAATCCAGGGGAAATTCAATGTCAGACAATAGTCAGGGTGATTTTGATCAGTGGTCCAAAGAGCAGCTTGATGTTGCTGTCAACGAACTGATCAATAGTAATGTCTTTGAAAAAGCGCGTATTGAGGCACGTGTTGTCTGGGGGATAAAAGATCAGGTGATCCTCGCGCAGGTAAGGGAAACCAGCGTTGGCCTGGGGTTTCGATGGTTGATCGCTGGAAATTCTGTCCCCACAGATCATATTGAATCCAGCCTGGCGGAGCTTCCCCGCGACGCGGCGAGGCACTTTTCCCTCAAGTGGCAATTAGGTGCAGAGAATGTACGAAATTTGCCCCATGACGCACGCAAAGCGATGCGGCATCTCGACCTTGGTGAGATGAGTAAGCAGCTGATTCGTCAAGCTCAGGCGTTACATGAGCTAGTTTCTGACGAGTCGCTGTGGTAGACGAAATGCTTGCAAAAAAAAGGCCGCTCAAGAGCGGCCTTTTTCGTGTTTTACATCTAAACCTTTACCGGTCTTCCATGCTCCAGGAAAGGCGAACGAAGTATCCACGACCGAACAAACGATAAGTCGACGGATCCGTTTTGGCATTAAAGCCAAGGTCAATGTAAGGTGGCTCTTCATCAGTGACGTTGTTGATTCCGGTGCTAATGCTCACGCCACTGCCTGGATGCGTGTACTTAAACGTCAGGTCATGATAAAGCTGAGAGTCAACCTTCTGGGTATAGCCAACGCCAAAAGCATCGTCGGACTCAAGTTCACTGATATATTCACCCAGGTATGCAACTCGGAAGTTGCCTCTCATCCAGTCAATTGAATAGTTGACCTTGTCTTCGGCGAATGCGTCACTGCCTGTGTAAAGGCCAACATTATCTTCCGTAGAATCGCCCGGGAATGCTTCGCGGTCACGCTCAGTCATGTGAGACCAGATCACGGCCGTATCAAACTGACCATAATCGGTATCGAACTCGAATCGTACTTCTGTATCAATGCCGCCTGCAGTTTCCAATGCAACGTTCAATGGTCCGTCGAGCACCTGAGCAATACTGTAGTCAGCTCGGCGAGTGATCAGTCCACAAGAACCGGCATTCAGGGCGTTATAGCAATCATCAAGAATATAATTCACACCAAGGGAGCTAATCATATTCTCCAGCTCTGTTTCCCAGTAGTCGACGGTAACGCTAAGGCTGCCGAAATCGAACTCTGGAGTCCAAACGATACCCGCGGTAACAGTATCACCGAATTCTGGTTCAAGGTTTGGGTTTCCGCCTACTCTTGCAAGTAACTGCGAATCAAGCTGAAGGCCAACCTGATCACATCCAGGTGGTAATGGTGAACCAGCCGCTGGAATACAGGGGTCTTTGTAAGTGGGGAATGAATCGACCTGACCAGCAAAGGCTTCGCCGATACTAGGTGCTCGGAAGACCTCGCCACTAGTGGCTCGGAATTTCAGGTCTTCCATTAGGTAGAGTTCAACACCAACCTGGTAGGTTGATTCAGAACCAAAGGTGTCAAAATCGTCATACCGCACACCGGCAGTGATATCCAACGACTGAGTACCGTTGTCAAATACGGGTAAAAGAACCTCGCCGTAGATGCTGTCTGACTTATAAGAACCGTCAGTACCTGCTCCAGTATTACCAGTCACTTCGTCTTTTTGCTTGCCGGAATCTGGTATGAAGGTGAACTGTTCCTTTCGGTTTTCGTAACCAACAGCCCAACCCATCGGACCACCTGGAAGTTCCCAGCTGTTTCCGGAGACGTTGAATCCCCACTGATCCTGTTCACCCTCAAGCGTATCTACCAGCACAACCCCTACATAGGAAATCATCTCTGGCGTAAGTGCACCAGGACCGCCGAAGAAGTTAATAGGAACACAACCAGCAATCAAAGAGCTTGGATCGTTAATGTCACCATAACATTCAGGATTGCCATCACCGTTTAGGTCCGCTGAAGGGCCCATAGCGTTAGTCAGGTTAGGTCCGAAAAACTGACCATAGTCTGTTGACGTCGAGTCCGTCCATCCTTTGTTGTAGTAAACTTCCCAGTTCATCTCCATGAACTCGCCACTGGCAACAACGTTAATTTGCAACTGGTCGTTGTCCTGCTCAAAACGTCGAGTGGTCTCTACCATTCTGCGTCGAGCGTCTCTAACGGGCTCATATCGCAGTGGGGCTGCAATACCGTCTGGTGTAGCGTTGTACGCGTCGATCGCTTGTGTCAGGTAGTAATTGTCCGGAGAGATACCTGAATACGCATTACCCTCAAAAACGCCCTGATAAGAAGGATCAGTTGGCGAGTTATAAGGCTGGGGAGCCAACTCCTGAGACGACTTACGATTGCTGTATCGCATCTCTGCAGTCAAGTGAATATCATCAGTCAGGTCATAGTTGACGTTACCAAAGATGTTCGTTCGCTCGTAGGGAGTCTGGATGTAGTTAACCGGTGCGTAGTTGTAGGTCCTTCCGTCGAATGGGGTCAGGCCGTTACCTTCATTCATGAAGGAACCTTGGTCGGTAAACGCCAGCCGTGACTCAGGTATTCGTGAAGAACCGATGATGTAACAACCACCAGAGGTCGTGCCGTCATAAGGCGCAGTTAGTTGATTTTCGCAACCGCCCGGGTAGATGTACCAGGAATTCTGGAAATAGTCCCAAGGCGCATCAGATTGATAGGCTTCTTCTTGGTCGACATATTCAGCGCCGAACATGAAGTTACCGCCTTCGAAGCTTTTACCAGCAATAAGGTTCAGGCTGTCTTGCGCGCCTGAATCCATATCCTGGAAATCAGCGGTATACGCTTCAACGGTGAACCCTTCGTAATCGCTTCGTGTGATGATGTTAACAACACCAGCGACCGCGTCAGCACCGTAGATCGCAGACGCACCGTCTTTCAATATTTCAACGCGTTCGATCATCGTAGCAGGAATGGTCTGATAGTCACCGCCATCGACGGTTCGTTTACCGTTGACCAGCGTCAGTGTTCTAATTGGACCGAGTCCCCTAAGATCGACCTGTACTGAACCGTTGCCGCCGTTGTTTGTGGTTGTGCCGATAGGTGAACCGGACATTGATGGCATTCGCTGCAGTAAGTAACCAACATCAGTGATGCCCTTGTTTTCTATTTCCTGTCGCGTGATTATGGTCACTGGACTAGGGCTGTCAATGTCTGCACGCCTGATGCGCGATCCCGTGACTACTATTTCTTCGACGATATTTTCGTCTTCTGCGTAAACTGTTTCAGTCAGCATTCCTGCAGTAGATGCGACGCCTAAGGCTGTCGCGACGGCCACAGAGACTGGTCTTCTCTTTGACATGGTAAATCCCCCTAACTCGATAATGATGTTTTCGGCAAGCGACCGATTTTATCCGGACGTCTGCTGTCTTGATGGTGTACCTGTGATTCGGCCAATAGCATGGCAGCGCGTGATGATAATGCTAATATTTGATCAAGAATAGGTAAATATTCATTTTCGTTACATCTATATTTAATTTCATTATATCTATATTCGATTTCTGTATAGTTTCGTTATAAGCGTTCCATCAAAGCTGATAAATATAAATATATTGCATGTTATGTCGAAATATCGGTGATTTTGCTCATTATTGGCGGATCTATCTGCCTAGACCCACCAGCCGGTTGAAATCGGGTTTGTTGTGCCGATGAGCTGTCCTGCGAGGGCCCTACCTGAGCTAGAATTGCTCCAGGCCGCTTCTGGAGGAATTAACCAGTCTCAAACGGCGACTCTTAACAGGTTACCAACGACTCGTTCCAGATGAACGAGTGAATTGCAGACCTCGGTCTGGTGACAGCAGGGCGCGTACTTCTTCATTTCCGCATCACCTACGGTCCAACTGGATTTTGGTTCAGGGTTCAACCATATGACCCTCTGAGCTTTGTCATATACCTCCCTTAGAATCTCCGACTTGGGGTCTCCATAGTTGTTACGTGCATCACCGAGGATAATAACCGTCGTTTTTGAGTCAACGTCCTTGAGTATGTGACTCCTGAAATCCGCCAGCATCTGGCCATAGTCAGTTGAGCCGTTGCCATAATCTCGCATGGTTTTAGCCATGGCGTCTTCCAGCTTGCTCTGTTGGAACAGCCGGGTGACTTCGCCCAGGTCAGAGGAAAAAGCAAAGGAGCGGACCTTGGGCAGGATCTCGGCAAGGCTGTATAAAAACATCAGAAGGAATCGGGAATAATTGCTGACGGAACCACTAACATCGCAGATGCACATGACCTTGGGTCTATCGACTTTCTGTGACTTCCACTTCAGGTCGAACAGCATGCCATCGTATTGCATGTTATTTCGGAGTGTCTTCCTGATATCCAACTGGCCGCGCTTAAAGGTTTTTCGGCGCTTGGAATGAATAGAGACCAGCTTCTTCGCCATCTTAAAAACGATTTCCTGCACGTCCTTGAAATTACGCTTCTCCAGGTTAGAGAGCTTAACTTTCTTTAGCAGTTCTTCCCGTAGCTGTTTACCTGACTCATCGGCATGCAGGAAGAACTGCTTTTCAACGTAATCGCGCACCTGCTCTCGCAAATGGTCCCGGGCGCCCTTCAGTTGACCGGCCAGGTGCATCTGCGGGCGACCACCTTCTTCCTGGAGTTCGCCCACTTCGTCCTGCAAACCCTTTAGTCCCATGGCTTCCATGATTTTTCGTGTATACAGGCCCTTTTGAGTAAAGACGACAATCTGGTTAACTTCTACCTGCCGGCCGGCTTCAGCCATTTTAATCATGACTTCCATTCGGTCACCGGAAAGCAGGAGCTTGCCCAGTTCTGATTGAGCCTCAAGTTGTTCAAAGTCGAGTTCTCCAGAAGCTTCAGCGCCACCGCTACCCCCCTGGCCGCCACTTTGGCCGCCCTGGCCGCTTTGCTGGTTTGGGGCGTCTGACTCGGGGTCGAACTCTCCATCATCCTGGTGGGTATCTTCGCCTGGTTCGGCTGCATTATTTCCGGAGGAAAACTTGTCGAAAGAAAAGAACCGATCGAAGCTGGTGCTGAAGGCTTCCTTTTCTTCAGGGTTCTTCGAAAGAACCATCGACAGCGAATTCTTGAGCAGTACCCGGTTTTCTACGCCAATAATATCAAGGGCTTCCATGGCATCGAGGGTTTCTGCAGGCGAAACTTTTACATCTGCAGTCCTAAGGACCTGGACAAACTCAACCAGTGTGTCGTGCAGTTCTGTCATTTAGCGAGTTCCCGTTCGATCAATCGTGTTCTGAGCCATGAAAATTTGCCTTTGAGCAACGTGAGTTCGAATGTCAATTTGTTGACGGGAAATAGCCACCGCATGGTTAGTTTCCGGCAAGAACAAGCTAAGTTGCCTTGATCGCCCTGTTGGTGACGCCCTGAAGTTCTGACTGGACGGTCTCTACGTCTTCCTGGAATTTCAGGATGACGTTAAGAGTCTGCCTGACAAGCTCCGGGTCAAGTGATTCCGAATGAAGCAGTATCAAGGTGCGGGCCCAGTCGATGGTTTCTGAGATAGCGGGGACCTTTTTGAGATCCATCTCCCTGAGTTCCTGGATAAACGCCACTAACTGTTGGTTGAGCTTTGGCGGAATATCTGGAACGCGGGCTCTCACAATCTGGCGTTCAAGGTCAGCATTCGGGAAAGGAATATATAAGTGCAGGCAGCGGCGCTTCAGCGCATCACTTATCTCGCGCGTGTTGTTACTGGTCAGGAAGACAAGCGGTTTTTTGCCTGGAATAGCTTTTATTGTCCCTATTTCGGGAATGGACAGTTGATAATCGGAGAGCATTTCGAGCAGCAGTGATTCAAACTCGTGATCAGATTTATCGACCTCATCAATCAGCAGTACGCAGCTTTCTTCTGTCCTTAAAGCCTTCAACAAGGGGCGTGGTTCAAGAAATTCGTCAGAGAAAAAGATATCGCCGAAGCTGTGAAGTTTGTCTACTGATTCAGCCAGGCCCGATGCACCATCGAGGATCTCGCCAAGGGTTTCTTTGAGGACCTGGGTATATAAGAGCTGCTTACCGTATTTCCATTCGTAGATTGCCTTGGACTCGTCGAGACCTTCATAGCATTGAAGTCGAATACAGGGAAGGTCCAGCATTTCGGCAGTGGTCTTAGCCAGCTCTGTTTTACCAACACCGGGTGGCCCCTCAATCAGCACAGGTTTCTCGAGGTGGTAGGCAAGAAATACGGCAGTCGCTATTTCGACTGAACAAATATAGCCCAGGGACTCAAAATGGCCTCGAATTGCTTCGATGTCGTTGAGTTTATCGTCGTTTTTTATTGCCACGCGCTGTCCTTAGTCGATCCAGTACTGGATCATGAAGAGAAATGAAGATCGGTCATTGTGATGAGTCGCTAACTGCGTAATATAACTTTCGCAATTGTACCGCGACGGCTTCTCGATATGTTGATGCTGAGATGCCGTAATCTAGAGGTATAATAATGGCTTATGGGTTGCACACTGGTGTTATCGAGATAACCCCCGGGCCTTGTTTTCAGCTCTTTTCCTGCGGTTTTCCTTGCCAAGGCGAAGGAGTTCCTCACGGTTGGATTGGTCGACCTTATTGTAGTTTTCCTTCCAGTGGTCATCATCTTTCCAGCAGGCGTCAGAAACCTGCACCACGGAATGCTCCGAGCTGACGGCTAATTTCAAGGCGTTTAGCACTGATTTCATTTGTGTTTCCCTGTCGCCGGGAGAGCCTAGCGGGTTTCCTAAAGGGAGATTGTTGTGCAGATACCTGGGTACTTTGCAATGCGTCACGATATCCATCGCACTACCGATAATAACCGTTGCGATCCCGAATTCTTCAAGGTGGCGAGCCGTCAGACTGACGCTCTGGTGGCAGACGGGTCATAGTGGGATCAGTAGCGCAATGTCTACTTCGTCTTTTTTGCAGGCCTTGGCGATAGCAGGAGCGTCGTCGTTGATGGTAGCTCCCTGGCTGTATTGGGTCGGTACGAAGTGAAATCTTTCTGAGACACTTTTTATGACGCCATCGCTCACTAGCTTGTTAAGAACTTCCAGTGGGAAGTAACTTTGCCTGTCTTCGGTATGTGTTGTTTCCTTGTCCCACGCTAGTTCAGACGTATCAAATTGCGCTGGGGTTTCAGTGAAAGGAATACTTTCTGCCTTCCTGATCGGCTTTGGTATTTTGGGATGAGCGACCGCTGTCGTGACGACGGTGACAACGCAGTCTTCAAGTGGTTTTTCAGGCTTTGAAAAAGGCGTGGCCTCAAAGTGGGCCCAGACATAATCTTTTTCGAACCCCTGGGCCCGGTAGAACAGCCGGGTCCTTTCCATATAGGGAACAAAGTAGGGAACAAATTCTTGATCTTTCATCTGTCTATCGTACACACCCGTGTATTAACTGCGCAACCTGATCAGGCCCTCCTGGGTAGCAGAAGCAATTAGCCTGCCGTCTTGTGTGTAAAAGCTGCCCCGATTGAACCCCCTGGCTCCGCCCGAATATGGGCTGTCCTGTGCATAAAGTAGCCAATCATCGGTCTTGAAAGGCCGGTGAAACCACATCGCATGGTCCAGGCTTGCTACCTGAAGGTTCTCATTGGACCAACCAATGCCGTGCGGTCTGCAGCAGGTATCGAGCAGGGTCATATCGGAAGCATAAGCCAGTAAGCATTGGTTGAGACGGACATCCTCGGGCATGGTGTCCGCGGCTTTTATCCAGACATGCTGATAGGGTGTCGTGGGCGCTGGATTGAAGTCATTGACGGGTTCCACAAAGCGCATTTCAATGGGTCCCGGGCGTTCAAAGTTACTTTTGAATTCATCCGGGATTTGGTCAATGTAAGTTTCACGGAGCTCGGCCTCGGTGGCGCATTCTTCAGGGGGTTTAATGTCCGCCGGCATATCAATCTGGTGATGTAGTCCGTCTTCCATCACCTGAAATGATACTGACATGCTGAAAATAGCCTGACCTTTTTGCACTGCAACGACCCGCCGGGTATTGAAGCTTCCACCGTCTCGAATTCGGTCAACGGAATAGAGGATGGGAATTGTGGTATCCCCAGGTCTCAGGAAATAGCCATGCAGGGAGTGCGCGACTCTGCTCTCGTCTTCGACTGTCCGGGAGGCGGCGACCAGTGCCTGCCCGATTACCTGCCCGCCGTAGACGCGTTGCCATCCTTCTGCGGGACTTACGCCTCGAAACATATTGACTTCTATCTGCTCGAGATCGAGCAGATCAAGCAGGTCTTTCAGTTCTTCTTTCATTGACCTAGACCCAGGGTTAGTACTTGTAAGCTTCTGGTTTGAACGGTCCCTCTTGAGGAACGTTGATGTATTCGGCTTGCCCCTTGGTCAATTGGGTCATCAGTCCCCCAAAGCCCTGAACCATATAGCTGGCGACTTCTTCATCCAATGCTTTTGGCAATACTTCAACGGTGACTGCCTGTCGCTGCTGAATATCGTGATCTGCCCAGGCGCGCTCGTACAGATACATTTGCGCTAGAACTTGGTTAGCAAAAGAGCCGTCCATGATCCTGCTGGGATGGCCTGTTGCGTTGCCAAGGTTTACCAGTCGCCCTTCAGACAGCAGGATAACGTAATCTGAAGGGTCGTCGCTCCGATAGATCTTGTCGACCTGGGGTTTAACTTCCTGCCACTTCCAGTTTTCGCGCATGAATTTGGTGTCAATCTCGGTATCAAAATGACCGATGTTACAAACAATAGCGTTCGAGGCGACCTTGGTGAGCATGTTGGCGTCGCAGACGTTAACGTTTCCGGTGCAGGTCACAATGAGATCGGTTTTGCTGAGCAGATCGACATCAATGTCTTCAAGCCTGCCTGTGTTAAGGCCATCGATGTAGGGCGATACCAACTCGTAGCCGTCCATGCAGGCCTGCATAGCGCATATGGGGTCGATTTCAACTACCCGAACAATCATGCCCTCCTGCCTGAGGCTTTGGGCGGAACCTTTGCCCACATCGCCATAGCCGATGACCAGCGCTCGTTTACCCGCCATTAGCATGTCCGTTGCGCGCTTGATTGCATCGTTGAGGCTATGGCGACAGCCGTATTTGTTGTCGTTTTTTGATTTGGTAACCGAGTCGTTGACATTAATGGCAGGAACTTTGAGTTCACCGTGTGCCATCATTTCAACCAGTCGGTGAACGCCGGTTGTTGTCTCTTCGGTAATTCCGTGGATCTGCTCCAACAGTTTGGGGTACTTGTTGTGGACCATCTCAGTCAGGTCGCCACCATCGTCAAGGATCATGTTTGCATCCCAGGGCTTGCCGTCCTTAAGAATAGTTTGCTCAATGCACCACAGGAATTCCTCTTCCGTTTCACCTTTCCAGGCGAACACAGGAACACCCGATGCGGCAATCGCTGCAGCGGCGTGATCCTGAGTAGAAAAAATATTACAGGATGACCATCGCACATCTGCGCCGAGCTCTACCAGCGTTTCGATAAGCACGGCGGTCTGTATAGTCATGTGGATACAGCCGAGAATATTTGCCCCTGCCAGCGGTTGCTCTTTCTTGTACTTCTTTCGCAGGGTCATCAATGCTGGCATCTCAGCTTCCGCAAGTTCAATCTCGGCACGTCCAAAATCTGCCAGTTCTATATCCGCTACCTTGTAGTCTGTCATCAAATATTCCTATAGTTACAATAAAGTGTCTTTTAAAAATCCATTAAAGTTAATGATAAGTTCTGACCTGGACCTGGAAGCCGTTCTTCAGGCCCAGGTAGAGGCTCTGTCCTTGTTCGAATCCTGCTGCTGATGCCCAGCCATCCAGCTCATCTGCATCGAAGCCGAGCCACAGGTCGCCGCAGGTGTCTGTGGTCCAATTCTGGTCGTGGGCGCATAAGTCCGCGATGAGAAGGCATCCGTCCGCCTTGAGGTGTTGTTTCGCCTCGAAGAAAAAATTTATTGGTGATGCCAGATGATGCAGCACCATGTTCAGCACAAGTAGTTCGCAGTCACCTTTGTGGTCGTGAAGTTCACCGACCAGGAAATTGACGTTGTCTTTTCCTGCCGTGGCGGTTTTCCTTCGTGTTTTCTCGAGCATTTCCGCGGTATTGTCGATTGCGGTAATGTTGTGAAATCGATTTGCCAGAGTGAGTATCAAGTCACTGTCGCCCGGACCGATCTCGATGGCAGTGGCGGTGGATGCGATTGACTCGTTATCAAGTACATCGTCGATGCACTGTGAGTAGTGGCTGTACTCGGCAATAAGATCCTGGTTTTCCTGCAAGCGATGTGCATTTTTCTTAAAAAACGACTTGGCTTGCTGATGTCGACAGTCATAGACCTGCCTGATTCTGGACACCTGACCGATCGGCAGTTCGGTTTCATCAATGGCTTCAAACAGTGACTGCCTGAGTTGCCTCAAGGGGTCTTCGGCGTGAATCAGCGCCCGACGATAAAATATGGATGTCCCCTCGCGTCTGGTTTCAACCAGGTTTGCGTTGGCCAGGATCTTAAGGTGATGGCTTAGGGCTGATTGGCCAACTTCCAGTACCTGGCACAGCTCCAGAACGCCGAAGGACTCCTTTGAGAGTACTCTCAGGATTTGAAGACGCTGTGAATCTGCCGTTGCCTTGCAATAGTGGCTGAGCTGTTCGATGGAGGAGTTGGCCGGCATGGTTTGCGCTATCAAAAAGAGCTATATCAAAAAATGCCGATATAGTAGGGCAGGCCCCTCCAGGTTTCAAGCCTATATCAATTATTTTCAATATAGACAGGCATCGCCATCGATTACCGGTTTTGATTAACGATTATTTATACTGCTCCTATGACCGTAATCAACCAGCTACAGATGAGCTACAGCCCTGAAGAGGACAGGGTATTGTTGCGCCTGAACACGACTTCCGCTGAGGAGTGCCGATTCTGGTTGACCAGGCGTTACTGTCAGTTGATGGTTCAGGCCTTAAGAGCGCATCGAGCAGCTGACCCGGATGTTTCAAATCGGGTATCGCCGGTAGCGCGTAAAGCAATTGAGGCGTTTAAACGGGAGGCAGCCGACTCCAGAGGAAATTTTAAAGATGACTTTAAGCGCAGTGATACGTTTCCTCTGGGAGAAACCCCGGTACTGGCACATAAGTTATCCTGCAGGGTATCAAAAAGTAAGTTAGCACTTACTATCTCGCCCGGGTCGGGGCAGGGGGTGACGATCGCCCTCGATACACCGTTGAACTTTAATGTCACAAAATTGCTCAGATCAGCGGCACAGGCGGGTAATTGGGTGCTGGATTGGGGTGGCGAAAAACGGGGTGGTGAGCAGGTTTCAGAGAATGAACGTCGGATTATTAACTAAATTATCCGGAATATTTGTCTGGAATCTCATTGGTTCTCAATGAGATTCCAGATTCTTTCCATACTTGATTGATATCATTAATTAACGCGTCTCATGCTAGAACACAGAGCACGTGTGAAGCCCTAACACTACCTTTCCCCCTCAAATAGTGTTGGGGCTTTTTTTTGGTTTTTGAAAGCTTTTTCTTCAAAGCTTTTTCATCAAAGGGCT